>ENA-OPDA01001704-OPDA01001704.1-human-gut-metagenome-genome-assembly--contig:-NODE-1704-length-14058-cov-4.423266_pt1 | contig 14058 bp, 9 predicted proteins | sample MGYA00241253_ERZ501486 | MGnify/ENA primary metagenome ERZ501486 (study PRJEB25962, sample SAMEA2042510) | human gut metagenome | biome: human gut; feature: human-associated habitat; material: faeces... | reverse complement strand
AAACAGCATCCTGATTTTATTGAACTTGGATAGCTCCAATGATTTCACTGTCTGATCAGGCTGGTTACCTGCCACATGCATCCAATCATAAGAAGTAGTTCCAACTGGATAATAACGCGTTCCGTCAGCATATTTAAAATTATAAGTTCCATCCACTTTAACTGGGCCATGATTTCCTTTACCCGGAGCAATACATTCTATCCGCCCTTTCACCTCATTCAGCACCCCCCGCTCGTACTCCGACAAGCGGATCATTTTTCGTATTTTTTCTTCATTCAGCACCGGAATCTCACTCTGCGTCACGTACGACCATACTCCCTGGTTCACAGGCATAAAACGAATTTTGAAGGTATCATTTCCGTCATAGAATCCACGTACAGTCAATGTAGTATCCGGTCCGCTAAACGTTGCCGTAAGCTCAATATCAAAAGGGTTCCCCTTTACTTTGGCAGGCAGGGAGATTTCATAACGTCCCCAACACTCCACCTTATCTTGGGCAAATCCACCGGAAATCCCAAAAAGCAATAACAATAAAAAAGAGCAGCAATATTTCATAAGCAATTCAATCATTAAATTCCAGTTAAACAACGCATCAATCAAGATTTCTCAAAACAAAATCTGTTACTTCCACCTGCCCGTCACCACCGGCAAAAATACCTGGGCGAACAAACAAGAAACCATATACCGTATTATGATGTACTCCCGATATCTCAAATCCCCATGGATACTTATGCCATTTTTTACCATCGGCACTGTACCAGGCCGACAATACATTAGCATCATTCCGCAAACGTAACCACATCTTTCCACATTGGTTTGCTTGAGGTAATTTTGATTCCGTACGGCTTACTTGTCCACGCCGATAACGAAGCATCTGCTTATGATTAAAACCAAATCCAAAATGATAATTCTCATCATAATAAGCCACCAATCCGGCAGATGTATTTTCACCTTTCAATTCAAAACAAGCCTCCACTTCATATTTATGAGCACTGGTGCGTGCTAACAAGGGAGATCCTTCTTTTGGAGTATTCCCCTTTGCCTCTATACTGATTTTATCAGGAGTAATCCGGAACCGATCATTTAAGTTATGTTCCCGGCACGTCTGCCATACAAAATCTTTTATACCAGATAATTTCAAACGTTCCGGTGCAGGTAAAGAAATGGCTCCTTCTTTCAAATGTAACCATTCTCCTTCTGAACCAATTCACGTAAAAGGATCCTGACAACCCAATGTTTGAAATCCGTTCTCATAAGCATAGATTGACCAAGTCATCCGACGTGTAAACTACCAGTCCCGGAATATAAACAAAAGAAGAATGGACCAGATAATAAGACTTTCCATAACGGACAATAGAAGGATCCTAATTATCACCTTCCCAAATACGTACAATAGTTTGATCTTCATTTAAAGAATCTTGGAACTGCCCCATAAAGGGAGCATCCCAAAGACTAGCAAAAATGCGCAAACAGATAAAATGTTTTTCATATATACTCTTTACCTTATTATACTAGTTTTCTTTCAACCAAGCTAAATTAAACTTATAATAAAAGCGGCTCGTTATCAAATGAATCATATTATCAGGTGTTTGTGTTCCGGCCAGGTAGCCACGAGGTTCAGCATGATTCTTATCCATTTCAAAAAACTGAGTCCAAGCCCCACCATTAAGGAAACGATAAGTGCCATCAGTCAACAAACGTTTTACAGGCCAGGTCTTACCTTCATCGTATGACAAAGCAGCGTACATGCCATATCCTTTAAAAGGCTTTCCTGATTTTTCAGTAAACATCATACCACGCTCCTCTTTCGGAGTACGATAAGGATGTTCAGTAAAAGATATCAGCAAAATAGGACCTTCATTCAAACGCATCAATACCAGCCGTTGTCCTCCATCAATGGGTGGAAATTCCGAAGCGGAATAATGCCAAGTCTTTCCCATATCATCAGATACACTCATAGGCATACGTAGACGTCCTTCTTTATCACGAATACTATTGTTACGTCCCAATGCCATCAATCTGCCATCCTTCAATTGCACCACTCCGGCATGGATTCCGGCGATAGTGGTACCTGTCCCTCCCTCTTTAAAATCGGGCAAGGGCGCTCCATTCCACGGGTCCGTCCAAGTTTTTCCCTTATCCTTACTGATATGAACAGCAGCCCCGTCTCTTCCACCGGGTCCGGCATCACAAGCCTGAACAAACCAGCCTTCCTTTGTAATAGAGGTTCCGGCTATCACTTGATGGCGTCTCGTATGCTCTGGAGCAATCATACGAGGTTTACTCCAAGTTTGTCCATTATCTGTACTTGTACGCAAAGTCATCATCAAATTCTGCCAATGTCCGGCCGCTTCCACTCCATTGATATGGTAAAGAGTCCCTTGGCGGTCGTTCAACAATGCAGTTCCGGTCAAATTACGATCAGCTATCTGATAAAACATACGAGGCTTTTCCCATTCACGGCTTCCGGCACGCAAGCGCGAAGAGAGCACCACCATCTCACGGCCTTTTTCTTCATTGGTAGAAAACCACACAGCCAACAAGTCTCCATTATCACACCAAGTCAATGCCGGCTGATGATTATGCTTGAAAAAAGGCGTTCCACTATGCGCATCCGGTTCATGCACATAAACCAAAGGAGCAGTGAAGACAGGTTCCGTGATACACTGAGAAGTCCAATCCCATTTTATCTGAGACACGGCATACTCATCTTTTGGCTGAGAAAGCGGAGCGGTCTGCGGATACTCTGCCTGTACCACCCGAAAGCCTGTCATTGCATGTTTGTCCTCCGGCAACATAGCCATACGGTTTGCCGAACGGAGATATTTCATCGGTGTATTATGACTACCTCCTCTAGTCACCCGTGCTATACCGTCCGAATAGCCGACAGGATCAGTCTGTTCCTTGTCTATATAGGGCCCATACCAGTCCAAACACCATTCCTCCACATTTCCACACATATCATGTAGCCCCCATTCGTTAGGAGGAGTTTGTGCCACTTTCAAAGACAAGGGTTTGGGAGTAGCCGCTATCACTTGATTCTTTTGCCAGGCGGCAGGAAGCTTGTCATCCATATAGAAATTCCAGTAACGGCCTGCCTTACATGCATATTCCCATTCAGCTTCGGTAGGCAGACGATAAGTTTTTCCTTCTTTCTGGGTCAACCAGTCACAAAAGGCAACGGCATCTTGATAAGTTACGAACACCACCGCTTCGTCATCTTCACTTGAAAAACCATTTTTACCACGCAGCAACTTGTGTTTAGGGCAGAACAATTCATATTGCGCATTAGTCACTTCGGTCAGCCCCATTTTAAATGGTTTGGATATATACACCTTATGCATAGGTGCTTCATCATAATTCTCATCTTCACCCAAAGTTCCCATATAGAAATTTCCTGCGGGTATTTCTATCATTGGAATCAATTCACTTTGTGCCGTAATACTTGCCGGCCATATAATAATGCTCACTATTGCACTTACTAAAATTTTTAATTTCATTTCGTATCAGATAAAAATATATCTTGATACAAAAGTAAAAAGCAATCAAAGAAAAATAAGGTAAAAATTGGTCTTTTATGTGCATAATTTAGCAACACACGAACTAACCTATCAAGAAAAAGATTGATTTTTTATTGTAACTTCCTATAACAAAGGTTTATTACTTTGCTGCCACTACTTCCACCATTTTGCCGAATCATCTATAGATAGGGAAGTATAGAAGTGATAGCAGAAATTACAAACGTCAAGAGAGTAAACCTTGAGTTCAAATTATTAATGCTATAATGACGGGAATACTTGTTTAGAAATACATTCTTAATAAAACAAAAAAGAGGATGTGTCGTTTTGACACATCCTCTTTTCATTTACTTACGATCTCTTATTCTTGACCAAAACCATATCCATTAGTTAAAACACCGTTTGAATTCTTGATAACATCAGGATGATAAGGAATTAAGTAAATAGGAGCCTCACCTGCAATGTATCCATTAAATACATACGAATTATATTCATTTTCCAATTCTACGATTTTTGCTCCCCATGGTTGTTTAGTATATCCATCAGCTTCTAAAGCTTTAGCCTCACTTCCATTCGGATCGATATATTCAAACAATCCTTTAATAGCAAGATTAGTAACATTCCCAGCTGTAAGATTCTTCGTTGAAGTCCCATTAGAAGCAGCTACAGATGCCCAATCATCGTTCTGACCTCTCCAACCTGGAAAGAGTACCGGATTCGTTTTATCAGTACAGGTCGTAGTCAGTCTATAATTTACTCCAAAATCTGCAGGATTTACTTTTTTAACCCAAATATAGGATGAAATAGTATTACCATTATCAAAAGTATGATAACCTTTAGATTTTAAATCACTAATCATTGCACTAGTACGCTTATGGAAGTTATCAATAGCCATTCCCAATTTATTATTACGGATCAAATCATAACGACGGATACCTTCACCACCAAACTCCAACTTACGTTCTTCAAGGACAGCATCCAATACAGAACCACATTTACTGATAAAGCCATCTACATTAGCTTCTGATGTAGAAGCAAAAGCACGATTACGAACCATAGACAAATATTGCTTGGCAGAAGCGTCATCACCCAATGCTGCTTTTACTTCAGCCAACATCAAAATGATATCCGAAAAACGCATATAAGGAGTATTGATACCAGCCTGACGGCTCTTAATAACCCAAGGATTAGCTTGACGATTCTCGTCCCATTTATTCAAAGCAATACCACCATTATTAGCTACAGAGCCCATAGTAAAAGGAATAATCTTCTCAGAGCCATCACCAGTCGAACCGGTCACCGTACATGTAACGTCACGGCGCATATCATTCGGATCAAAATCACCATAATAATAAACTGCATGGAAACGGCTCTGACCATAGTTTTTACAAGGATAAGCAGCAGAACCGCCACCAGACGACGGACGTCCGAATGCATAAGGACGTTCACCCTGCTTACCACGAGTTTCAGGAATTTCATATACATTTTCATCTGCAATCGTTTCATCCATCATTTGTTGGAATACATACTGATAAGGATTACCAAATGTCTTCTTATCACTGCTTCTAGGGTCATTAACCTGCAAAGCTGTAGTACCAGAATTATTTACAGCAGAAGTAAGATAAGTTTCTGCAATCTTATAAAACTTCTCCCAATCTGTACGGCGACCATAAAAACACTGAGTAGCTGATGTTTCGCCTGCTTTCTCAAAAGACAATACATTACCGTCAAGATCCTTATAATAATCATTTCCAAAATCAGAACGACGAGTCTGATATCCACCTTCCATCAAAGCCATGCGAGCAATCAAGCCTTGTACATAAGTTCTAGTCATGAAAGTCTTATCAATCCCCGAAGATTCTCCCGCTCTAAACATTAAAGGCTCAACCTCTTTCAATTTATTAATATGATATTCCGCAATCACATCACGGGGAGTTATCTCACTGGCCTCTTCACCAGCCTGAAGCTGATGAGGAATATCTCCATAAAAACGAATCAGTTCATGATAACAAGTAGCACGCAAAGCGACAGCCTCACCATAAATCTGACTCAATTCAGATGGTCCGTCCTGAGTCGCAAATCCAGCAAAAGCAGAAGACCCTTCCACAGCAGAAATCAATGTATTTGTTGTAGCAATAATAGCATACAGTGATTCCCAAGTTCCTTTTGCATTACCATATTGAGAAATAGTATAGTTAGAAGGTCCCTTCTTTGTAAAAGTAGCATCTGAATAACCATATAAATTTTCAGGAACATGACGAGCTATTTGTGATGCATAAGCCTCAGGATGACGCTCTGCATCAGAACCACAAACCACCAAGTCATAAAATACGCCATTAGAATGTACCCCTGCATTTCCACGCCACTTTTCATAAGCATTATAAAGTGCGGCACGGGCAGTAGACGCTTCAGAAAATACAAAATCCACATCAGCCTCTGAAGGTGAAGAAGTATCCAAGAAGTCTTCACAAGATGTAGCAGCAAACAGCATTCCTACACCCATCATTGTATATAATATTTTTTTCATCGTTACGTGTTTTTTAATTATTAGACTTCAAATTAAAATTCAACATTCAAACCCACCGTAAATGTACGAGCACGCATGTATGCCCCCCAGTCAAGTCCAAGAGTAGGATAAGACTTGGCTTTATCCGGATCTGAGTTTACTTCAGGATCAAGACCTGAATAACCTGTAATGCAGAATAAATTACCTCCCGTGACATATATACGTACTTTCTGCATGTATGCTTTTGTTGTCCATGCTTTTGGCAAAGTATAACCGACAGTCAATGTATTCAAACGCAAATATGAAGCATCCTCTACATAATCAGATAATATAGGGGCATCTTCATAATAAGGAAGAGCATATTTAGCATTAGCATTTAATTGTTTCAAAGCTGTCGGCTCTATTACCGGTACCAAATTTCCATTCTGTATATCATACAATTGAAAAGCACCTGCCAAATCTTTATACTTATTAAGTCCCAAACCAGTTTCTTTACCACCACTAAGCTGACTCATTGTAGCAACATTATATACTTTTCCTCCAATCTGATAAGTGAAATTAGCTCCAAAATCAATATTTTTATAATTACCATTTAAAGAAAAACCACCTGTATGTTTTGCTTGGACTTCACCCAAATCAACAACATCATCCAAGTCAACAATACCACTTTTATCAACATCCTGTAATTTCAAAGCGCCAGGAAAGGCAATCTGACCATCTGCCACTTGCAGTTCTGATGGTCTACGATAAGTACCAGTAGCTGCAGTTGAGATATCAGGTATACCTGCTTTTAATTTATAAACGCCATCCACATAATCAAAATCATCTACCGTATAGAAACCGGCACTTTTGAAACCTCGAATAACACCTACAGGTTTGCCCTCTGACAGAACATAGTCATATGAAGGATGTTGTGCTGAAGACCCCCATCCACTATTATAGTAAATATCTTTACCACCATCTAACTCATCAATATTATTCTTATTGAAGTTATAAGTCGCCGATACGTTCAAATTAAAATCCTTAGTACGAATCAAATGATAATTCAAAGCCAATTCAACACCTTTGTTAGAAGTCTGACCAATATTTCGATACTGATAGCTATAACCTGTAGAAGAATCAATTTCTTGACGCATCAACAAATCACTTGTTGTATTCCAATACAAATCCAAAGTACCAGACAAACGGCTTCCCCACAATCCAAAATCAAAACCAATATTACGTGAAGTAGTAGTTTCCCATTTCAAGTCTGGATTAGCTTTCATTCCGTTCGGTTCATAAGTGGAGACCACATTACCATTATAAGTAGTAGTTCCTGTTTTCCAAGTTTCACGCCATAAACTAGCATCAATATTATCAGCACCCGCAAGTCCATAAGAAAGACGCAATTTCAAATTATCAACAACTCTTGCCAATGGCTGAAAGAATGGTTCATCAGAAATACGCCATGCAAAAGCACCAGCAGGAAAATATCCCCAACGATGATTGGGACCAAACTTAGAAGAGCCATCAGCACGTAATGTAGCAGTCAATAAATAACGTCCCTTCAACGAATAGTTACCACGTCCAAAGAAAGAAACCGTAGTAGAAGGAGTATTAATTTTATTTGAATAAGAATTATCGGCATGACCAGCTTGATACATATTGAACATACCAAAGACACGATCCATGTCCCAGCTTTCAGCCATCGAATATCCGGCACCAATCATTTCACTTGAAGCACCCGTATTTTTAATGACTTCGTTACCCAACAAGAAAGAAAGATTATGATTATCTCCCAAACCTTGTACTTCATAATTCACTGTAGTAACAGAACGCCAATTTTCAGTATTGCCTTTTGTCAACTTAGCATATTTATATCCTCTAGTAAAATTATCAGCAGAAGAAGCAGAACCATCATCGTAATATTTACCCTCACTCCATCCGTGACCAATCGCAAATTCTGTACGAGCTTTCAAACCTTTAATAATCTCCCAGTTCAAAGCAGCATTTGCACGGATATTTTGGCGATTTGTCAAATCAGTGATAGCATTAGTAAGACCAACAGGATTGGCACCCACCTCAATATTCTTAGATCCCATCTGGAACAAAGCATCGTCACCGTTTCCTAAAGGAGTATCAATCGGACGATACTGATAAGCAGAAGATAAAAGAGAACCACGTCCACTTCTAGCCTCATCTTTACCTTCAACATTAGTGCTGACGTAACGTGCATCCAATTCAAAACTCAGTCCTTTTGCCAACTCTTGTTTCAATTTCAAGTTAGTAGAGAAACGTTCATAGCCTGATTTTATTTTAATACCATCATCATTCAGATAGTTAACAGAAAATGATATTTTCGTTTTTTCACTGCCACCATTTATGGTCACATTGTGATTTTGAGCACTAGCTGTACGAAGCATATCATCAGTCCAATTATGGGAATCCATATTCGCATATTCACTATAATGATTACCATATTTTTCTCCTAAACCAAAATAACTAGCCATCTGATCTCCCATTCCCAATGCAGTTCCATATCCCCAAGTATGTTTTACATAATCCTGAGCAGACATAGGTTCTGGAGTCTTTGCAGCCCATTTACTTTGATAATATCCACTATATGATACAGAAACCCTATCTTTATCCGCACCTTTAGTCGTAACCAAAATCACACCATTTGCACCACGAGCACCATAAATAGCTGTTGAAGAAGCATCTTTCAAGACATCAATTGACACAATCTGATCTGCAGGAATATCAGAAATAGAACTAACCGGGAAACCATCCACTATAAAAAGAGGATCATTGCTTTGTGAAATAGAGCCTCCTCCACGTACACGAATAGAAACGGAAGCTCCAGGACGACCATCTTGAGAAACGACAGAAACACCTGCCAATTTACCTTGTAAAGCCTGAGAAACATCGGCAACCGGATTGGCAACTAAAACTTCATTACTTACCGAAGCTACTGAACCTGTCAAGTCACGTTTCTTCACAGTACCGTAACCAATAACCACAACTTCGTCCAAAGTTTCGGTATCTTCTTTCAGTACGACATTAATTGTTTTTTGATTACCCACTTTCACTTCTTGAGTAATGTAACCTATATAAGTTACAGACAAAACATCATTGTCTTTAACCCCAGAAAGCGAAAAATTACCATCGAAGTCCGTAATGGTACCATTAGTCGTTCCTTTTACCAAGACGTTTACACCAATCATCGGTTCACCTGCAGCATCTTTAACAGTACCGTTCACCTGACGACCTTGAGCAAAAGCAACCAAACAAAGCATACTCAAAAAGAGAGTTGAGATAGCTTTTCTAGCTAATTCTTTTAGATTCATAAGATGTGTTTTTATAGTTATTAAAATGTTTTTTTAAGGTTTTGACCTTAGCTTCACTGTTGCAAAATTATGAATATAACATTACCTTGATGTGTAGTTTTTATCTTTTTATGTGGATTTATTAGGTATTTTTTACGGGATCCAATTATTCAGTACAACAAAAAAAGGAGACCTCCACCAACGTAGAAGTCTCCTTTTCAAGCAATTACAAAATCAATCTAGTCTATTGGGTTCCAATCACTTTGAGTACGAAAAATAGCATCGACCGTCACCGCCTCAGCTTCTTTCTTTGTTAACTGTTTGCTCCACGCCACCCTTTCCGAAGCATTTGCGCCCTCACCGGTATTTTTATATTCCATATAACGGGCGGTTTCTTCATTAGACTGCTTACCCCAATTGTGCCATCCGGCAAGAACAATATGTTTCCCCAATTCACATTCTATAAATAAAGTATAAGCATATGGACGCCAAGGACGACCTAAATACACTTTATCCACTCCCGGTTCTGCCGTCAGCTTACAGTGCTTAAAGACATATCCATATTTAGCCTCTTTCGGAGTGGAAGCAGCCGTTACATACGAATTGCGTTTACTGTGAATAATACAATCTTCAAATAAAGCGGTAGAAGGACCGAAAATAAAGTCGGTAGTACCATCAATATAACAATCCTTGAAATAAAGACGGGTAAATTTAGCACCGGTATAAATAGTGTCCTGATTGCCCAAGATACGACAATTGATAAATTTCAAACGGTCACCTTCCGTATGTAAAGCTACCGCCTGTCCCAACTGAGCCGCATTGTTCTCAATAGTCAAATTTTTAAAAGTGATATCACTGCCCTCTACCTTCACTGTATAAGTGCGGAAAGTACCCATTTTATTTATATTCGCATGATCATCATAAGTAATAATCGTCTTATCACGATCTTCACCTATAATATCTATATTTTCCACCCATGAAGGAACAATCACTTTCTCCTTGTATACTCCGTTCTTCACATAGATCGTAACAGTATAATCCATGAAAGCCCGCGCACTCTCTATAGCCTCCTGCAAAGTACGAAAATTCCCCGTTCCATCACGTGAGACTACAATTGTATCCTGACGTTCCTGAGCCCATGCTGCGCTTACAACAGACAATAGCAACAATAATCCTAAAACTTTCCTCATCGTATCACCTCCTATTATTCACATGCAGTTCCACAACTGTTTTTCTGAAACAAACGTTCCCATTCCAGACTGGCCATAATAAACGGACCTACTGCCTTCGCATCATTAGAACGTATTTTTTCAGTTATATAATAATTATAATCTCCGGTACGATACACCGGCTTGCCTCCCAAACCTGCAACAGCACAACCTTTAGTAATAGAAACCACACCTTTATCATCCACTTCTATAAATTGGGTCAAAAGCCCTTCATATCCCTTTTTAGCCACTTCCATGTACGAAGGACAAATATATCCCTTACGTAACGCTTTCAACAGAGTATATACAAACATGGTAGAACAAGAGGATTCCAGATAATTCCCCTCATCCCCGCTTCTGTCAATCACCTGATACCATACCCCTGTTGCTGGATCTTGAGTACGTTTAATCTGGGCAGCCAGTTTATTCAATATTTCGATAACAGATTCACGTCCGGCTTCGTGTTCCGGTATAAAATCGAGTACATCCACACAAGCCATTGCATACCATCCCATGGCGCGTCCCCAACAGTGTTGCGACCACCCGGTAGTTTTATCCGCCCACTTTTCACGCTTGCTCACATCACATGCATGACGGTATAAATCAGTCTTCGGATCATAATTATGGCGGGCCACTGTGACAAACTGATTGATAATATCAGCATAATCATTCACACGGTTGTTACGGTAAGCATACTCCGCATAAAATGGTTGCCCCATATAAAGCCCATCCAGCCACATCTGATTCTCATAAATCTTCTTGTGCCAGAAACCGCCATCGGCATTACGAGGATGCGTATCCAACTGACTGCGCAACAAATCCAATGCTTTCTTGTATTTCTCGTCCTTAGTCTGCTCATAAATACGGAAAAGCATCTTGCCGGAATTCAAACGGTCAATATTATATTCCTCCAGTTTATAAGTTTCGATAGAGCCATCCTGATGAATCATTGTATCAGCATAAGCCACAGCATAATCAAAAAACTTTTTATCACCGTATGCATCATATACATCCAGCATAGCTTGAAGTTCCAGGCCATGACAGTAATCCCACTTCAAACGGGTCTGAAAATCCAATTGCCAAGATTCGGGACAACGCACCATTTCTGATTCCGCCATACGTACAGACCAAGGCTTATTACCACAAACCTGCTGAGCCATGCCAATCAAAGGAACAGCCGCAAGCAAACCGGACACAATAATTTTACAAATAGAATTCTTTTTCATGAAGACACTTATTTTTAGTATTAGACCTATTTATTTTATGAAACAAAAGTAGTATTTTCCTCGAAAAGCAGTGTGCACTTTTCAACCTACTAAGTGTATTATTTGGTATTCGTGTGCGAAAACGGTTATTTTTGTGCACGATAACGATAAAAATCGTTCAAAAATTGTCTTTTTACTAATTATTATGTCTTTCAGGTTTGATAAGTTGAGAAAAGGTTTTATTTTTGGGGCAGTTTTTAATTTATACTATTGTAGAAAACACAGTCATTTACTATTAATTCACAAGAGAATGGAACAAGTTTTTAGTTATATCATCGGTTTAGGAGCAGCGGTGATGATGCCTATAATTTTTACAATCTTAGGCGTTTGTATCGGAATCAAATTCAGCAAAGCATTAAAAAGCGGTTTGTTGGTAGGTGTTGGTTTCGTTGGTCTATCAGTGGTTACCGCACTTCTGACCAGCAGTCTGGGTCCGGCCTTAAGCAAAGTGGTCGAAATATATGGCCTGCAACTGAAAGTATTCGATATGGGATGGCCTGCTGCTGCAGCCGTAGCTTATAACACTTCCGTAGGGGCATTCATCATTCCGGTATGTCTGGCCGTTAACATCTTAATGTTATTGACTAAAACCACCCGTACGGTTAATATTGATTTATGGAACTATTGGCATTTCGCTTTTATCGGAGCCGTAGTTTATTTTGCAACAGATAGTATTTTGTGGGGATTCTTCGCTGCTGTTATCTGTTATATCATCACATTAATCTTAGCAGATTACACAGCAGACAAATTTCAAGGTTTCTATGATAAAATGGAAGGTATTTCTATTCCGCAGCCCTTCTGTGCAGGTTTCGTACCATTCGCTCTCATTATAAATAAGGTATTGGACAAAATTCCCGGATTTGAAAAGCTGAACATTGATGCGGAAGGTATGAAAAAGAAATTCGGTTTATTAGGCGAACCTCTCTTCTTGGGTATCCTGGTAGGATGTGGCATCGGTGCATTATCTTGCAAGAACGGACAAGAAATAGTAGACAAGATTCCTTATATTCTAGGTTTAGGTATCAAGATGGGAGCGGTAATGGAGTTGATTCCCCGTATTACCAGCCTGTTCATCGAAGGGTTGAAACCCATTTCGGACGCTACCCGCGAACTGATCGCCAAGAAGTTTAAGGGTGCTGTAGGCTTAAATATCGGTATGAGTCCTGCCTTGGTGATCGGACATCCGGCCACGTTGGTTGTATCATTACTATTAATCCCTGTTACTATCTTATTGGCAGTGGTGCTTCCGGGCAATGAATTCTTGCCATTGGCTTCATTAGCTGGCATGTTCTATGTATTCCCATTGATATTACCTATCACAAAAGGAAATGTAGTAAAGACTTTCATCATTGGTTTTGTTGTGCTGGCCATCGGTCTGTATTTTGTAACAGATCTGGCTCCTTATTTCACCAAAGCAGCACATGATGTATACGCCAAGACACAAGATGCTGCCGTAAACATCCCGTCTGGTTTTGAAGGTGGTGCGTTGGATTTTGCTTCAAGTCCTTTCTCATGGGCTATTTTCCATTTGACTTATTCATTCAAATGGATTGGTTCCGGAATTTTAGTACTGATAACACTATTCTTAATGGTGCTGAACCGTCGTTCTATCATTAAATACCAGAAAACAATGAAAAATTAAAATTTAAAGATAATGATTATGAAAAAATTAGCGATTGCAATGATGCTGAGTGTTTCTGCTTTGGCAGCTTCACGCTTTTTCTGAAGACGTTTTTTTGCCATGATGGATCTCCTCCTTTTGTATCTTTATCTGAAAATTATAATTTGACAAATTCCGGTTTACGGTTTTGGAATACAGTATAGTACTTAAAACCGCAGTCTGCAAGTATTGCAGCAGCCTTATCGAAATCATAGGCAATCTTTTCCGGTCCATGTGCATCAGCACCGACAGTGATGATCTCACCACCAAGTTCGCGATAGCGGCGAATGACTGCACGGCAGGGATTTGGCTCTCCGAGGCCGTAGTGGAAACCGCCGGTATTCAGCTCAATTCCCCGTCCCCTGGCAATGACGGTGCGCAGGATCTCATCAAGAATATCCTGGTAACGTTCATAAGTATAGTATTTATTCTGATTCGGGCCATAGCGTACAATATAATCAATATGTCCATATACATCCATCTCAGAAAATGCATGCAGATTTTCGAGAATGGATTCAAAATATTCCCGGTAACATGCAGATTCTTCGCGCCCTTTAAAATATTCTTTATAATAAGGGTCATATCCGTGTACAATA
>ENA-OPDA01001697-OPDA01001697.1-human-gut-metagenome-genome-assembly--contig:-NODE-1697-length-14081-cov-2.781335_pt1 | contig 14081 bp, 9 predicted proteins | sample MGYA00241253_ERZ501486 | MGnify/ENA primary metagenome ERZ501486 (study PRJEB25962, sample SAMEA2042510) | human gut metagenome | biome: human gut; feature: human-associated habitat; material: faeces... | reverse complement strand
TTACGTTTCGTGGTTGAAGGCGTGCTGTACATGACGATTGTGACCACGCTGATTTTCAGCGCGCTCGTCTACTTGACCACACGGCAAGGGGCGCTATACCGTTTCATCCGGCATGAACGCGTGCCTCGGGCGATGCTCGACGACCATTTCGCACACAACTACGATAAGGGAATCACAGTGCTGATTCCTTCGTACGTGGAACAGCCGAAAGTCGTCGAAAAAACGATCTGGTCGGCGGCATTGCAGGAATTTCCCGACCTTGCAGTCGTACTCCTAATCGACGATCCTCCGCATCCTAACAATGACGAAGCGCGAGCGATTCTCAAAGCAAGCCGCGAACTCATGCCGAAAGTATTGGCCGAATTGGCGGCACCTGCGGAACGTTTCACCAAAGCGCGCGACGAAACCGTTGCGGCGCTCGCCGATCAGATGGACGCAAGGCGTAGTGTGGTCGCACGCTGTGCGGAAGACTATCGTGCGGCCGCGCAATGGTTGGAGCATAAGGCCGACACATGGCTGGTCGAAGATCATACCGACGATTTCTTCTGCGACCAGGTATTGCGCGGTCTTGCACGCGACCTGCGTTTGACGGAACAGGCGTTGAACGAATCGATCACCCTGCAGCAGCATGTCGACGCGAATCGCATTCTGCAACTGTACGAACGTTTGGTACGCATTTTCACCGCAAAAGGATGGTCGTTCGAACGCAAGCTGTATGCGTCGACCTCCCGTGAAGGCAACAAAGCCATGAATCTGAATTCGTTCATCGGATTGATGGGGCACTCGCTCAAGCGCGTGGAAACGTCGGACGGGGTGATTCTGCGTGACGTGCGCGAGGGAGAATCTCCTGATTTCGTGATGCGCAATTCCGAATACGTGCTGACGTTGGACGCCGATTCCATGCTGTTGCGCGACTACTGCCTGCGCTTGGTGTACCAGATGGAACAGCCCGGCAATGAGCGCGTGGCCGTGATCCAAACCCCGTATTCCTCGTATCGTGGCGCGCCGACGCGAATCGAACGCATCGCGGCCGCCACCACCGACATTCAGCACATGCTGCATCAGGGCATGACCTACTATGACGCCACGTTCTGGGTAGGTGCGAACGCGGTGATCCGCAAGGCCGCGCTCGACGATATCTGCGTGGTGTCGACTGAGGGCACACGCACGGTGAAAACGTATATTCAGGATCGCACGGTGATCGAAGACACCGAATCCAGTATCGATTTGGGTTATTTCGGCTGGCATTTGGTCAACTATCCGGAGCGGTTGAGCTATAGTGCCACCCCGCCTGATTTCGGTTCGTTGGTGGTGCAGCGGCGGCGTTGGGCGAATGGCGGTCTGCTGATCATCGGCAAATTCTTCCGTATTGTGCACGCGCGGCATCAGCAGGGCAATGATGTGAAGCTGGGTGAGTGGGCGCTGCGCGTGAACTATATGGCGTCCATCGCATGGTCGAGTTTCGGCCTGATGTTCCTCTTGGCGTATCCGTTCGACCAGCGGTTGCTGAGCCCGTGGGTGGTGCTCGCGTCGCTGCCGTATTTTGCCACCATGTCGAGCGATTTGAAACGCAACGGGTATAAACGTTCCGATATTTTCCGTATTTACGGCTTCAACATCGTGCTGTTGACGGTGAATCTTTCCGGTACGCTCAAGTCGATTCAGCAGGGCATGACGAACACGAAGATTCCGTTCGCGCGTACGCCGAAAGTCAATAATCGTACCGCTTCTCCGGCATTGTATGTGACGATGCCGTGGGTGATCATCATTTACTCGTGCATGGTGTTCTACGCCGATACGCTTTCGCACAATTGGGGCAACGCGGTGTTCGCCGGCTTCAATGCGATCGTGACGTTCTGGGCGTTGACCGCGTATATCGGCATCTGGCATTCCGTGCAAGACATGGTGGTTGGTCTGGTCCGTTGGTTCTTCGTGCCGATCAAGGAGCCTCAGCAGGAGGCGGCCCGCAAGAAGGCCTCTTGGCGTGACGCCCTCTACTTCGGCGACCGCCAAATGATCTACGAGTCCCGCCCGCTGTAGCCTTGAGACTTCTCTAGCCCGTGTGTACGTGTACGGGCGGCGGTTGTAGATGCCTCCATTCTTATGCAACTTGCGTTTCCGTCTGCACGTCCTAGTGTTTGGGGAGGATGGCCGCACGTTTTTGGCTTGCTGACCTCACGATTTGGGAAAAAGCGGAAAATAAAATCGTAAGGTCGAAACCAAATCGCAATCGTGCGACGGGACTCAAGATTGCAACGGTCGGTACATCAAAATCATGATATGAAGGAACGGGGTCGCAGCATCCTGGTGTCCATCATTTCGAGGAATGACGGGTAGGTGTGTCGAAACGTTTGACAAAGCTGAGTTGCTGGCTTACGATTAGTGAAACGTTTCGACGAAACGATTCGATAAAATACGAGCGTGATTCTGCGGAAGAAATTCCGGAAGGCTCGGCGGATGGCTTTGTTGAACGATGGACGAGAGCTGCGGTACGCATGACGTGTAACGCAAATGACTTGGAGAGCCGAAGGAGGCGGAAGATGACGGGCATCAAAGATGTGGCTCGGGAGGCGGGGGTGTCAGTCAGCACCGTTTCGTACGTACTTTCCGGCAAGCGTTCCATCTCCGCCAAAACCACCGATAAGGTGATGGCCGCCGTTGAACGACTTGGATATACTCCGGATGCCAGCGCCCGTAAAATGCGTGGTATGCGTAATCATATTTTTGCGCTCAGCGCGCCGATTCGCGGTGATATCAATCAGGCCAAATACAACGCTTACTTTCTGCAGACCGCATGGCAGGCAAAGAACCGTGGCTACGATGTGCTGTTGCTTACCGGCGAGGACGCGGTGGCCGACATTCGGCGCGTGACGCAAAGCAACTTGGTTGATGGCGTGGTGCTGCTCGACATTGAGGAACATGACGAGCGTACCGCCCAGGCTGGCTCATATTCCAAACCCTGTGTGGCCATCGGTTACCCTGCAGAGCATGAAGGCTGTGCCTGTGTCGATATCGATTTTGCCACGGCTGGTCGTATGGCTGTGGATTGCCTGTATTCCAAGGGGCATCGGAGCGCTATGTTTTTGCGTGACAATGAGACCGATTACGATCGCGGTTCGGGCTATGTGCTGCTGTTCCGCAAGGCTTTGCTGGAACGTGCCGAAGAGTTGGGCATGACGATTCATGAATCCTCCAAGCATCGTGACGATCGCTTTGATGCCGCGGAATTCGTGCGTGAGCTTCGTTCTTTGGATGAGCGCCCCACGGCGATTGTCAACCAGGCGAACGCCAATGTGCTGAAGTTGGTATTGCAGCAATTACAGGCTTCGGGATTGCGGGTGCCAGATGATATTTCGGTATTGTCGTGCGGCACGTATTTCGAGGGAGAGCTGATGCCGCAGCCGATTACCGAGATGCCGGTCATGCCGCAGGAATTATGTTCTAAGGCTGTGGATCTGCTGGTCGACGCCATCGATGAGCATCGCGACATCAAGGGATTGGTGGAGCTGTCCGCTCCGGTCATGCATAGTCGAGGTTCCGTTACCAAAGTTGGTGACGTGTGAAAAGAAGGTTGTAGGAGTATGTCCGTGAAAGGCGGACGGATTCCCGTATCCATAATCGAAACGATTCGAAAGTAAGTGAAGGCGTTGTAGCCGAAGCGAAGATGGTGATTGCCGAATTGAAAAGCGCCAATCCGCGGCCATCGTCGAAACGTTTCGAAAAAAGGAGGCGACACATATCAATCTTCATAACTGAAAAACAACTTGAGACATAACTCAACAACACAACCACCAATAACAAAGGAGAACCATGAAGATCACACGAGGCATCGCACTTGCGGCCGCGGCGGCAATGTCGCTGACCACGCTCGCTGCATGCGGCAGCGACACCGCGCAAGACGAGGAAACGCCAGACAGCCTGTCGTTCTGGTATTACGAGGAAGACGACGCTGGCCAGACCCAGGCATGGCGTCGCGCCGCGGAAGCCTTCGAAAAGGAAACGGGTGTCAAAATCAATTTCGAACGCAAGTCGTTCACGCAGATCGCGCAGAACGGCAGCCAATTCCTCAATTCCGATGAGGCGCCGGATCTTATGGAATCCAATCGCGGCAACGGTTCGGCCGGCGTGCTCTCCACCATGGGGCTGCTCACCGATTTGGGTGATTACGTCGATCAATACGGTTGGGACAAGAAGGTGACCGGCGCCAATGCGGCCGTGGCCAAGTATGATGAAAACGGCATCATGGATGGTGACACCTGGTACGGCATGACCAGTTACGCGGAATTCCAGCGCGTCTACTACAACAAGGACCTGTTCGCCAAGTACGGGCTGGAGATTCCGACCACCTATGACGAGTTCGTGGACGTCTGCCAGAAATTCGTGGATGCCGGAGTGACGCCGATCGCCGCCGACGCGCAGGAATACGGCGTGATGTGGCTGTGGTGGCAGCTGGTTTCCAAGGAGGCCGACGCCAAATTCATCGACAACTGGCAGCTCTACAAGGGCGATGTCGACTGGAACTCCAAGATTCTCACCAATTCCGTGAGCACCATCAACGACTGGCTCGACAAGGGCTTCATCTCCCACAACGCCACCGGTATGAAGGCCGAAGACACCACGCAGGCATTCATCAAGGGGGAGTATCCGATCTATCAGACCGGCACCTGGAATCAGGGACGTTTCGTCAAGCAGATCACCACTTTCGATTGGGACGCCGCGGTGATGCCGGAATCGAATTTCGCGATTGGCTGCGCAGGCAATCTGCTGGTGATTCCGGAACGCTCTCACCACAAGGATCTCGCTGCGAAGTTCATTGACTACGTGCTTTCCGACGATGTGCAGAACTACCTCGGCAACGCCGGCGGAATTCCGGTGGCGGGCGACGCCAGCAAGATCAACGACGAGAAGAGCAAGGCCATGATCGAGGAATACGCCTCCTACGCCAATGATGGCAAGCTCAGCTACTACCCGGATTACGCCGCTTCCAACCTTACCGATGCTGTTCCGGCGGAATTCCAGGAACTGGTGAACGGCACCAAGAAGCCGGCCGACGTGCTCAAGGGTATCCACGAGAAGTACGACGTCGGTGTGGAAGACATGGGCGTCAAGACCAACTGATCGTATATCTGATCTCATATCCGACATCGCACGGGATTATTCCGGTTTTGCTCAGTATCAATCATGAATAATCCCGTGCGGTATCGCAAATTACAACTTGCGAACCAATATCGCAATCGTAAATATTCACAGGCAACGCAGCGCAACCAAAGGAAAAGCCAAAATGTCAAAGAAGACCAAAAACGGGGGAGTCTCAATGTCAAGGCTTCCCGGAAACCGTTCCGCAAAATTCGTACCATATCTTGTTCCCGGACTGGTAGGTCTGCTCGTTATCGTCGTTATTCCATTCGTGTGGAACATTTACTTGAGTTTCACTCGATGGCGTGGAGTCGGCCCGGTTAAATTCGTTGGATTGCAGAATTGGAAACGTCTGTTCGCTGATTCCACGTTCTGGATTTCATTCGCTAATTCATTCTGGATTATTGTGGCTATCGTAGTTATTCCTACGATTCTTGGACTATTTATTTCGTCACTGCTGACTGACGTTATTCAGAAGAAATTCGGCGGCAAGACGGCTTCCTTCCTGCGAGCCATGTTCTACCTGCCGCAGTTGCTGCCGGTTGCTGTCGCGGCCATCATCATGGGCTGGATCTTCCGTCCGGAAGATGGCGCGGTGAACGCGCTGCTCGTCAAGCTCGGCCTGGGATCGTTGCAGCATAACTGGCTCGGCAGCCCTGATAGCGCGCTTCCGGTGCTGATGTTCATTCTGGTGTGGATCCAGTTGGGCTATCCGATCGTGATCTTCATGTCCGGTCTGCAGCGCGTGGATCCTGAACTTTACGAGGCGGCCGGTCTTGACGGAGCCAACTGGTGGCAGAAATTCCGTGTGGTCACGCTGCCGTCCATCATTCCCGAGCTGCTGGTGGTCATCCTCACCGCCACCATCGGCGCGCTGAAAACCTTCGCACCGGTCTATCTGCTCACCAAAGGCGGGCCGGGAACGGCAACCACCGTGCCATCATACTATTCCTACAATCAATTCTTCCAAGTGCAACAAGTCGGCTACGGCGCGGCCATCTCCACAGCGCTCACCGTGGTCATCATCGTGTTCTCCATCGTGTTCACCATGGTGCAGAAGCACGTCGAAAAGGAACTGGTCTGAACGGTTCAAACCGCAACTGACCCGTAACATGTAAGACTCGCAAGACTTCGAAAGTCGAGGAAACAACCATGACGCAAACCATGACCGCATCGGCAGCGCGGAAAGCATCCAAGAAAACCCAACATGTGCGCTCGACCGGCGACTGGATCACCCTCATCGTGCTCATCGCAGCCGCACTGCTCGTGCTTTTCCCGTTGCTCGTGCTCACCGTCAACGCGTTCAAAACACCCGCCGATTACAATGCAACAGGCCCGCTTTCGCTGCCGAAGCATTTCACCATGGACGGCATCATCTCCTTCTGGACCACCACCAAGTTCCCGCTGAAATTCTGGAACAGCTTGGTTATTTCGCTGGTAGTGGCTGTGGCCGCCGTCGTGCTTTCCGTGCTGAACTCCTTCGCGCTCGGCATCGGCAGGGTCAAAGGCAACACTTGGATTGTGCTCGCCATCATGCTTGCCAATATGATGCCGCAGGAAGCGCTGCTCTACCCGCTGTACACCATGTTCAAGCAGGTCGGACTGTACAACACCAAACTGGCGATCATCATCATCTTCACCATCATTCAAAGTGCGTATGGCACGTATCTGCTGTCGTCCGTATACGGTACGTTCCCGCAGGCCATTCTCGAAGCGGCAGCCATTGACGGCGCCTCGCGCTGGCAGATTCTGCGTAAGGTGGTGCTGCCGATTTCCTGGCCGACCATCAGCGTGCTGTTCGTGTTCTTCTTCGTGTGGACGTGGAACGAATACATGATTCCGATGGCATTCCTGATGGGCGACGACGTGCAGACCATTCCGCTGGCGCTCGCCACATTGCAGGGCCAACGCACGATGGATGCGACCACACTTGCTTCGGCTTCGCTGCTGAGCATTGTGCCGACTATTATTTTCTTCATTATTTTCCAGCGCAAGTTGTCGCAGGGCATTACCGCTGGTGCCGTAAAGTAGCGGGAAAAGGGGTTTCTTATGACTCGAGATAACGATTGGAGCACCATGCAAAACAGCTCACGTCACGATATGCAGGTTGATTCGTTGGGTGCGTTCGCCGCGCGCAGTCCGCTGGACTTGCTTGCGGTTGCGGCACCAGGGCGCACACGTTGCGTGAACGCCGAGAATCCCACGGGCGGCAAGGGCGCTGCGGCCACTGCAGCCAGTGCACTTGGCCCGTCGCGCAAGGGCAGTCCGTGCATCCAGACCGTGAAAGCGGGGGAGAGCGTCACTTTGATGGATGTGGACGGTCCGGGCGTGATCCGCCATATTTGGATGACGGTCACCGACCGCACGTCGTCTACCGGTCCGAACGTGCTTCGCAACCTGATCCTGGAATTCTATTGGGATGGCGAGGAGACCCCGTCCGTGCAATGCCCGGTCGGCGACTTCTTCTGCTGCGGCCACGCGCAGGCCTGCCGAGTCAATTCGATGCCGGTGGTGGTCGTGCCCAATCGCGGTTTCAACTGCTACTTCTCCATGCCGTTCGAACATGCGCGCATCGTGCTCCGCAACGATCACAATGAAGACGTTCCCGCGTTCTTCTACCAGATCGACTACACCGAATATGACGCGCTTCCGGCCGGCACCATGCGTTTTCATGCGCAGTGGCGTCGCGAGCGCGTCACCGAACTGGCCCGCGACTATGTGGTGCTCGACGGCGTGCATGGTCGTGGCGCGTATATCGGCACGTATCTGGCGCTCACCGCGTTGGAAAGCCGCTGGTGGGGCGAGGGTGAAGTCAAGATGTACATCGATGGGGACGACCAGTATCCCACGTGGTGCAGCACCGGTGCCGAGGATTATTTCGGTGGCGCGTGGAGTTTCGCCGATTTCGACGAGCATGGGCGTATGCATGAGCAGACGTTCTGTGCGCCGTACGTCGGTTTCCCGTTCTATTCGCAGCGTCTCGCCTCGCATCGCGAGAGCGCGTATTGGGATGTGAATACGCCGGTGACCCGCGGATTGTATCGCTGGCACATTCCCGATCCGATTTATTTCGAACATGATTTGCGTGTGGAATGGCAGCAGATCGGTACTGAGGAGGGCGGCAATTTCGAGCGTCAGGACGACGTCGCTTCCGTCGCGTACTGGTATCAGCTCGAGCCGCATACACCGTTCGATCCGATTGGCGATCGTCGCTTCCGTCAGCCCCGCTGATTTTTGCCCCCGAGCTTACGATTTTCGGTCTATCCGGTCGGTTCGGGGGTGTTGTGCTGTCTGCGCGACTTGCGTTCTGCGTCTGCACAACCCGGGTTTTTAACCCGATTTTATGGGTTGTGCAGATGCAGGGTGCGGGTTGCGCAGGCGGGAAACGTGACTAGATGGGGTTAGATGTCACGGCGTCTGCTGCGCTGATTATCGTGCGAACGTTCTGCGCATCCAAGAGACAGCCAGCTGCGGCCAGATCTGGATACTCGGTTCAATGCCGTTGACGCCCTGCCATGCGGTTTCCGCAGTGCCCAACGACAGTCCATGCCCGCCTTGCGGGAATAGGTGCGCTTCGATGCTGACTCCGGCTTTCTTGCAAGCGTCGATCAGCATCAGTGTGTTTTCGTATGGCACGGTTTCGTCGGGAACGGTATGCCATGCGAAAACCGGCGGTGTTTTGGCGTCGATATGACGTTCGATCGACACGGATTCAAGCGCTTGTGAATCGTTGCGGCGTTCACCAAGCAGCGAATCGAAACTGCCGCGATGGGCGAGCGGGCCAGACGTGATCACCGGATAGGCGAGCATCAAACCATTCGGACGCACCGCATCCGGATCGTAACCATGAGCGACAAGAACATCGTCGCTGGTGGAGGTGGCGAGATTCGCAGCAAGATGACCACCTGCGGAAAAGCCAATCACGGCAATCGCATCCGGATCGACATGCCACTCGGCGGCATGCTCACGAATCATCGTCATCGCATCGGCAGCTTCCAACAGCGCAACTGGAAAAACGGAAGGCTTCACCGAATATCGCAGCACAAAAGCGTTGAAACCGGCCGCAAGAAACTGCATCGCAATCGGCTCCGCCTCACGATCCGACGTCATTTCGTAACCGCCGCCCGGAATCACAAGCACAGACGGACGCACACGGTCGGGAACGACTTCTTCGCTGTTATCAAGGCAATATCCGACGAATTTCGCTGCGCTGCCGTCGATGCCGGAGATTTCATATTCGAAATGTTTCATATATCCATCATAGGTGGAACACGGCGCACGTTATGCAGGAACTATTTGGTCCCGCTATTTTTCGTACCTTGTGATCCGTGGACGCAAATTGTGCAGTCGGGAGAGTGTGTCCTACTCGAGCAGCCAGTCGAGGATGTTGCGGTGTCGAATGTCTTGGTAGTCGCCGAGCCCGATGGTATCCAAGGTGAGCTGTGTGACGTAGAGGAGACCTCCATATGTGAGATACCGGTCGAACAGCGCATTGTCATTTGCTGTCGGTTGCAATGCATTTCGGTATTCCGAGAAAGACAGCGGCAGCATCTTGAGCTCGACATATCGTCCGGTGAAATGGATGATTTTTGCGGAGTGGGTGAGTGATATAGACGTGCGATTGGGCAAATCGGAAGTAATGTTGCGATCATTCGACGGAATTCACGAATGTGTATGGCCGCTCACATGTCTGATACATTTTTCTCAGCTAATTGGCAGGAACACGTATCATTCCTCCAAGACTCGGGCGCTTATATAGAACATGTCAGCAGTTACGGCGGCTGGCGAGGTTCCTGAAGAACCCCATAACTGAACCCTTCTTCTCTCTTCTCTCTCAGCCGGCGGCCCTTCTTTCCGCCGGCTTTCTTCTTTTCTGAACACGATTCATGCGATTTGCGATTGATGCCGTTCTGAATGTGTAAAAAGAAACGGCCGACCGCGCTTATTGGCATATGGTCGACCGTTGCGATGTTTGTGATTATGCAGTGGTTGTGTGTGGTTGTGCGGTTGTGTGCTGGCATTCGTGAGTTAGCAGCGCTCGTACGAGAACCTGCGCAGGCGTTCGAAGCATTCCACGCTTTCGTCAAGCCATGGCATGCCGATCACGAATACGTGGCCGAGCGTTTCGTGGCGGCGTGGCTTCGGGTCGAACAGTTCGAAATCGGCTCCCTTGCGGGCCAGTGCGGCAGCAAGCGCCAGATTGTCGGCCTCGAGGAAATCGTCGCCGCAGGTCACGATGAACAGTGGCGGCAGGTTGACGTTGAACGCCAGGCCTTCGGCGGTGAGGAACTTCGGGTCGGCGGCTTCGATGCCGTCGAAGAATTCGACGCCCAGCATCTGTTCGAGTCCGGTGCGGCGATTCGGATCGTAGCCTACGGTCAGTTCGCTTCCCATGGTTTCCAACGATGCGGAACTGTAGGCACCGCACACCGGAGCGGCACCGGCGAAACCAATGCCCGAAGGCTCATCCACGCCGAATGCGGCCGCGGCTTCGGCATTGTTTTCAATCGCCAACGTCAGCATGGTCAACGCGCCGCCTGCCGAATCGCCGGGGAGGAACACGGCGTTCGGATTAACCGGATAATCAGTCAAATGCGCCTTGATCCAACGCAATGCCGCCTGAACGTCCGCCAGCTGACCCCTCAAATCGGTTTGCGGGGCCGGTCGGTAGTTCAGTGAGAATACGGCGAAGCCCGTTTCGGCCAGATGCACGTTGAAGTTGCGGTTCAATTCCTTATATCCGTAAGTGAAACCGCCGCCGTGTATATCGATGTACACCGGCAGCGTATGCCCGCAGCGCAGCACCGCATCGTGCGGTAGATACAGGTCGAGCAAATGCCCTCTGCACTGCCCGGCTTCCGTATCGTAGCCACCGTCAGGCAGGTATGGAATATCTTCGATCACGTCGATTGTGTCAGGTGTGTGCCACAGTTCGGAACGCGGGGTGTCAACCGCGATCGCGCCGAAACGCATGTCGAGAATGCCGCGGACGCGCTCTTCGGAAAGGCCTTCGAGATCGCCGTCGGTTTCCGTCCAACGTTCCGCATGGTCGATCATCTCACGGGTGATGCCATATTTTGCCGCGCATTGTGCGCTGAGTTCCTCAATGGTCTGTGTGCTCGTCATCGACGCCGTCCTTTCATGATGTTCATGCGATTGCGGCCGTTCCGTCATCGGAATGCCGCACCTCGATATATCGTACCGGTTCGATATAGAAAGCGCTACTGCGATCACCCATATTCCTTTACGTCCAGAGCGAATTTATGTAACGGTACATGCGTTGATTTTATTGCGATTGCGACACGCCGAAATCACTCACGTTGCATCAAAAAACGGTTCGCATAGAATAAGTCGCGTTTGCGAATCCGAACAGGGGTTTCGACCGAGAGAGACGGCAACGGGACGCTCGACAAACGACGGACGTGAATCGTAACGGCAACGAATGGCCGTAAAAGCAACGCAAAAACGCAAAACCAACCCACGAAAACCCAAACAACCAGCAAACAATCCGAAGGAACGCTACGTATGTACGTCGATCCGAATCGTAATACAGAAGCAGGCAACCTTAAATGGATCCTGCCATACTGCAAACCCGACCTGCCACGAGTGGCCGGCGCGATAGTGCTGTTCTGCGTCAACAACACCATGGCGCTCATCATTCCGCTATTGTCAGGCCTCATCGTGGACCGTGTCATCGTGCAAGGCCAAGTCGACGAACTGACGCGACTGTGCATCATGATGATCGTGTTCACCATCGTGCGCGTCGCCTCGCGCTACGGCTACCAAATGTGGATGGAACGCTTCGGGCAGAACTCCGTATTCCGTCTCGTCAGCGACGAATACGAGAAACTGCACGAACTCGACTTCACCTATTTCAACCACACGCGTACCGGCGACATCATGAGCCGCATGACCTCCGACACCGATGCCATACGCCACGCGCTGAGCTGGGTGAGCTACCAGGTGCTTGACTGCGTGGTCATGTTCATTGGCGCGCTCGCCATGATGTTCACCATCGACTGGCGGCTCGCGCTCGCGCTCGCATGCGTCACGCCGTTCATTTTCATCCTTACGCGCGGACTCTCCACGCACGCAAGACCACTGTTCTTCGCCATCCGCAACTCGCTTGCCGAAATGAACTCAATGGTCGAAGAAAACATCGAAGGCAACCGCGTGGTCAAAGCGTTCGTGCGCGAACCGTATGAAACCGAAAAATTCGACAAACACAACGACGATTACATGCAACGCAACATGGACCAGGCCTACAACAGCCGCAAATACATGCCATGGCTCGACGGTCTCGGCTTCTCACTGCAGCTGATCACGCTTGGATTCGGCGGATTCCTGGTCATCACCGGGCGCATGACCCTCGGCAATCTCGTGGCGTTCAACTCCTACCTGTGGATGATCGACGGGCCGGTACGCCAATCCGGATGGCTGATCAACGACTGGCAGCGATTCAACGCATCCTGCATCAAAATCCGCAAACTGCTCACCGCTCAGTCACGTATTACGGAAAAACCGGGAGACAGCGCCGACGCGAATCACGCCAGCACAGCGGCTGCAACCGCTGCAACAACCAACACAACCCGCATCGCAGGCAGCATCGACTTCCAGCATGTCAGCTTCGCCTTCCCCGACGAACCAGACACCCTCGTGCTCGAAGACGTCGACTTCCATGTTCCGGCAGGCGCCAAACTCGGCATTCTCGGCGAAACCGGCGCGGGCAAATCCACCCTCGTCAACCTCATCTCCCGCTTCTACGACCCCACCGAAGGCCATGTGCTCATCGACGGCGTCGACGCGCGAGACTGGCCGCTCGCCACACTGCGCTCGCAAGTGTGCGTCGTGGCGCAAGACACGTTCCTGTTCTCCGACACCATCGGCGGCAACATCAGCTTCGGCGCAGGCGAACAACGCGAATACGACGAACAGTACATTCGCCGCATGGCCACCATCGCCGGCGCGGACGGCTTCATCCGCAGCATGCCGGAAGGCTACGATACCGTGGTCGGAGAGCGTGGCGTCGGCCTTTCCGGCGGCCAAAAACAGCGCCTGAGCCTCGCACGCGCGCTCGCCGACAATCCGTCGATCCTCATCATGGACGATACGACCAGCGCCGTCGACATGGAAACGGAAGCGGAAATCCAGCGCCATCTGCGCGAACTGGACGAACAGAAAACCATCGTCACCATCGCACACCGTATTTCATCGGTGAAAGATTCCGATCTGATCCTCGTGCTTGAGCATGGCCGCATTGTGGAGCGCGGCACGCATGACGAACTGGTGGCCGCGCACGGCCGATATTGGGAGATCTACTACAGGCAGCTCGGCTTGCAGGCGGGTCGTTCGCAAGGTTTCGAAGCGTAGGCGCGGGAAAGCAGGAAAGGGGGAAAACCCATGGCAAAACGTAACACATACCGCGAAGATGAAGAGCTGGAAGAACAGATCAACCTGCATGATATTCTGCGCATCGGCGTCTATGTAAAGCCGTATATGTCACGAATCATACGCATTCTTGCCGTCGTCGTCATGATGAGCTGCATTGCGGTAGTCGTGCCATATTTGACGAAAATCATGATTGACAGCGCGATTCCTTCGAAAAATCTCACCTTACTTGGTGAATTAACGGGGTTGATGGCCGTACTTATTGTGATGTATGAGTTTGGATTGCGTTATCGTACCGTCGAAATTACTCGCGTCGGTCAGCTCATGTTGAAAGACATGCGCCGCGATATTTTCACGCATATTCAGACGCTGCCGTTCAGCTATTTCGATTCGCGTCCGCACGGCAAAATCCTGATTCGCGTGGTCAATTATGTGAACACGCTTTCCGACACGTTGAGTTCCGGCCTGATCAATGTGATTTCCGACGTGTTCACCTTCCTGATCACGCTGGTGGTCATGTTCGTGGTCGATTGGCGGCTTGCGCTGTTCAGCCTGGT
>ENA-OPDA01001696-OPDA01001696.1-human-gut-metagenome-genome-assembly--contig:-NODE-1696-length-14091-cov-3.031419_pt1 | contig 14091 bp, 9 predicted proteins | sample MGYA00241253_ERZ501486 | MGnify/ENA primary metagenome ERZ501486 (study PRJEB25962, sample SAMEA2042510) | human gut metagenome | biome: human gut; feature: human-associated habitat; material: faeces... | reverse complement strand
TACAGTGGCAATGAGAATGGTTGATCTTATATCGCCTATAGGTAAGGGACAGCGAGGTATGATTGTTTCACAGCCTAAGTCAGGTAAGACAACACTTCTTCGTCTTTGTTCTGGTCTTTTAGAGCCGCAAAGCGGAAATATTTACATTAATGGGATGGATGTGTCAAAACGAGAAAATAAGAAAAATATTCTTCGTATTCTGGGCTATATGGGATCGCAGGATGGTTATTTTCCGCGTCTTCAGGTAATGGAGTATCTCGAAGTGTATGCACATGCGCAGGGACTTTATGGTCTTGCAGCGAGAGAGCGCTGCATGGAGGTGCTTCAGATGGGGCACCTTGAGCGAAGAGCAGAGCAGCTTGTGGAGGAGCAGTCTGCTAGTGTCAGAAGAGAACTTTCCTTTTTGCGGGCGATTATTCATCGTCCGCGCCTGCTGCTTCTTGATGATCCATTTAATGGGATGGAGAGTGCACAAAAGCTTGCGATGGAGGAATTGTTTGCTATTCTTGCAGAGGATGAGGTAACTGTCTTAATGGCATCGCAGTCACTTCCAGATGCAGCGCATCTTTGCGGTGAGATCGGTATTATTGAGAAGGGACGCATTATAAGTGAAGGAAATCTGTCAGATATTCTTCGTCAGGCAAGAAGCGAGGCACTTTTATATCTTCGTGTCTGTGAAGCGCCTGAGGCAGCTGTTGCCATTTTGCGAAAGGAAGCGCTTGTGCGCACGATTTCAAGAGATGGTAATTTTATCGTTATGCATTTTGCTGGAGGCATCAAAGATGAAGCTGCACTTTTAAAAAAACTTATAGAAAGCAATGTCAAGGTATACTCATTTAGCCGTGGGCAGAGCAGTCTGGAAAATCTGTTAGAGCGTGAAATTTCAGGCGGAAAGGGGAGAAGATGAGCAAATTTCATAATCCAATATATGAAAAGGATCGTTGGGCAGCAAACCGCAGCAAGGCATTTCTAATTGCTGTTCTTTCTGTTAACAGTGTGATTGCTGTTATAGCAATAGTTGTATTCATGAACATGGTAAGTTACATGAAAACGAGCAGTGAAAATGATTATGCCGCACTGCTTCAGTTATATCTTACGCTTGCGATGGCAGAATGTTTGATGATCGTTTTTATCGCCCCGGCACTTGCAGGAACTGGCATCAGTCAGGAGCGCGAAAATGGAAATCTGGAGCTGTTTTTATCGACGGGTGTTTCGCCATGGCAGGTGATTTTAGGAAAGCTTGTTTCTTGTATGAATATGATGTTTGTGCTTATTGTGACATCACTTCCAGTTTTTTCACTTGTATTTGTGTACGGTGGTGTTCAGATGCGCGATCTTATTGCAATGATCAGCGTGCTTCTTGTTGTTGCACTTGAGATTTGTTCGCTCTCCATTCTATGCTCAGCAGGTGCAAATCGTTCAGTCTACGCGGCGCTTTCTGCCTACGCTTCAAATCTGATTTTGATCGGTGGAACATTATTTGTTCATCTTGCACCGAGCCTTTTGTACAGCTCATCAGTCTATGGAGATCAGTTGGGAAGTCCTGTATCCTGGTATCATTATCTGCTTCTTACTAATCCAGTTGTCACATTTTATGGTGTATTAAATTACCAGGCGGGAAGCCGCAGTGCAATTTTTGATATGATTAATTACATGGGAAATTATAAACAAAACTGGATTACGCAGCATTGGCTGCCCGTAAGTTTATTAGTACAGGCAGCCATCGTAGCATTTGAGTTATTATATGCCGTTCATATCTTATACAGTAAGCGAAAAGGCAACTATCGCGAAATCCGATTAAGATAAGAATCAGAAATACTTCTGAGCTGGTCAATTGTTTCTTTTAATATTGAAACAACTAAGTCCAGCTCTTTTTTTGTTGTGTTTCGTCCAAGTGTCAGACGAAGCGAAGCATGTGCAAGCTCATCAGGCAATCCGATTGCAGTCAGTACATGGGACGGCTCCGCAGATGAAGAGGCACAAGCAGAGCCAGATGATGCACAGATACCTTGCGCGTCAAGCATCATAAGAAGGGAGCTGCCCTCGACATATTCGAATGAAAAGTTTGCATTGCCGGGAAGACGATTTTGGTGACTGCCATTTAACTGACAAAATGGAATTTCATGCAGTACTCGTTGAATCAGATAATTGCGAAGGGCAATTTCGTGACGCATTGTGGCGCGCATCTGATTGAATGCGATTTTTGCTGCCACGCCAAAGCCTGCAATTGCCGGTACATTTTCTGTGCCTCCGCGAATGCCACTTTCCTGCCCTCCGCCAAATATAAGTGGTGTCAGTGTAACGCCATCGCGGATATACAAAAGACCGATGCCCTTTGGTCCATAAATTTTATGTGCACTGGCACTTAAAAGATCAACTCCAAGACGTTTTACGTCAATAGGAATTTGTCCGTATGCCTGAACAGCATCAGTGTGAAAAAGACAGCCCTCACAGCCGTTTGTATGAGCAATATAAGCTAAATCAGAAATTGGCTGTATCGTACCAATTTCATTATTTGCCATCATAATTGACACAAGAATCGTATCAGGGCGCATTGCCTTTAGAAGATTTTCAGGGTGAATGAAGCCGGCTGCATCAGGCATCAGATAAGTCACCTCAAAGCCTTCATCTTCAAGGAAGGCGGTTGCATGCAAAATTGCATGATGTTCAATAGCAGAGACGATGATGTGATTTCCTTTACAGCGAAGCAGCCGTGCGCAACCAATAAGTGCCCAGCTGTCAGATTCAGAGCCGCCGGAAGTAAAGAATATGCGCTTTGGATCAGCATGGATCAGGGCGGCAGTATGTGCACGCGCGTCCAAAACGGCGCGTCGTGGTTCATCGGAAAAATCATACAGCGAAGAGGGATTTCCCCATTCACTTTTCATATAAGAGATCATAGTGTCGCAGACCTCTGGTAGAGGTGGGGTCGTTGCGGCATGATCAAGATAGATTTGGTTCATAAAAAAGGATCCTTTCTTTATGGAAGTTGCTGCCTTCTATTTTATCTTATGAAAAAACAACTGTAAAGTACCGGGATTGCGAAAAAAGGCAGTTGTCATATTCGTTTATTCGCGGTATAATTAAAAACAACTGTGCAGCTGTTATGAAAAAAATTTGCTGCCGCAATTTCATTTACTAAAAGGAGGCAATTATGGAATTAATTACAGTCCGCGAAATTTTTGCGCAGCCGGACGCGTATATGGATAAGGAAGTAACAGTAGGAGGATGGATTCGCAGTATCCGTGATTCCAAGACATTTGGATTTATCGTACTCAGCGATGGAACTAGCTTTGAGCCAATTCAGGTAGTATATCATGATACAATGGAGAATTTTGCAGAGATCTCAAAGTGCAATGTAGGTACAGCCCTGATTGTAAAGGGAACATTAGTTGCTACACCGCAGGCAAAGCAGCCATTCGAGATTCAGGCAGTGACTGTTACAGTTGAGGGTGCATCTACACCAGACTATCCGTTACAGAAGAAGCGTCACAGCATGGAATATCTGCGTACCATTTCCCATCTGCGTCCGCGTACAAACACCTTCCAGGCAGTTTTCCGTGTTCGTTCTTTGATCGCATTTGCTATTCATCAGTTCTTCCAGGAGAAGGGCTTTGTATATGTGCACACTCCATTGATCACTGGAAGTGACTGCGAGGGTGCAGGCGAGATGTTTCAGGTAACAACTATGGATTTAAACAACATCCCGAAGACAGAGGATGGAAAGGTTGACTACTCACAGGACTTCTTTGGAAAGCCAACTAACCTGACTGTAAGTGGACAGTTAAACGGTGAGACATATGCAATGGCATTTAGAAACATCTACACCTTTGGGCCGACATTCCGTGCAGAAAACTCAAACACTACACGTCATGCAGCAGAGTTCTGGATGATCGAGCCTGAGATCGCATTTGCAGATCTGGAAGATGACATGATCCTTGCAGAAAACATGCTGAAATATGTTATCCGCTACGTGATGGAAAACGCTCCGGAAGAGATGAATTTCTTCAATTCTTTCGTAGACAAAGGACTGATCGACCGTCTGAACAACGTTGTAAATTCTGATTTCGCAAGAGTTACTTACACAGAAGCAATCGAAATCCTTGAAAAGCACAATGACAAATTTGAATACAAAGTATCATGGGGAGCAGATCTGCAGACAGAGCATGAACGTTATCTGACAGAAGAGATCTACAAACGTCCGGTATTCGTTACCGATTATCCGAAGGAGATCAAAGCTTTTTACATGAAGATGAATGATGATAACAAGACCGTAGCAGCAGTTGACTGTCTGGTTCCTGGAATCGGTGAGATCATCGGAGGAAGCCAGAGAGAGGACGACTACGATAAGCTTGTTGCAAGAATGAAAGAGCTTGGACTTAAGGAAGAAGATTACGGATTCTATCTGGATCTGAGAAAGTACGGATCTACAAGACATGCAGGATTCGGACTTGGATTTGAGAGATGCATCATGTATCTTACAGGAATGTCCAACATTCGTGACGTAATTCCGTTCCCAAGAACTGTGAATAACTGCGAACTGTAAAAAAGAAGAATGAAGAAAAAGGGGACCGGGAACTGCATCAAAAAGGTGTGTTTTCCGGTCTGCTGTTTTATACGCAAATCTTTCTATATACGGAAAGGAAAAGTGAAATATGAATATTTTAGTTGTAGATGATGAAAAAGAAATTGCGGATGTCGTAGAATTATATCTGCAAAATGAATACCATGTTTTGAAATTTTACACAGGGCAGGAAGCATTGGAATGTATTGAGAAGACAAATGTGGATCTGGCAATCCTGGATGTGATGCTGCCGGATATTGACGGTTTCACGATTCTGAGAAAGATCCGTGAGAAATACACATTTCCGGTGATTATGTTGACCGCGAAGACGGAGTATCGGGACAAGATCACCGGGCTTACGATGGGGGCTGATGACTATATTCCGAAACCATTCAACCCGCTGGAGCTGGTAGCGAGAGTGAAAGCGCAGATGCGCAGATACACGCAGTACAACGATGGTAAGAAAAGTGATTCTGAGAATATCATTGATTTTGCAGGAATCTTGTTAAATAAAGAATCCCATGAATGCATCTATAATGAGCAGTCTCTTCCGCTGACACCGACGGAATTTGAGATTCTGTGGATTCTTTGTGAGAATCGCGGAAAGGTGATCAGCTCACAAAGATTATTTGAAGAGGTCTGGCATGAAGAGTATCTGAAGAACAGCAACAATACAGTGATGGTACATATCCGGCATCTGCGTGAGAAATTGAGTAAACCGACTGGAAAATCAGATCTTATCAAGACTGTCTGGGGAGTGGGATACAAAATTGAAGAATAATTACAGAAAATTAAAACTGAGCATATTGCTTCAGACGGTTTTTATTACGGCCCTGACGGTGCTGGTTGGCAGATTTATTCTGGAGTATTTTATCGATGGTATTTATAATGACAGCTTTGCCAATGGCTTTTTGCGAATATTGGAAGCTTTTCATGTGAGTGAAGAGACCGCAACATCTTTGTATTGGCAGTGGATCGGCAATAATAAAGTGTTCTTTATGATCCTCGGTTTTTTACTTTTATTTTCGTTGTTTTTTTATGTGGCACTTTCAAAAATGACGCGTTATCTGGAACAGGTAGAAGATGGGATTGAAAATATTATTTCTGCGTCTGACCAGCCAATCCGACTGATTACGGAGTTAAAACCAATCGAGGATCGTCTCAATGAGATTAAAGAGACATTAAGGAGCCAGGAGGAAGAGGCAGAAAAGCTTGAGCAGAGGAAAAATGATGTCCTGCTTTTTCTGGCACATGATTTAAAAACACCGCTTACTTCTGTGGTAGCGTACCTGAGTATGCTGGATTCTCATCCGGAGATGCCGGCAGAGGAGCGCGCCAAATATACGCAGATATCTCTGGAGAAGGCGAATCGACTGGGGGATCTTTTGAAAGAGTTTTTTGAAAGTATAAAGTTGAATCTGCAGGATATTGAACTGGATAAGGTGGATATTGATCTGACCATGATGCTGGAACAGATTGCAGACGAACTCTATGGGGTACTTCAGGAGAAGATGCTGACCTGCAAGGTGGAAGCAGAGGAAGAGATCCTGATCGAGGGAGATCCGGATAAGCTTGCCAGGGTTTTTGATAATATTCTACGAAATGCCATAGCATACTGCCGGGAGAAAAGTGTGCTTCTGATCCAGGCTGCCAAGGAGGAGAACCAGGTAAGAATCTGTTTTGAAAATGAAGGAGATACGATACCGGAAGAGAGCCTGAAGAGGATCTTTGATAAATTTTATCGCGCGGATGCGTCGAGATCCAGCAGTACCGGAGGAGCGGGACTGGGGCTTGCCATTGCAAAAGAGATTGTAGAGCTGCACAAGGGACAGATCATTGCCGAGAGCAGTGGGGGAAAGACACGTTTTATCGTGACACTTCCCCTTAAAGGAGGAGTAGAAAGTAATGAAATTCATACACACAGCGGACATTCATCTGGGGGCAGAGCCGGACGCAGGAAGTTCTTACACCGCAAAGCGGCCGGAAGAACTGTGGAATAGCTTTGAGCGTCTTTTAAATATCTGTGAAGAAGAACAGACAGATCTTCTTCTGATCGCAGGGGATCTGTTTCACAGACAGCCGCTTTTAAGAGAGCTGAAGGAACTGGATTATTTATTTTCCAGACTGACACATACACAGGTCGTGCTGATGGCGGGCAACCATGATTACCTGAAAAGTACGTCCTATTACCGGAATTATAAATGGCAGGGACCGGTGCACATGTTTTTGTCTCAGAAACCTGCCTGTATGGAATTTAAAGAGCTTGGAGTCCGCATATACGGACTCAGCTATGAGGAACGCGAGATCACAGAACCGCTTTATGAGAAAATCCTTCCGGAAAAAAGAGGAATAGCCTCCATCCTTCTGGCCCATGGCGGCGATGAAAAGCATATCCCGTTCCGAAAGAACGAATTACTGAAGCTGGGATATGATTATATTGCTCTTGGGCACATTCATCTTCCGGCAGAGCTTGCAAAGGACCGGATGTATTACGCAGGATCCCTGGAGCCTACAGATAAAAATGACACCGGGAAGCATGGTTATATCAAAGGGGAGATTAAAAATGGAAGAACCCGGACGGAATTTATTCCTTTTGCATCCAGAGAATATGTGCATATGGAAGTAGAAGCAGGAAGAGAGATGACCGGACGGGAAATGAAAGAAAAAATTTCCCTTGCCATACGGGAAAGAGGTATACAGAACATTTATAAAATCATTCTGCGGGGATTTCGGGATCCGGATATGATCTATGATACCGACCGGATGGATTCCTATGGAAATATTGTCGAAATCCTGGATGAAACAAAGCCGGCATATGATTATGAAAAGTTGAAAAAACAAAATGCAGGAAATCTTCTGGGCTGGTACATAGAAAGCTTTGCAGAAGCAAAGGATGACAGTGTGGAGTCAATCGCATTGGCTGAGGGAGTACAGGCAATGCTGGAGGCAAAGGGGAGCAAATTATGAAGATAACAGAACTGATCCTGAAGAATTTCGGTAAGTTCACGAATAAGCAGATCCTGCTTACGGATGGGATCAATATTATTTACGGAGAAAACGAATCGGGAAAAACAACGCTGCATACCTTTCTGAAGGGAATGCTTTTTGGAATGGAAAGAAAGCGCGGACGTGCCGCCGCAACAGATACATTTCGTACCTATGAGCCTTGGGAGAATCCAAACTTTTATGCGGGAATCCTGCGGTTTACCTGTGGCGGTCGAAAATTCCTGCTGGAGCGAAATTTCGATCGGTATGCAAAAGGCGGCTCTCTGATCTGTGAAGATGATGGAGAAGAATTGTCACTTGAGCATGGGGATCTGGAAATTCTGTTAGGTGGTATGACAGAAAGTGATTATGAAAATACAGTTTCGGTAGGACAGCTCCGGGTACAGACCGGGGAAATACTGGCGGCGGAGCTGAAGAATTATGCGGCAAATTATTATGCAACCGGGAACAGCGAGATTGACCTCGAAGGGGCGCTTGCCCTTTTAAAAGAGCGGAAGAAAGAGCTGGAAAAAGAAGAACGTGAAAAGAGGCAGCTGATCAGCGAAAAGAAAGAGCGGGCAGAGATGGAGGCATCCTATGTCTGGCGGGATCTGCATCAGTTAGAAAATGAAGCGGAACAGCTGAAAAGAAGCTGTGAAGAGAAACGCAGAGAATGGGAAAGCTGGGTAAATGAAGATAAAAAGCGGAAGAAACGGGAAGAGGCAGCAGGATATTTTGCCGGGTGGAGGATTCATCCACTGGAGGCAGTGAGTATGCTGGGGGCATTTTTTGTGACTTTTCTGCTTTTTCATAAGCCGTGGAATTTTCTTGTGGCAATCGTGGTGGCACTGGCTGAAGGGCTGTATGTCTGGAATTGTCTGAAAGATGGAAAGAAGAAAAAGAAAGCCAGATTACAGGAGATAAAAGAACAGGGCATTTCTCTCAAGGCAGATTATGAGAGGCAGAAAGGAAAGCTTGCAAAAGTACAGGAAACCTATCATGAAAAAGAAGTGTTGTATGAAAATCTGCAGGAACGAGTCGGCGAGTTCGATGAGATGAACAGTGAAGAGATAGAGCGATTAAAAAACAAGCAGGGTGTTGAACTTGCTATGGAACAGTTGACCAGACTTGCCGCACAGATGCAGAGTCGGACAAGCGATCTTATGAATACAGAAGTATCTGCAATCATGGATGCCATCACAGATGGAAAATATAACAGACTCTGGGTAGATGAAAATCTGCATGTGCAGCTTATGAGTAATGGGAAAAAGATATCCATGGATCAGGTAAGCCGTGGAACTCTGGAACAGATTTATTTTGCAATCCGGATGGCCGCAACAAAAATTCTCCACGAGGAAGAATGTCCGGTGATCCTGGATGATACATTCGGCTATTATGACGACAGTAGACTTGCGCAGACCCTTCGCTGGCTGAAAGACAGTAAGCGGCAGGTAATTATATTCAGCTGTCAGAAGCGGGAGATGGAAATGCTGGAAAAGATGGGATGTGCATATCATAAGGTGATGTTGTAAAGACAAGGAGGAAGATTTTATGATTCGGCTTCAGGATATTGCAGAAATGGCAGGCGTCAGCCGTACTACGGTATCTAATGTTATAAATGGCAATACCAAAAGAGTTTCCCAGAAAACGATTGATAAAATCACGACTATTCTTAAAGAACAGAACTATGTTCCGCATATGGGTTCCGTGATGCTTTCCGGCCATGGTTCCAGAATTATAGGTGTAGTACTCGGATTTTCTTATGCCCATGGTATGCAGTCACTTCAGGATCCATTTGTGGGAGAACTGATCGGAACGATTCAGATGGAAACGGAAGAAAATGGATATTATGTTATGCTTATTGGCGGTGAAAGTATTCAGAATGTAGTGGATATTGCCTCAAAATGGAATGTAGAGGGATTGCTTATCCTTGGCTACAATGAAGAACAGTATCGCAGTCTTTCGCGCAGATTAAACAAGAAAATGATTCTGATCGATGCTTATCCGGAAGGTGCTTATACCTTCCAGAATGTCGGTATAGATGATTATTCGGGAGGGTATCAGATCGGAGAATACCTGTATTCCTGTGGATATAAGAAAGCATTGTTTGTTGCGGAAACGGAGAGAGACAGTGATTACTATCGGTGGATGGGATTCAAACAGGCGATGGAAAAATCGGGGGGATTCTGCAGTCGTTCCCGATATATAATTATTCCGGGTGAAAAAAGATTGCGTCTCAGAAAATACAGAGAGCTTCTCCCACGTTTTTTAGAAGCAAAAGCACTTGCGTTTTCCTCAGATTATAATGCGATAGAAGCGATAAATTTCTTTTTTGATGAAGGCATCATGGTCCCGAATCAGATTTCTGTTACAGGATATGATGACAGTGTCTACGCAAGTATGGTTCGACCGAAACTGACAACGGTTCATCAGGATGTTCCGCAAAAGGCGCATGTGGCGCTGAAACGTCTGCTGAAATTAATTCAGGGAGAGACACTGGACGAATTAAATATAAAAAATCCAGTCTATCTGGTAAAGAGGGATTCTGTCAGGGAATGACAGGATCCTTTTTTCAACTTTGCATGTATACAGGTAAGCCGGTGGAATGGTCTGGTTGTTTTTGTGCAGACTGTATAAAAGCAGGAAATAAACTTTGTTGTCTTTTATAGTTTCGCGAGAAACCTCTTGATTTTGCTAAGATGTATGGGGTATCATGAATAGTGTTGTTACAGGAGCGGTTAAATAATACTAAACAATTATAAACGAGGAGATTTGGCATGGAGAAAAAATGGTGGAAAGAAAGTGTAGTATATCAGATATATCCAAAGAGTTTTAAAGACAGTAACGGTGATGGTGTGGGAGATATCAGAGGAATCATACAGAAACTGGATTACCTTAAAGAACTTGGGGTAAATGTATTGTGGATTTCTCCGATGCTGGAATCACCTCAAGACGATAATGGTTACGATATTTCTGATTACCGCAGAATTTATGAAGAATATGGAACGATGGAGGATTACGAGGAATTGTTGTGTGAAGCACACAAAAGATCCATCAGGATTCTGATGGATCTCGTAGTCAACCATACTTCAGATGAACATAACTGGTTTATTGAAAGCAGAAAATCAAAAGATAATCCATATCGTGATTATTATATCTGGAAGGACCCGGTAAACGGAAAAGAACCTAATAACTGGGGCGGAGTATTTGGTGGTTCTGCATGGGAATATGATCCGCAAACTCAGATGTATTATCTGCATCTGTTTTCAAAAAAACAGCCGGATCTCAATTGGGAAAATGAAAAAGTACGCCAGGAAGTTTATGACATGATGAAATTCTGGTGTGAAAAAGGAATTGACGGCTTCCGAATGGATGTTATCAGTATGATTTCCAAAGATCAGAGATTTCCGGACGGAGAAATGAATAACGGTCTTTATGGGGACTTTGGACCATATTGTGTACATGGTCCAAGGGTCCACGAATTCCTTCAGGAAATGAATCAAAAAGTTCTTTCAAAATATGATATCATGACAGTCGGTGAGACCGCAGGAGTCACAATAGAAGAAGCACAGAAATATGCGGGTGATGACCGAAATGAATTGAACATGGTATTCCAATTCGAGCATGTGGAGAGTGGATGCGGAGATTATGGAAAGTGGACGACTGCAAAATATGACTTCAAAGAGTTCAAAAATATTATGATCAAATGGCAGGAAGAACTTCAGGGTAAGGCGTGGAACAGTTTGTTTTTAGGTAATCATGATCAACCGAGAAGTGTCAGCCGTTTTGGAAATGACAATCCGGTATACAGAGAAACCTCCGCAAAAATGCTGGCGACCTGTATTCATATGATGCAGGGAACGCCATATGTATATCAGGGTGAAGAGCTTGGTATGACAAACATTTACTTTGACAAACTGGAAGATTACCGTGATATTGAAAGTATTAATTACTTTGAAGAGTTTACGGAATCAGGTCTTATGACTCCGGAACACATGATGAAATGTCTGATGCTGAGAAGCCGTGACAATGCGAGAACTCCGATGCAGTGGGACGACAGTAAACAGGCTGGATTCACAGAGGGCGAGCCGTGGATCAAAGTGAATCCGAACTACAAGAAGATCAATGCAGCACAGCAGCTTGAAGATCCGGATTCTGTTTTCCACTACTATCAGAAACTGATCCGATTGCGTAAAGAAAAAGACATTATTGTTTATGGTGAATTTGAACCTCTTTACCGTGAGGATGAACAGATTTTTGCGTACACAAGAAAACAGGATCAGGAAAAGCTTCTGACTGTCTGCAACTTCAGCGATAAGAATGCAGAAGTAGAAGTGCCGGAAGAATTTAAAGGCGCAGAGTGTCTGATCACAAACCTTGGAAGAAAAGAATTTGAAGGAAAAATTGTTCTGAATCCATATGAAGCATTTGTACTATATTATAAACACTAGGTGATAAAGAAATGATTAGAAAATATAGATATGGAACTCCGTTTGATACGGAGGCACTGACTGAAAAGATTGAAACAACTAAGGGCGTTCTCCCGTATGGAGAAGTCAGTCAGGAGGAAGGATTTGTTTTTACTTATATCATGGATGAAGATGACATTGTCTATGGTCTGGGTGAAGCCAATCGTGGAATCAACAAGAGAGGGTACTGTTATATCAGTAATTGTACAGATGATCCGGTACACACAGAGGACAAGCGTTCTCTGTACGGAGCCCACAACTTCATTGTTGTGAGCGGAAAGAGCACGTTTGGATTGTTTTTCGACTATCCCTCAAAACTGACCTTTGATATTGGATATGACAGAGAGGATACCCTTAAGGTATCTTGCGAAAATGCTGACTTGGATATCTACGTGCTTGAAGGTGAGAATGCTTATGATATCGTAAAACAGTTCCGCCATGTAATCGGACGCAGCTATATCCCACCGAAGTTTGCCTTTGGTTTCGGACAGAGCCGCTGGGGTTATACGACGAAAGAAGATTTCCGTACTGTCGCAAAAGGATATCGGGAGAATCATATTCCGATCGACATGATTTATATGGATATTGACTATATGCAGTCATTTAAAGATTTCACAGTGAGTGAAGAAAATTTCCCGGATTTTCCGGAATTCGTACAGGAAATGAATGACCAGAGTATTCGCCTGATTCCGATCATTGATGCCGGTGTCAAGGTTGAGCCGGGATATGAGATTTACGAGGAAGGTGTCAAAAACAACTATTTCTGCAAGAGAGAAGACGGAAGTGATTTCGTTGCAGCTGTATGGCCGGGAGATACCCATTTTCCGGATATGCTGAATCCGGAAGCCAGAAAATGGTTCGGGGACAAATATCGTTTTCTGATCGAACAGGGAATAGAAGGTTTCTGGAATGATATGAACGAGCCTGCGATCTTTTATTCTTCCGAAGGCCTTGCAGAGGCAAGAGAACTTGCCGGAGAGTTTGCAAAGGATACCGAAGGCAAGACCCATCCCTGGGAAATGCAGGACAAGATGCTCAGTATTGCAAATAATCCGGAAGACTATAAAAGATTTTATCACAATGTGGATGGCAAAAAGATCCGCCATGACAAAGTACATAATCTTTTTGGCTATAATATGACAAGAGCGGCCGGAGAAGCGTTTGAACGCATTGACCCGGAAAAACGTTTTCTGATGTTTTCCAGATCTTCTTACATCGGAATGCATCGTTATGGAGGAATCTGGACCGGAGATAATAAATCCTGGTGGTCACATATCCTTCTTAACCTGAAGATGCTGCCGTCTCTGAACATGTGTGGTTTCCTGTATACAGGTGCTGACCTTGGAGGTTTTGGTGCTGATACAACAAGAGAATTGCTGCTACGTTTTCTCGCACTTGGTGTATTTACACCACTGATGCGTAATCATTCGGCGACGGGAACAAGAGAGCAGGAATGTTATCAGTTCGAAAATATCGAGGATTTCCGTGCTGTCATTAACACCAGATATCGTCTTGTGCCGTATCTGTACAGCGAGTACATGAAAGCTGCGCTGAGTGATGACATGTATTTTAAGCCGTTAGGGTTTGTTTATCCAGATGACAAGAGAGCAATCCGAGTAGAGGATCAGCTGATGCTCGGAAACGAGATTATGATTGCTCCGGTTTACGAGCAGAACGCAAGAGGCCGTTATGTTTATCTGCCGGAAGAAATGAAATTTGTCAAGTTTCTGCCGGATGGAAGCATTTCGGAAGAGATTCTCGCGAAAGGTATCCATTATGTAGATGTGGCATCAAATGAAGTACCGCTCTTCATTCGAAATGGTAAATGTATCCCGGTTGCAGAAGCGGCAGAGTGTGTGAAGGATATTGATACCGAACATCTGCAGCTTATCGGATACGAAAACAGCAGTTATACCATGTATGAGGATGACGGGATCCGCAAAGATTACGATAAAAAAGAGAATTACCGAGTATTCACAAATTAACGTTTAAGAGTAAAAAAATACTGCCTGAATATCAGAAATGATATTACGAAATTAATAACGGGAGAATGTAATTTGATGTGAATTACAT
>ENA-OPDA01001668-OPDA01001668.1-human-gut-metagenome-genome-assembly--contig:-NODE-1668-length-14282-cov-3.252899_pt1 | contig 14282 bp, 10 predicted proteins | sample MGYA00241253_ERZ501486 | MGnify/ENA primary metagenome ERZ501486 (study PRJEB25962, sample SAMEA2042510) | human gut metagenome | biome: human gut; feature: human-associated habitat; material: faeces... | reverse complement strand
GTAAATTATTTGAATATTATAAAAAGAGATCATGTGTCGGCAACCGTACGGACACATGATCTCTTTTTATAATATTCCACCAATAATTTCCGTCTTTAAACTAAAACTTCCCTTCTTTAAACGCCCGCATCATCTCATTCGTCAAGCTAAAATCATTCGGTTGCAATTCAATTTCATCACGAGATTTCCACTCAGCAAGTTTCAATTCTGAAGCATCCATATGAATCTCTGTATCTCCATCTACCTCACAATAAAAACCAGCCAGCAGATCATCCACAACACCCCAAGGCTGAGATTTATAATATTGAATATTCTTCACACGAATACCAGCTTCTTCCATGACCTCTCGTGCAACAGTTTCTTCCAAAGTTTCACCAATTTCCGTAAATCCAGCAATTAATGCAAATGGAGTGAATCCTTTACGGTATTTTGTAAGCAGGATCTTATCACCATTTTTAACACCAACGATCACAGCAGGCACGATTCTTGGATAGATCAAGTGACCGCAAGATGGGCATTTTAAAGCACGTTCTGTGGAAGAATGAACGGTCTTGTGTCCACAGCATCCACAGAAACGGTTTGTGCGGTACCAGTTATAAAGATGTAAACCAGTGATCGCCGCAAATGTACGGTATTTTGGACCAATCTGTAAATTGCGAAGTTCACGTACGGTATTGAATTCGTAATCTTCAGGAATTTCTTCCGGAGCTTCATTTAATAAGAAGTAGTTGTCATCATCCACAGAGAAAAGATATGTAAGAGTTTCTTCTGTAACATGAGTGTCATTCACAAAATCACTCAATCTAGGGAATGATAAAAATAGATGTTCCTCATTTAAAAGAGTTGGTCTTGCAAGTTTCTTACCATCACCGGTATAGATCATTTCATCCAGAGAAAATAGATTTTCCTGCCCCATTTCTTCTAAGTCTTCTTTCTTTAATAAACGATGAAGAAGACCGTCCTGTGTAAAATATAAAATAATGCTGTCAGCATCTGGTTTTTGATCTGGATGATATTGATTGTTTAGTTTATGTGGATAAATATCTTGTATCATATGTAATAAAATTCCTCGTTTCCATTAAAATTCAAATAAAAAAAGCACTTTTATCATAACAGAATGAGGATGAAATGAACAGAAGAAAAATAAATAAAGACAAAAGATAAAAATAATGATATACTGATAAACGATTAAGCTATAAGATTAAAAAATAAATGGGGGGGTATATAAGTGGAGATGAACAAACTATGTAGTTGTATTGTTCCATGTTTTAATGAAGAAAAAGTTATACCAATCTATTACGATGAAATGCAGAAAGTTATGAAGCAAGAAGAAAACATTGAATTTGAAATTATTTTTGTGGATGATGGAAGTAAAGATGGTACATTAGAGATTATGAGAAAATTAAGTGAGCAGGATCCTAAAGTACATTATATTTCATTTTCCAGAAATTTTGGAAAAGAAGCTGCTTTATATGCAGGGTTAGAACGTGCAAAAGGTGATTATGTTATTACCATGGATGTAGATCTTCAAGATCCACCATATTTAATTCCAAAGATGATTCGATGTATTGAAGAAGAAAACTATGATAGTGTGGCAACAAGAAGAGTGACAAGAGAAGGAGAACCTGTTATTCGTTCTTTTTTTGCAAGGCAATTTTATAAACTAATCAATAAGATTTCAGATTCAAATATAGTAGATGGAGCAAGGGATTTTCGTATGATGAAACGAAAGATGGTAGATGCTATTTTGACAATGCCAGAATATAACCGTTTTACAAAAGGAATCTTTGGATGGGTAGGATTTGAGACAAAATGGCTGGAATATAAGAATGTAGAACGTGCCGCGGGGGAGACGAAGTGGTCTTTTTGGAAGCTATTTCGTTATGCCTGTGAAGGAATTATGGCATTTTCAACAGCACCATTGATGGCAGTATCATTGATGGGTGTGTTTGTATGCATTTTTGCATTTTTATTTCTGATATTTGTAATCGTGAGAGCTGCAGTATTTGGAGATCCCGTTGCCGGATGGCCGTCATTAGTATGTATTATCAGTTTTTTAAGTGGTATTCAATTGTTAGGAATGGGAGTTGTTGGTATGTATCTATCTAAGACATATCTGGAAACAAAACATCGACCGATTTATATTGAAAAGGAAAGTCATTAATAATAATGAAAGAGGAATCGTTTAAATGAAATTAACTACAAAGAAACAGCTTATGGCAAGATATACGATCTTATTTGCAATTATAAGTCTGATTGTATTTTATCTATTCTACAAAAATGGAGTGACATTCATATGGGGAGCAAAGGGACAGGATGGATTATCACAACACATCAACGCGCTGATGTACTGGGGAGAATATATCCGCAATTTCTTCTTTAATATCATCCACGGACATTTCAGATTCCCAATGTGGGATATGAGCATTGGATTTGGAGCAGACATTCTAGGAACATTAAATTATTATGCGATCGGTGATCCACTCAATCTGATTTATGTATTTTCCAATAAGTCAAATATAGAATTATTGTATAACTTTATGCTTGTATTTCGTCTATATCTGGCGGGAGTAGCATTTATCGCATTTGGACATTATCTGAAAAAAGATGGAAATGGAATCTTAGCAGGAAGTATTGTGTATATTTTTAGCGGAACATTTTTTTCATTTGCGATACGTCATCCGTTTTTCCTAAATCCAATGATCTATCTTCCATTATTATTGATGGGAGTCGAGAAGATTTACAGAAAAGAAAAACCATATTTATTTATACTTATGGTAACGGTCGCAGCGATTAGTAATTTCTATTTTTTCTATATGCTGACAGTTGCGGCAGTGGTTTACGCACTGATCAGATTTCCAGAATATAAAGAAGCAGGATTTTTCAGAACTCTTGGAAGATTTAGCGGGTGGTATCTGCTTGGAATTGGTCTTTCTGCAGTAATCTTGTTGCCTGTATTAATCGCATTTTCAGGAAATGCGCGAACTACTTCGGATGTAAATTATTTTAGTATTTTCTTATATAAGAAATCATATTACAAACAAATATTCTTACAGTTTGCGGGTTTCCAGAAGATTTATAAAGGAACAAATCTAAACTATGCAGCTTTAGGATATTGTGCAATTATTGCACTGTTCCTGAAAAGGGATAAAAAGCGGTTTTCATACAAAGTAGCAGTGGTACTTGGTATTGTCAGTCTGTTATCACCAGTGTTCGCCTATATTTTGCATGGATTTTCTTATCCGATGAATCGATGGACATTTATACTGGCATTGATTGTTGGAATGACAGTCACAGAAATTTATCCAGATCTATTTGTACTGACGAGGATCCAGAAAACAGGAATTCTTGCAGGAGCCGTTTTTTACATAGTATTCGCACTTTCCTTAGGCGATAATATGGTAAAAGGGAAATATGAATTAGCAATACTTGCAGCTACAGTACTTGCATTGTTTGTACTTAATGAGTGTAAAATGTTTGGACAGGAGAAATATAAACATTTCATTTTGTATGCAGTATTGATCTTAACAGCAGGAACTTCTTCATATGTACAGTATTCTCCAAAATATGGAGAAACAATCTCAAATTATGTAAAATCCGGGCAGGCATATGAGATGTTGTGTGGAAAAGAAATGCGGTTGATACAGCCAGATAAATATAAGATACAAAATGGTGTGTATCGTGCAGAATCTCTGGATAACAAGGTAACAAACTGGAGTTTAAATGCGCATATTCCGGGAATTACGAATTATTATAGTGTGACAGATAAGAATGTCTCAGAGACTATGCAGGAATTCGGATTAAAATCTTATCAGTATAAGTTCAAATTCCGCAAACTTGATATGAGACAAGGTCTGATGGATTTATATGGAGTTCGTTATGTAATCTGCACCAAAGAAACAGGAGCTAAATTATTATCAGATTATCAGTTGTTAAGATCAAAAGATGGGATGCAGTTGTATGAAAATAAAAATGTATTTCCATTTGGATATACTTATGATGGATATTTGTCATCACAAACATATAAAACTCTGAACCCAGCACAGAAAGAACAAGCATTACTTCAAAGTGCGATTCTGGAAGACGACAGCAAGAGTGCGGATAAACTAAAGAAGATGACAATCCCAGAGAACGTAACATGTCATGTTGTTGGAGAAAATTATCGCATTCATAGTGAAAAAGAAAAGGAAAAAATCATTCAGATTAAGATTCCAAAACAATATATCAAGGCGAATTCTTATATTTATCTGCAAGGAGTCAGTACAGAAGCATTGGATGGAAAAAGCAGCAGACATGTATTAGGAGTTGGGATGAACAAAAGTAACTTCCAGCTTCTTTATGGAGGTAAACAGGTTCATTTATTTAATGCAGAGAAGAATTCCAGTTACGATATTGGGAAAAGAAATTATTTGGTCAAGATGAGCAGAGATGCAGTGAAAGATCGGGAAGATACATTGACATTAAAATTTAAGTTGAAAAGTGATTATTATATTGATCGGATTTCGATTCTTACAGTGGATCAACAGACAGAGATAAAACAGATTCAAAAGAGAAAAAAAGCAGATCATCTGACCAATATTTCATATGATGGAGGAAATCATTTTTCAGGAGATATCAAGGCATCTCAAAATGAGATACTTTGTATACCAATAACATATCACAAAGGTTGGAAAGCATATGACAATGGAAAGCAAGTGAAGAGTGAGCAGGTCAATGGAATGTTTGAAGGAATCTATTTAAACAAAGGAGATCATCATATTACATTAAAATATGAAACCCCAGGCCTTAAGATTGGCGCAGTTGTGTCGTTATTTAGTTTGATCATATTATTTATCATAAGTAAAAAGAAGAAATTTCAGTAATTAAGAAAAGCTTTTATTTACCAAAAAGAAAGGTAAATGAAAGCTTTTTTCTATAAAAGAGGAAACGGAATGTATGAAATAAAAAAATGACCAATGTTCAATAAATTATTGACTTTTATCAAGGAAGTGCATATAATAACCAATGATTCAAAGAGGTATGACCTCTATTTAAGTAATAAAAATGCAAGGAAGGAGCAGCTGTGATCATGTTAAAACGAGAATGGCAGAAAATTTCAAAGAACCCCTGGATGATTATCATTTTGATCGCGATCATTACGATTCCTGCAATTTATACATCTGTATTCCTTGGTTCCATGTGGGATCCATACGGAGATGCAGATCAATTACCAGTAGCGGTAGTCAATCACGATAAGAAGGTAAATTACGAGGGAAAAACATTACAAGTAGGAGATGATCTGGTAAAGAATCTAAAAGATTCAGGATCACTGGATTTTCATTTTGTAAGTGACAAGAAAGCAGAGGAAGGATTGAAGAGTGGAGAATACTATATGATCATTTCCATTCCAGAAAATTTCTCAAAGAATGCAACAACATTAATGGATAAGAATCCAAAACAGATGAAACTGACATACAAGACAAACCCAGGTACGAACTATGTAGCATCCAAGATGGATGACAGTGCCATGGCGAAGATTGAAAAGTCAGTCAGAGAAAAAGTAACAGAAACTTATGTAAAGACCGTATTTGATCAGATCAAGACAGCCGGAAGCGGTTTCCAGAAAGCAGCAGATGGATCCAAAAAGATCGAAAGCGGAGCGAAGAAGCTGAAAGCTGGAAATGATACGATCGAACAGAATTTAAAGAAATTAGCATCCAGCACATTAACATTTCAGAATGGAGCAAAATCACTTTCCGTAGGGCTAAAAACATATACAGCAGGTGTAGCCAAAGTTGACAGTGGAGCAAAATCTTTAAAATCAGGAACAAAGACATTGAAAAATGGAGTTGCAGCTCTGCAGACAGGAGCAACTCAGTTATCCAATGGCTCTAAATCCTTAAAATTAGGAATCTCCCAGTACACAAATGGAGTCAGCACAGCACAGGTTGGAAGCAAACAGCTTGCAGCGAATAATAAAGCATTAAATGCAGGTGTTGAGAAATTATCCAGTGGAAGTAAGGATTTAAAAGATGGAACTGGAACATTATCAGCAGGCCTTAAAAATCTGTTGGGTCAGACAAAAGAAACATCCAATGGACTTGGAACTCAGTTAAAAGAAAATGAAGCGAAGAAAGATGGAATTATAAGCAAACGAAGCGATTTCGATACACAATTAGAAGCATTCAATACAAAATTAAATGAATTGAATCAAATGCTTTCTGCTGGATCAACCGCATCAGAGACATCAACACAGAAAGCAGACAATGAAACAGCTAAGAAGGCAGCAAGCAGTGCAGCAAATGCAAAGTTAAGTGTATCTGATTTAAACAGCAAAGTAAGCAAGTTAAAGAATTCATCTGTACTTGATAAATTAAGCGAAGAAGATAAAAAAGCATTATTAGCTGAAATCGACGAGGTAGATAGCGCAGCATCTGATGTTGAAAATAATGTTGATGAAACATATACAAATGCACAGAAAGCGGCAGATACAAAAACAACAGCAAAAACACAGTCCGCAAGTAGTGAACAGCAACTTGCAACGGTAAAAGCATATGTTAGTTCTTTAGCAGATTCATCTAAGCAACTTGCAGAATCATCCCAGACACTTTCTGGATATGAAAAAGCAATGATGAATGGCTTGTACGAAGGCTTAAATGAAGTAAAAACAACATTAGACCGTCAGGGAACAACTCAGGATACAATGGGTATGATCCAGGCGTTAACTCAGTTATCAGAAGGTGCTACAAAAGTACAGACAGGAATGACAACCTTAGAATCCGGAATCAACGACAGCACAAGCGGATTAAAGATTGGAATTGCAAACTACACAGCAGGAGTTGAAAGTCTGAACACAGGACTTACAACATTAACAAACAACTCCAAAGCATTAAATAGCGGAGCAACTCAGCTGAATAGTGGAATTGGTCAGGTAAGCTCAAAACTTCCAACATTTAAGTCAGGAACAGCAAAACTTTACAAAGGAACAAAAACACTGAAATCAGGAACAGCAGCCTTAGTTGCTAACAACAATACATTAAACAGTGGAGCTGGACAGTTAGCATCTGGAGCTGGACAGATCGCAAGTGGATCAAGTCAGTTAGCAGCAGGATCTACAACTCTTGGAAATGGAATCGGAACACTTCAGAGTGGAAGCAAGACATTAAAAGATTCCTTACAAAAAGGAGCAGATCAGGTTAACAGCATCAAAGCAACCAAGAAGACAAACAAAATGTTTGCAGCACCAGTAAAAGCTAAGAATGTAGAATATTCACACGTTGATAACAATGGTCACGCAATGGCACCATATATGATGTCCGTTGGATTATTCGTAGCATGTATGGCATTTACATTAATGTATCCTTTAATGGAGAAAAACGAAGAAGTCAAGAGTGGACTTCAGTGGTGGTTAAGCAAAGTCACAGTTATGGCAGCAGTATCCATTGCGCAGGCAGTGATCATGGTTGCAGTTTTAATGGGAATCAATGGACTCGAACCACACTACGTAGGAAAAACATTTGGAATGGCCGTCTTAGCATCCATGGCATTTATGTCATTGATCTGCTTTGGTGAGATGTTATTAAACCGTGTCGGAAGTTACGTCATGTTAGTATTCATGGTCGTACAGTTAGGTGCAGCCGGAGGAACATATCCACTGGATATGGCACCACACTTCTACACAGTATTACACAAATATATGCCATTCAGCTATACAGTACACGCATTCCGTCACACACTATCCATGGATGGACGGATCGGACAGGATATTGCAGTATTTGTTGGAATCTTAGTTGTGTCAACATTAGCAACGATCATCTTCTACCGATTCAGAATGAAGAAACAGGTTGGAGGAACATTGGAACCTAATGGAGCGCCACAGCATTAGATATAAAAATAATTAAATAAAAACTCTAATGAACAAAAGACTAGGACAGTCAGTTTTGGATTGTATAGATATACATCTTCCAAAACTGATTGTCCTAGTCTTTTTATTGTTGTTGTATGCATGAAAAATGTGTATAAAATGTGAACAAATACATTGAATAAAGATTAATGCAGGAGTATAATTAAAAAAGTATAGTAATTGTAAATAGGGATAATAAGTTAATAGGGAGCTTTCACTTATGAAGAAGACTAAGATTCCACGGAAAAAAGTACGTGGAAAGAAAGCAACGTTCAAAATCAAGATCATGAAAGGAACCGTTAAGAAGATCAAGATCACAGGAAAGAAAACGGTCAAAGCAGGAAAGACACTAAGTCTGAAAGCCAAAGTAACCGCATCCAAAGGAGCCAACAAGAAACTGAAATGGACTAGCAGCAATACAAAATACGCAACAGTATCCGGATCAGGAAAAGTCAAAGCACTAAAAGCTGGTAAAAAGAAATCAGTGAAGATCACAGCAATGGCAACAGATGGAAGCGGAAAGAAAGCAACTATAACGATTAAAATTAAATAATTCCAAAAATGCGCTAAAAGAGTGATCAGATTGATCACTCTTTTATGCATTCTACACAAAAAAGTGTTATAATAAACAAAGCAATATGCAGATTCAAACATGAAGAAAAGGAGGACGAATTTCATGCAAAAAGGATGGAAAGTATTCAGCCACTTAAATGGCAAGAGTAGAAAGAAACTGTTAGCATGTCTGCTCAGCATATCTATGATACCGGTCAACGGATTTACGGTAATGGCGGCAACAGCAGATCAGGGGAATCAGGCAGCGGTGACACAGGAAGGTACAACCACACCAACAGTTACAAGTGGGATTTCATTTGCGGCAGAATCCCAGAATGTAACAGTAGGAAATTTCAAGTATTATGAATTCCAGGGAACGCAGGCAAAAGATTTCGATAAAGTCAACTTCAAAATTTCTGATCAAACAGCATTAAAGATTGAACAAAAGACTTTCAAACAAGCAGATGGAACAGAAGTTGTGAAGTATATGCCGATCGCATTAAAAGACAGTGGAACAGTTACTGTAATAGCAACATTTGAAAAGAATAAAAAGCCATTAGATGGAGTAAGTGCTCAGTTTAAATTTAATTTAAGCAAAGATGATAATATCATTCCATTTACTTCACAAACGATGTATCAGGTATTTAGTGGAAAGGAAGAAGGTGCGCTTACTAAAGCAGACTTAGCAGCGAAGACAGAAATCAATCTTTCTGACAAAGGTCTGACAGATACAGAAGTAGCATATCTTCAGTATGCAACTGGTTGTGAAAAATTAGATTTAAGCAAGAATACAAATATAAGTAAGATTGATGCATTAAAATCTATGACGAATCTAAAAGAAATCAATTTGGAAGGTACAAAGGTTTCTACAGTAGATAGAATTGCTTTGATTAAGAAAGATCCGATTACAGTAGAAAAAGGAGCCAAAACAAATGATCCTATTCTTCCAAAAGGAATTTTAAAAGGATGCAAAGATGTTAAGTATTCTGAGGAAGTAGTAGCAGGAACAACAGCAAAATTAAAATCAATCCAGGTTCAGTCAGATGGATCCATAAGTCTGGAAGCAGTGGATACAGCAGAAGCAGGAACGACGAATTTAAAAGTTGAAAGCACAACAACACCAACAGTATTTGCAACGATTCCAGTAAATGTGACAGCCAAAAGTGCAACAACACCAGAGTTTGATAAAAATGATCCAAATGTAAGTGTAGGAGCATTTAAGAAACAGATCAAGTTAAATAATCTGGAAAAAGATGATGTAGTAACGATTACATCAAAAGATACAAAGATCTTAAATATCCGCACAGAAATGGCACAGGATGGAACAAAGACATACTATCTGGAACCAAAAGCAGCAGGAAAAGCAACGGTAGAAGCGGTAGTAGCAAGAGCAGGAAAGACATATACAGCAACGATTGAGATTCAGGTAGCAGCCGTAGGAAAAGATATTATTCCATTGACAAGTTACAAAGTATACGATGCATTAGAGGCAGATGCAAATAACGATGGAATGATCTCAACAGAAGAGATCAAAAATGTAAAATCTATTAATTTAGAAAATAAAGATCTGACGAATGCAGATTTAGCAGGTTTATCCGAAGCAGTTAATTGCACAAAGATCGACCTCGAAAACAACAAAAACATCACAGACATCAGTTTCATAAAGAATTTAAAACAGTTAAAAACACTCTATCTAAGAGGAACATCTGTGACAGATTTTACAGCATTAAATGATCTGAAAGCACAGTTAGAATCATTATATCTGCCAACAACAGCAAGCACAGCGACAAGAATGTCATTCTTAAGCGACAGCCTGTATCTAAAAGAAGGACAGGAATTAACAATACAGCAGTTTACAAAAGGTGTATTCGTAGATAGCAAAGAAGCATGCACGATCACATCATCTAATCTGGCAGCAGTATCCATTACAGGAGATAAGATCAAAGCCGGAACAAAAGGTCAGATGGCAACACTGACATTAAAAGCTGGAACAACAACAAAAACGATCAAAGTTTACACAACAGATGAAACAGGTAAGATTCCTACACAGGCGGTTGTATTAAACAAAACATTTGTAACATTAAATCCAGGCAAGACAGAACAGCTGAAGATCACATATTTACCAGATTATGCAACAGCTTCAATCGGAACAGTAAAATGGACATCTTCTAACGAAGCAGTTGTAACAGTTGATGCAGCAGGTAAATTAACAGCTAAGGCTGCAGGAAAAGCAATTATTACGGCAATAACATCTGACGGAAATGTAATGTACTGCATCGTAACAGTAGAAAATATCAAAGTCAGCAAGATTACGATCACAACAACAACATCTAACAAGATCGCAACTGGTAAGAAAGTAACATTAAAGGCGACCGTAACACCATCCAACGCATACAATAAAGGTGTTACATGGAAATCAAGCAATACCAAAGTTGCAACAGTTAGCAGCAGCGGTGTCGTTACAACGAAGAAGAAAATGGGTGGAAAAACAGTAACGATCACAGCGACAGCCAAAGACGGAAGTGGTAAGAAAGCATCATATAAGATCTATGTCAAGAAAGGTATTGTAAAGAAAGTCTATATTTCTGGAGTTAAATCAGTAAAAGCTGGTAAGAAGTTATATCTGAAAGGAAAAACAAGTGCATCTTCAGGGGCAAATAGAACTTTAAAATGGTCAAGCAGCAATACAAAATATGCGAAAGTTTCTTCCAAAGGAACTGTAACAACATACAAAGCTGGAAAGAAAAAATCCGTGAAGATCACAGCAAGAGCAGTGGATGGAAGCGGAAAGAGCAAGACGGTTACAATTAAAATTAAATAGTAAAGTAATCTCTGATATTTATTGAAAGAAAAAGCAGTTAGAAATCAAAATTTAAGATTTCTAGCTGCTTTTCTTCCAAATTGCAAAAGTAGTAACAAAAACTTGCAATACCCCTCTTATATTAAATCAAATGATAATGTTCAAATGCATGATAAATCCCGTCATCGTTTACGGAATCTGTAACATATTCCGCAATTTCTTTTAATTCATCACAGGCATTTCCCATAGCAATTCCATGGCCAGCAGCTTTAAACATGGAGATATCGTTATTACTATCTCCAAATGCGTAGCAATCATCTGTAGAGATATTGAGATGATCAGCGACATATGTAAGACCAGTCCCTTTATCAGGATTTTCAACATGATCCCATGTAAATTCATGCGCCATATAAGGAGCAAGGTCAAAAGCAGTGATCATAAATCCATAATGTGGATGAAAGTCAACATTATGATCGCGGAAATAAGAACATTTTTCCCCTTCAAAGGTGCCATAGATATTGTTTTCTTCGCAAATCCGTTTGATCTGTTCGACCACTGTTTTAGGAACTGTTTTGTGATAGATCGTTTCACCATCAAGAAGGATGTGAACTCCGTTAGAACAAAGATAACCGTCGCAGCCAATATCGAGAATCTCTTTTTCAAAATAAACAAGAGGTCATCCAGTGTTGATCAGGACTTTATGACCATTTTCCTGTGCTTCATGGATTGCTTTGATCGTAGATTCTGGAACCAGACGCTGTTCTTTACTGTACAAAGTCGCATCGACATCCAGAAAGATTAGTTTGTTGTTTTCACTCATATTATCATTCCCCATCTAAATATTTATAAAAATTAAGAGCCGGATACAAATGAAGATTGATGGTCCGGCTCTGTGCTGTAAGGATATAGTTGACTATTCTTCCACAGTTACAGTCTTCATAACTTGTGGTTCTAATGGTTTATCGGAATAATCTGTTGCAACTTCAGCGATCTTATTTACAACATCCATTCCTTCGATGATCTTACCAAATGCTGCGTACTGTCCATCTAAATGTGGAGCAGCTTTGTGCATGATAAAGAACTGTGATCCGGCAGAATCAGGCATCATAGAACGAGCCATGGATAAAACACCAGGAGTGTGTTTTAAGTTGTTGATCACACCGTTCTGGCTGAACTCTCCTTTGATCGTATGTCCAGGACCACCTGTTCCTGTACCTAATGGGCATCCACCCTGGATCATAAATCCGTTGATGATACGATGGAAAGTTAAACCATCATAGAAACCGTCTTTTACAAGATTTACAAAGTTCTCAACAGTGATCGGAGCGATCTCCGGATATAATTCTGCTTTCATAATGTCACCGTTTTCCATTTCAAATGTTACGATTGGGTTTGCCATGTTGTATACCTCTTTCTTCTATATTTTTATTTTAATTTTTCTCAGATCGTTGGAAATTACCCGAAAAGCGAATCTAAATTTGCAGTCATTCTGTTCCCGGTAATTTTCGAAAATCCTGAGTAATATTGTAGCGTAGGTTAGGTGTATCGTCAATATTTCCTGGTACTGATATATTCTATTGTTACTTTTTATTCTATATCTGAAAGCTGGATGGTCAAACACGTTGCCTAATTAATTGTAGTGTGGTGTAAGGCGTATGAGGCCTCCTTTTTCTTCGCAGCCGGTGTTCCAGAAGTCTTCAAGTTCGAAGGTGTCGCTTTCCCCATAAGTTGCTGTTTTGATGTACATTTTTCCATCTTTTTCTTCGTATCCGGTGAGCAGGAACCAATGCCAGATATAGTCTTTGTAGGCTTCGTTCTGATGGCGCAAAAGCAGGTACGGTACAGGAATGTCCTGATCTAGTTGTTCTTTAATAAATATAGCTGCTTCCTGCCATGTATGATCACCACAGAATTCTTCCATCCCGATGTAAATATCAGTGTGTTTCGCTTCATTTACATCTTGAATATATCGTCCAAGACCTTCCACGAACCAGCTAAGCTTCCGTACACCGCCAGCACGTGGTTTGAGGTAAGGTTTCATAATCTGGCTGAATGCCTTATAATCTTCTTTTGTAAGGCATTCTATATTGAATGGATAAAGCGGCTTCATCTTTTCATTCTGAAGTCCGAAATAAATGCAACTGTCGCATGCGGTCGCTGCAGCACAGCCACCCATATGCATAACCAGATTCGTGAACCAGTCCTGATTGCCTCCGAATTCTCCATCAATCATAAAATAATCCAGTTCTTTTTTCATATTCAGTCACTTCCTAACCAAATTTCTATATATTTTCACTTAATTTCAAAAATGCAAATGCAAAAATTATTTCTTGTATATTATATCCAACTCTGTTACTTCCTACAAGAGCGAGTCTTACAATGTCATCCCTGCCAAAACGCGCAAGAGCAATTCCTTTAACTTCGGATTGACTTCATTTTTCCAGAATGCTATTATTTTTCTAAGATGCCTGGAAAATGATTACCAAACGAATCTTAGCAATACGGCTAAATTACACATTTTCCACCCGGAAATGAACGAACATGGGCAAGGCAAATAATAAGAAAGAAGGAATCACTATGAAATTAGGTTTTATCGGCACTGGAAATATGGCGTCTGCTATTATGGGCGGTATTATAAAGAATCAGATCATCCCTGCAAATGATATTATCGGAGCAGATGTCATGGAAGCTGGACGCGAGCGTGTAAAAGAGCAGTTCAAAATTCAGGTAACTGCTGACAACCATGAAGTTATCAATAGTTCTGATATTGTCATTTTATCTGTAAAGCCGCAGTTCTATGCAGAGGTAATTGCCGAAATCAAAGATGATGTTCGTGAAGATCAAATCATTATCACAATCGCACCAGGCAAAACTTTGGCGTGGTTAAAGGAACAGTTTGGTAAAAATGTAAAAATTGTCCGTACAATGCCAAATACTCCGGCGCTTGTGGGAGCAGGTATGACTGCCGCATGCCCGAATGAATATATGACAAAAGAAGAGACTGCTTATGTCCTCACACTTCTGGAGAGTTTCGGACGCGTTGAGATC
>ENA-OPDA01001659-OPDA01001659.1-human-gut-metagenome-genome-assembly--contig:-NODE-1659-length-14372-cov-3.237061_pt1 | contig 14372 bp, 9 predicted proteins | sample MGYA00241253_ERZ501486 | MGnify/ENA primary metagenome ERZ501486 (study PRJEB25962, sample SAMEA2042510) | human gut metagenome | biome: human gut; feature: human-associated habitat; material: faeces... | reverse complement strand
GCCGGAGAGTACAAGGTTACGGATACGATTGCCGTCATCACCGATGCCGATGGCCGGGGTCACGATATTACGATGGTTCAGCGGTGGCCTGTGAAGCAGGCCGTGCGCTGTTACCGGGAGAAGCCGCGCCCCTCGCGCGTCATGGAGACGGGCGTGCGGGCCATCGACACTTTCAACCCGCTGGCCGAGGGCGGTACGGGCTTCATCCCCGGACCTTTCGGTGCGGGCAAGACGGTGCTCCAGCATGCGATTTCGAAGCAGGCCGATGCCGACGTAATTATCATCGTGGCCTGCGGCGAGCGTGCCAACGAGGTGGTCGAGATTTTCAAAGAGTTCCCCGAGCTGGTCGATCCCCGCACGGGCCACAAGCTCATGGAACGTACCATCATCATCTGCAATACTTCGAACATGCCCGTCGCGGCGCGTGAGGCGTCCGTTTATACGGGTATGACCATCGGCGAGTACTACCGTTCGATGGGCCTCAAGGTACTCGTTATGGCCGACTCGACTTCGCGCTGGGCGCAGGCGCTGCGCGAGATGTCCAACCGTCTGGAGGAGCTTCCGGGTCAGGACGCCTTCCCGGTCGATCTTTCGGCGATTATTTCGAACTTCTATGCGCGGGCCGGCCTGGTGAAACTCAACAACGGTAAGACGGGTTCGGTGACCTTCCTGGGTACGGTGTCGCCTGCGGGCGGTAACCTCAAGGAGCCGGTGACCGAATCGACGAAGAAGGCAGCCCGCTGTTTCTACGCCCTTTCGCAGGGCCGCGCCGACTCGAAGCGTTACCCGGCTATCGACCCGCTGGAGTCCTACTCGAAATACCTCGAATATCCCGAAATCGAGGAGTACCTCGACGGCCGTATCGAAAAGGGCTGGGTGGAGAAGGTCTATGCGGGCAAGACGCTCGTGCAGCGCGGCAAGGAGGCCAACGACCAGATCAACATCCTGGGTGACGACGGCGTGCCGGTGGAGTACCACGAGCGGTTCTGGAAGTCGGAGCTGATCGACTTCGTGATCTTGCAGCAGGACGCCTTCGACGAGATCGACGCCAACTGCCCGATCGAACGCCAGAAGATGATGTACGAGATGGTGCTTGACATCTGCGACCGGGAGTTCGGGTTCACCGGTTTCGAGGAGTGCGCATCGTTCTTCAAGGGCCTGATCAACCTCTTCCGTCAGATGAACTATTCGGAGTGGAAATCGGAGAAATTCGAGGACTACCGCCGTCAGATCGAGAAAACAGTGAGTGAAAAAGAATCCAAATAAGGCGCGGTATGACAACACGAGCATTTCAGAAGATATATACCAAGATTGAAAACATTACCAAGGCGACCGTGACGCTGCGTGCCGAGGGCGTGGGTAATGACGAGCTGGCCACCGTAGGCGGCAAGTTGGCCCAGGTGGTGAAGATTATGGGCGACCAGGTGACTTTGCAGGTTTTCGCGGGCACGGAGGGTATTACCACCGATTCGGAGGTTATTTTCCACGGCGAACCCCCGAAGCTGCGCGTTTCGGACAACCTGGCGGGCCGTTTCTTCAACGCCTACGGCGAACCCATCGAGGGCGGCGAGCAGATCGAGGGCGAAGCCCGCGAGATCGGTGGTCCGACGGTGAATCCGTTCCGCCGCATCCAGCCGTCGGAGCTGATCGCCACGGGTATCGCCGGCATCGACCTCAATAATACGATCGTGACGGGCCAGAAGATTCCCTTCTTCGCCGACCCGGATCAGCCCTATAACGCCGTGATGGCCAATGTGGCCCTGCGTGCCAAGGCCGACAAGATCATCCTGGGCGGCATGGGTCTCTCGAACGACGACTTCCTCTACTTCAAGCAGGTGTTCGAAAACGCCGGTGCGCTCGATCGCATCGTTTCGTTCGTCAATACCACGGAGAATCCCCCGGTGGAGCGTCTGCTCGTGCCGGACATGGCCTTGACCGCCGCCGAATATTTCGCCGTCGATAAGGGTGAAAAGGTGCTGGTGCTGCTGACGGACATGACCCTTTACGCCGATGCGCTGGCCATCGTATCGAACCGTATGGATCAGATTCCTTCGAAGGACTCGATGCCCGGTTCGCTCTACTCCGATCTGGCGAAGATCTATGAGAAGGCCGTGCAGTTGCCCAACGGCGGCTCGATCACCATTATCGCGGTGACGACCCTTTCGGGCGGCGACATCACGCACGCCATCCCCGACAATACGGGTTACATCACCGAGGGTCAGTTGTTCCTGCGCAACGATTCGGACACGGGTAAGGTTATCGTCGATCCGTTCCGTTCGCTGTCGCGTCTGAAACAGTTGGTGATCGGCAAGAAGACCCGCGAGGATCATCCGCAGGTGATGAACGCTGCCGTGCGTCTCTACGCCGATGCGGCCAATGCCAAGACCAAACTGGAGAACGGCTTCGACCTTTCGGACTACGACGAGCGTGCGCTCAAGTTCGCTTACGACTATTCGGAGAAACTGCTGGCGATCGACGTCAATATCGAAATTACGCAGATGCTCGACACGGCGTGGGAGCTCTTCGCCAAATACTTCTCGAAGGAAGAGGTGGCCATCAAGAGCGAACTGGTGGAGAAATACTGGCCTAAAACCGAGTAGAGCAATTCAACTCAAACAGAATGGCTATAAAATTCCAATATAACAAGACCTCGCTGGGCGAACTCGGAAAACAGTTGAAAATGCGGCAGAAGGCGCTCCCTACGATCAAGAGTAAGGAGTCGGCCCTGCGTTCCGAAGTGAAGAAGGCGAAGGACACCGCACAGGATTTCCGACGGCAGTTGGACGCGCTCACGGCGCAGTACGACTACATGGTTTCCCTGTGGGGTGAGTTCGATGCGGACCTGCTGCGCATCGCCGACGTCGATCTTGCGGAGCAGAAGATCGCGGGCGTGCGTACGCCGGTGTTGCAGGACATCCGTTTCGAGGAGAAGGACTACGACCTCTTCTCGGCTCCCGTGTGGTTCGCCGACGGAGTCGATATTCTCAAGCGCCTCGCGCGTCTGGGTATCGAATTCGAGGTGTTCAACCGCAAGATGGAGTTGCTGGATTTCGCACGCCGCAAGACTACTCAAAAGGTAAACCTCTACGAAAAGGTGCAGATACCCGGGTACGAGGATGCCATACGCAAAATCAAACGCTTCATGGAGGATGAGGAGAACCTCTCCAAGTCGGCCCAGAAGATCGTGAAAACCAAACAACAGCAAGCCGGGGAGGGCGCGATGTTATGATAGCGAGAATGTCGAAATACGACCTGGTACTCTATGCGGGTCAGAGCAGCGACTTCATCGAGAAGCTGCGCGGCCTGGGGCTGGTCGATATTACCACTACGGGGTGGGAGCCTTCGGACGAAGACCGTCAGTTGCTACTTTCGATCGACAACCATCACAAGGCGGTCGATGCCCTGACGCGGTTTCTCGAAGACGAACGTTTCGTTCGGGACGAGCAGCCCATCGCCGACGGCGGCGAGGCTTTCGATCGCTATACGGCCGCTACGCAGCAGGCAGCGGCGCTCCGTTCGGAGATCGCACGCTTGCAGAAAACCGCCGACGAGCTGCGTCCCTGGGGCGATTTTTCGGTCGATACGCTTCGCAAGTTAGCGGACAGGGGCGTGGTGCTACGCTATTTCTTCACCAGCCGTGCGGCTTACGAGAAGGATATCGAAGCGTGGTCGGAGCGTTATACGATCGCTCTGGTGCACGAGGGTGAAACCTTTGATTACTTCGTGGTCGTGACCCGGCCGGGCGAGGAGGTGGTGCTCGATGCGCAGGAGGTCAAGGCGCCGACGATGGACTGCCGTCAGACCGAAGCGCAGATCGCCGAGGCCCGCAGGAAGCTCGCGGAGCTGGATCGGGAATTTTCCCGTGCGGCTCTTTCGGTGGAGGCGATCCGCCGGCATGGGATCGAGCTCAAGCGGAAGCTGGAAGAGATTCGCGTGAAGAATACTGCGCAGCCTGAAGCCGACGGTACGCTGGTTATTCTGGAGGGATGGGCCGAGGAGACCGATTCCGCGAAGGTGGATGCTCTGCTGGCCGAATACCCCAATCTGATTTTCCTGAAGAGTACGCCGACCCCCGAGGACAATACCCCGGTGAAGCTGCGCAACCGTCCCTTCGCCCATCTGTTCGAGGTGATCGGCGCGATGTATGCGCTGCCTAAATACGGCACGATCGATTTGACACGCTTCTTCGCTCCTTTCTATATGATCTTCTTCGGCTTCTGTATGGCCGAGGGCGGTTATGGACTGGTCATCATGCTGGGCGGTTTGGCCGCAGTGATGCTGGGTCGCAAGAAGGGGAGTTCGGCCATGAAGGAGATCGGTATGCTGACGATGCTGTGCGGATTCTCGGGCATGGTCTTCGGCCTGATGTCGGGCTCGTTCTTCGGATTGCAGCTCTCCGAATGGGAGTGGCTGGGCAGCCTGCGCGATCATCTGTTGACACCGGACATCCTCTTCCCGCTTTCGATCGGATTGGGTGCCGTGCAGGTGCTTTTCGCCATGATGATCAACGCTTATGTCACGGCCCGCAGCTTCGGCCTGCGCTATGCGCTGGGACTGATCGGCTGGATCATCGTGCTGGTCGATAGTGCCGTTGCGTTCCTGCTGCCCGAAAGCGTGGGCTTCACGTTCCATTCGGTCGCTTATCTGGTGATCCTGGGCATCGGCCTGGTGCTGATGTTCTTCTTCAATACGCCGGGCAAGAATATCTTCGTGAACTTCGGACTCGGTATCTGGAATACCTATAATAATGTGTCGGGACTGGTGGGCGATCTGCTGTCGTACATCCGTCTGTTCGCCATCGGCCTTTCGGGAGGTATTCTGGCGATGGTCTTCAACCAGTTGGCCGTTGGTATGAGCCCGGATATTCCGGTCGTGAAGCAGCTCGTGATGTTGCTGATCCTGCTGCTGGGACACGGCATCAACCTCTTCATGTGCGTTCTCTCGTCGGTGGTGCATCCGCTGCGTCTGACGTTCGTGGAGTTCTACAAGAACGCCGGGTTCGAGGCCGCGACGCGCGTCTTCACCCCGTTGAAAAACGAATAAACTAAATGATAATCAATATTAACAACTAAAACAAAATTCGATTTATGGAACCTATTACGTTGGGCTATCTCGGTATGGCCATCATGTTTACTCTGGCGGCCGTAGGCAGTTGCTATGGCACTACTATCGCGGGCAACGCCGCAGTCGGTGCGATGAAGAAGAACCCGAATGCCTTCGGTAACTACATCATCCTGTCGGGTCTGCCCGCTTCGCAGGGTCTTTACGGCTTTGCCTCGCTCTTCCTTATCATGAATTACCTGACCGATTCGGTTACGATGCTGCAGGCAGCCGCTATCTTCGGCTTGGGTATCTTGGTCGGCCTGGTGAACTTTTTCTCGTCGTATCGCCAGGGCCAGCTTTGCGCCAACGGTATCGCTGCCGTAGGTAACGGTCATGACGTGGGTACCAAAACCCTGATCCTCGCCGCTTTCCCGGAGTTGTACGGTATTTTGACCGTGGCGATCACCTTCCTGGTAACCAGTCTGATGAAGTAATCGAAATCCCGGATTTCGAAAGAACAGGCGGAGCTTCTGCAAGCTTCGCCTGTTTGTGTTTTGTGAGGAAGAGGGTGTGTGGAGGGGTTTTGGAGAAGGTTTTTGTATAAGGCATGAGAGGGGACGGTTCGATTCGAGGTGGAGTAAATTGCGGGGTTCGGCAATGTTGCTGTGTCCCGGCAGATCGGACGGTTACGGGGTGGAAACCGCTGGAATTCCGGGGTGTCTTCGGAATCCGGTCGTGTCAGTCATAGACGGCTGTTTTGTGTGGTCGGCTTTGTTGGGTATGCTGCTTTATTCTGTTGTTTGGAGCGCTTGTTCGATTTGCTCGATCAGCAGGCGTTGTATTGTTGCGTCGTAGTCGGTTTCGGAGAGCAGGATTTTGCCATTGGGACTGATGATAAAGTTGCGGGGAACGTATCGGGTGGCGTAGAGCGAGTAGATTGACATGTCGGGATCCAGACCTACGGAGAATGCGATTCCCAGCTCGCGGCAGAACTCTTGAACGGTCTGCTGCGTTTCGCCTCGATTGATTGGAAGGAAGCGAAATTTCCGGTCAGCAAAGCGATCGACGATTTGGGTTTGCATCTGCTGCATTTGTTTCCGGCAGGTCGGGCACCACGTGGAGAAGAAGGTAAGCAACACCACGTTGCCTTGCAGGTCGGACAGGGTGATCGCTGTGTCGTCGAGCATTCCGACCGTGAAGTGAGGGGCCTCCTCTCCGACGCGGACGAGCGTGGTTTCCTTTTCCGTCGGGATCTCTTCGGAAAGGCAGCCCGTTAGGGCGAGTACAAGCAGGAACAGCACAATAGTCGGCTGTACGGTCCGGTATAGAAGTCCGAGATGTCGTGTAAGTCCGGATCGAGAGAAGAATCTTGTCTGTCGAAGAGCAGGCCGTAAATATGCCGTCATAGGGAGTTGGTTATAATCGTCGGGTAGAGTTCAAAATTCGTTCCGAATAAAAAAGCCGGAATTTTCCGGCTTTTTTTCGTGCAGGGAAATACCCCTCTTCAGTTGATATGGCTTGCCGCATGGGGATCGTTACCGCATTCGGTAAAGCTGGTCCCGCAGACGAGGCGTGAAGCCCGCCTCGCGGATCGCTTGTTGGATGCCTGCGGCATCGAACTGGTTGTGCGCCCCGGCCGAAGAAACGACGTTCTCCTCGATCATGATCGAACCCATGTCGTTGGCGCCGCTGTGCAGCGCTACCTGAGCGGTGGCCTTGCCGACGGTGAGCCACGAAGCCTGGATGTTGCGGATGTTGTTCAGAACCAGTCGGCTGACGGCGATTATGCGAATGTATTCCAATGGTGAAAAGCGGGTTGCAACTCCCTGCCGCTCCAATTCGGTGCCCGACGAGCGAAAAATCCAAGGGATGAAGGCCAGAAAGCCGTAATGTCCTTCGGGACAGCGGGCCTGCAGGTCGCGGATGCGCAGCAGGTGGTCCACACGCTGACGGGATGTTTCTACATGGCCGTACATCATCGTCGCCGAGGTCGGCAGGTTGAGGCAGTGGGCTTCGTGCATCACCTGGATCCACTCCTCGACCGAAGGTTTGGCGGGCGAGATGGCTTTCCGCACGCCGGGATCGAGGATCTCGGCCCCGGCACCCGGCAGGGAGTCCAATCCGGCGGCGATCAGCCGTTTCAGGGTGTCGAGCGTGGTGAGGCCGCTGATGCGGGCGATGTGCGCCACTTCGGGCGCTCCGAGGGCGTGCAGGCGTACCTGCGGATAGAGGCTCTTGAGTGTCGAGAAGAGCTCCTCGTAGAAATCGATCCCCAGCTTCGGGTGTAGACCGCCCTGCAGCAGCAACTGGTCGCCGCCGAGGGCGAGCATCCGCTCGATTTTCTCCTTGTATTCATCCAGCGTAGTGATGAAAGCCCGCTCCGTCTGGTGGGGTTTGCAGTGGAAATTGCAGAAGTGGCAGCCCGAAATGCAGACGTTGGTGATGTTCACGTTGCGGTCGATCTGCCAGGTCACGACCTCCAGGTCGGGCACTACGGCACGGCGCACGCGGTCAGCCGTGAGAGCCAGCTCCTGCAGGGGGGCCTGTTCGTAAAGCCAATACGCCTCCTCCGCCGTGAGGGGATCACGCTTCAGACATTTTTCGTATATCTCTTCCGCACGGTTGGGGCCGGTCCCGGCGGTTCGCTGCGTCTGTTCCCGGATCATCGCTTCGATCCTTTTTTGCCCCCTTTGCGGGACGTTTTGCCGCCCTTACCCGGTCGGGACGTGCTTTGGCGGCGTACCGGAATCGCTGCGTGCCCCTTTACGTCGTCCTCGCGGGAGTCGGCCGCCGCATCGTGCACCAGTTCGAAATCGAGCTGGCGGCGTTGCAGATCGGCCCGCTTGACGCGAATACGCACGGCATCGCCCAAGGTGAAGATCCGTCCTTTGCGGCGTCCATAGACCTCGTAGCGGTTCTCGTCGAACTGGTAGAGGTCGTCCTCCATTTCCCGCAGCGAAACCATGCCTTCGATGTGGGTTTCGTCCAGCTCGACGTACATGCCCCAGTCGCTCATGCCCGAGATATGGCCGTCGAAGAACTGGCCGATTTTATCCTGCATGAACTCCACCATTTTGTACTTGATCGAGGCGCGTTCGGCTTCGGCAGCGATCACTTCCCGCTCCGAGGCGTGTACGCAGAGTTTCTCGAAGGTGTCGCGGTCGGCCGATTTGCCTCCTTCGAGGTAGCGGGCCAGCAGCCGGTGGACCATCATGTCCGGGTAGCGGCGGATCGGCGAGGTGAAATGCGTGTAGTAGGGGAAAGCGAGGCCGTAATGACCGATGTTGTCGGTCGAGTAGAAAGCCTTGGACATCGCACGTACGGCGAGGTTCGAAATGACGTTTTCCTCGATGCGTCCTTTGGCCTGTCCCAGCAGCTTGTTCATCTCCTTGGCCACGGCGCGTCCCTTGTCGGCCTTGAATACGTAGCCGAAGCGCAGAACGAAGGTCCGGAATTTTTCGAGCTTCTCCTCGTTCGGAACGTCGTGTACGCGATAAACCATCGTGCGCCGCACGGCACGGCCGTTCACTTTGTGATGTCCGCAGAATTCGGCGACCTGTTTGTTGGCCAGCAGCATGAACTCTTCGATGAGCTGGTTGGCCTCCTTTTGCTCCTTGAAATAGACGCCCAGGGGTTTGCCTTCGGCGTCGAGTTTGAACTTGGCCTCTTCGCGCTGGAAGCTTACGGCTCCGCGCTTGAAGCGTGTTTTGCGCATCCGCTGGGCCAGACGGTTGAGCGTCAGCACCTCTTCGGCGAAGTCGCCCTTGCCGGTTTCGATGATCTGCTGCGCCTCCTCGTAGGTGAAGCGGCGGTCGGAGAGGATGACCGTGCGGCCGAACCATTTGTCCAGTACTTCGGCTTCCTCGTTGAGCGTGAAGACCGCCGAGAAGCAGAGACTCTCTTCGTCGGGGCGCAGCGAGCAAAGTTCGTTGCTCAATTTTTCGGGCAGCATCGGAATCGTACGATCGACCAGATAGACCGACGTGCCGCGCTCCTCGGCTTCGGTGTCGATCACCGAGCGGGGTTGAACGTAGTGGGTCACGTCGGCGATATGTACGCCCACCTCCCACACGCCGTCTTCGATCTTGCGGATCGAGAGGGCGTCGTCGAAGTCCTTGGCGTCCGCCGGGTCGATGGTGAAGGTCGTTATCTTGCGGAAGTCGCGCCGGGCGGCATAATCGGCTTTGGTGATCGTCGAAGGAATGGCCTGGGCCGCATCTTCGACCTTTTGCTCGAAATGGTAGGGCAGGCCGTATTCGGCCAGGATGGCGTGCATCTCGGTATTGTTCTCTCCGGCGCGGCCCAATACCTCGACCAGCTCTCCGGCGGGGCTTTTGGAACCCAGCGCCCAGTCCGTGATGCGGATCACGACTTTGTCGCCGTGCTGTACGTTAGGGTTGTCCCGCTTGGAGAGATAGACGTCCATCGGCATGCGCCGGGGATCCATCTTGACGAAGATGGCGTGGTCGCTCACGTCGGCCGTGCCCACGTATTGCTTGCGGCTGCGCTCCACGATGCGGGTGATCTCGCCTTCGAGGGACCCGGCGTGGGAGCGGCGGGTGATGACGAACTCCACGCGGTCGCCGTCCAGAGCATTCAGCGAATTGCGCTGGCTGACATATACGTCGTTTTCGAACTCCTCGGAGCGGATATACATCGCTCCTGTCGAGATCATCTGTACGATGCCCTCCTGACGGGGACGCTCCTTGCCGCTGAGACGGTACTTTTCCTGCCCGCACTCCTCGATAGTGCCCTGGGCGAGCAGTTCCGTGATGATTTCACGGGTACGAAGACGGCCCTCCTTGGTGGCGCCGCCCGAGGCCGAAGCCAGATGCTTGAGGGAGAACTTGTTGTTCGGGAATTCCCGGAACAGGTTAATGATCAGCGAAGAGCGGTCGAATGCGGCCGACTTCTTCGTATTTTTCAGTTTATTCATCGGTTGAAATAGTTACGGGCGAGGAGTTCCATGAACCGGATGCCGGTCGGAATGGCCGCCTCGTCGGGATTGAAGGTGGATGTATGCAGTTTTCCGGCTCCGGGACCGACGCCCAGGCGGTAGAAGATCGCCGGGTAGCGGGTGCCGTAGAAGCCGAAATCTTCGGAAGTCATGCGCAGGGGCAGCATTTGAAAGGGAATTCCTTCGGTTTCGGCCAGTGCGACGGCCTGCCGGATCAACTCCGGGTCATTGACCACGCACGGGTAGCCGGGGGTGAAGTGTACCCGGGTTCGTATGCCGTACGAGGCGTCGTTCGCGGCGGCGAGTTCTTCGATCCTGCGTTTCACTTCGGCCCGTTCCCGTTCGTCGAAGGTACGCATCGTTCCCTCCATATAGACCCGGTCCGGGATGACGTTCGTAGCGCCCGCAGCTTCGACCTTGCCGATCGAAACGACCCGTTCGGGCGTGTTCAGGGCCGTGAGGTGCAGGATCAGTTGTGCGGCGGCGCTCACCGTGTCGCGGTGTTCGGCACGCATGGCCGCGTGGCCGCCCGCGCCTTCGAGCGTGAGGCGCAGTTCGTCGTTGGAGGCCATGTACTTGCCCGCGCGGAAGCCCAGCGTGCCCGCGTCCAAAGCGGGTTCGACGTGCTCGCCGACGACGGCCAGCACCGTATAGCCTTCGAAGGGGTTTTCGGCCAGCACTTTGGAGGCTCCGCCGGGATTCGATTCCTCTCCGGGTTGGAAGATTCCGAAAAGAGTACCCTCGAAATTCCGCTCGGCGGAGAGCCGGAGCAGGGTGCCGTAGAGCACCGCTGCGTGGATGTCGTGCCCGCAGGCGTGCATCACTCCGTCGTTCTCGGAACTCCACGCCGCGCCGCTCTGTTCGCGGATGGGCAGGGCGTCGATGTCGGCTCGCAGCACGGCGGCTCGCCGCAGGTCGCCGCGTCCTTCGATTTTGGCCAGTACGCCGGTTCCGGCGATCGGACGGCAGGGGATGCCTGCCTCGCGGAGCGCCTCGGCGATGAAGCGGGCGCTCTCCGTTTCGCGGAACGAAAGCTCCGGGTGGCGGTGCAGGTGGCGGCGAAACTCTACGGGTGTCATGGTTAAGCGTTTAATAGCAATTACTTTGCCCTATTCGGAATTAGAATACGTTGCGGGCGATCTTGCGGATGTTGTCCGTGCGTCCCATCGTGTAGAAATGGATGATCGGCACTTCGGCCGCCTTGAGCTCCTTGGCCTGGTGGATCGCCCATTCTATCCCGACCTCGCGGGCCGCCTGTGTGTCCTCGCCGCAGGCCCGGACGGCCTTCACCAGCTCTTCGGGCAGGCTGACGCTGAAGGTGCGGGGCAGGATCTCCAGGTGCTTGGGCGTCGAGATCGGCTTGATGCCCGGGATGATCGGTACCGTGATGCCCGCTTTGCGGCAGCGCTCCACGAAATCGAAGTACTTGCTGTTGTCGAAGAACATCTGGGTCACGATGTAGTCGGCTCCCGCATCGACCTTCTCCTTGAGGTACTGGAGGTCGCTTTGGGCGTTCGCCGCCTCGAAATGCTTTTCGGGATAGCCCGCCACGCCTACCGAGAACTTGGAGTGGTGGCACTCCTCGACTTCGCCGTCGATAAATTCTCCCCGGTTCATGGCCTGGATCTGGCGCACCAGGTCGGCGGCGTGGGCGTGTCCCTGGGCGTAGGGGACGAAGCGGGGTTCGTTCTGCCGCTTGTCGCCCCGCAGCGCCAGCACGTTGTGCAGCCCCAGGAAATCCATGTCGATCAGCGAATCCTCGATGTCGTATTTCGACCAGCCGCCGCAGATCAGGTGGGGAACCACCTCCACGTCGTACTTGCGCCGGATCGCGGCCGAGATGCCGACCGTGCCCGGACGGCGGCGCATGATGTGCCACTCGCGGCTTCCGTCGGGGCGGATGTCCTCTTTGAGGGCTTCGCGGTGGAAGGTGACGTTGATGTAGGCCGGGTTGAAATCCATCAGCGGGTCGATGGCTCCGAAGACGCTGCGCGTACCGTCCCCCTTCAGGGGCGGGAGCAGCTCGAAGGCGAAACGGGTCGTGCGCGAAGCGACGGCGCCCTGTATGAGATCCGTAATATTCATCAGATGTTATTGGGTATCAGTTTTTCGATCGTTTCTATGTCCATGTTGCGGCGTGCGGCGTAGTCGGCCAGTTGCTCTCGGTCGATTCGGCCGACGGAGAAATATTCGGCGTCGGCGAAGAACAGGCCGCAGAGCGCCTCCTCAGGTGTAATCATATAGTTGTCGTTCAGACGCATGGCGGTCGTCTTGTCGGCGGCCAGCAGGTCGAAGACCTCGCGTTTGAGCGAGTGGTCGGGACAGGCCGGGTAGCCGAAGGCCATGCGCCGACCCCGGTATTTGCTGCGGATGATCTGTTCGGGTGTGAGCGCCGGACCGGTTTCGTAACCCCACATCTGGCGGCGGATGAAGATATGCACCCATTCGCAGAGGGCTTCGGTCAGGCGGTCGGCCAGCAGCTTCGAGAGGATGGCGTTGTAGTCGTCGCCCTCCGCGCGGAACTTTTCGGTCAGCTCCTTGAGCCCTATGCCGCCCGTGAGGGCGAAGGCCCCGATATAGTCGGTCCTGCCTGCCTTTTCGTCGGCGATGAAATCGGCCAGACAGCGGGCCTGGGCTTCCCGGACCGGGGCCTGGCTGCGCAGCATCGGCAGGATGTATTTCTTGTCTTTCGGGCCGGTGACCACGATGTCGTCGCCCCGGCTGACGGCTTCGAAGATGCCCGCTACGCCCTGGGGGGTGAGGAGTTTTTCTTCGCGGATGCGGGCCAGCATCTTTTGCGCGTCGTCGTAGAGCTTGCGGGCTTCGGCGCCGTGTTCGGGGTTTTCGAAGATCTCCGGTACGCGGCCCTTGAGCCCCCACGCCGGGAAGAAGAAGTTCCAGTCGATCAGCGGCTCCACATCGGCGATACTTATGTCCGGAAACACCAGCCGTCCCGTATGTGCCGGAACGGCGATTTCGGACGCGGGTTTCGGCACGCGCAGCTTGCGCACCTGACCGAAGGGTAGGATCGTGCGGATCTCCTCGCGGCGGCGGTACTGGTCGCGCAGGGTCTGTTGCTCTTCGCGCACGCGAGCCAGATACTCCTCCCGGCCGGGACCGAGCAGTTCGCCGAGGATTTTGTTGTTGCGGCTGGCGTTGTCGGCATGGATCACCGGGCCCGAGTAGGTCGGAGCTATTTTTACGGCGGTGTGTACGTCCGAAGTGGTCGCACCGCCGATCAGTACGGGAATTTGCAACCCCCGGCGTTCCAGCTCTTCGCAGACGTGGATCATCTCCTCGAGCGAAGGGGTAATCAGTCCGCTCAGGCAGATCGCGTCGGCGCCCCAAGCGACGGCTTCGTCGATGATGCGGGGACACTCGACCATCACGCCCAGGTCGCGGATCGTGTAGCCGTTGCAGGCCATGACTACCGCCACGATGTTCTTGCCGATGTCGTGTACGTCGCCTTTCACGGTAGCCACCAGCACCTTGCCAGCGCTCTTGGCGTTCGCTTCGGAACCTTGCTCGATGTAGGGAGTCAGTACGGCGACGGCTTTTTTCATCACGCGGGCGGTCTTGACCACTTGCGGCAGGAACATTTTGCCCTGCCCGAACAGATTGCCTACGACCTCCATGGCCGGCATCAGCAACTGGTCGATCACCGCTAGGGGCGAGCCCAGCGTGCGGTAGCCTTCGAGCGCGTCCTGCTCGATGTAGTCGGCCACGCCCTTGAGCATGGCGTATTCGATGCGTTTGCCGAGCGGCTCCGAGCGCCAGGCGTCGGTATGCTGTGTCTGCGTCGCGCCGGTTTTGGTGAATTGCGAGGCGTATTCCGTGAGGCGTTCGGCGGCGTCTGCGCGGCGGCAGAGGATAACATCCTCGACCCGTTCGAGCAGTCCCGGTTCGATGTCGCTGTAGATTTGCAGCATTTGGGGATTGACGATCGCCATGTCCATACCCGCTTGGATGGCGTGGTAGAGAAACACCGAATGCATGGCCTCGCGCACGGCGTTGTTGCCCCGGAAGGCGAACGATAGATTCGACACGCCGCCCGAAATCTTGGCGTGGGGCAGGTTTCGCTTGATCCAGCGGACGGCTTCGATGAAGTCCCGGGCGTAGGCGTCGTGGGCTTCGATACCGGTGGCCACCGCGAGGATGTTGGGGTCGAAGATGATGTCTTCGGCGGGGAATCCGTCGTCGGTGAGAAGCTTGTAGGCTCGCTGCGCCACGTCGATCTTGCGGGCATAGGTGTCTGCCTGTCCCTGCTCGTCGAAGAGCATCACCACGGCGGCGGCTCCGTAACGGCGGATGAGGCGGGCGCGGTGCAGAAATTCCTGCTCGCCCTCCTTCAGGGAGATGGAATTGACGACGC
>ENA-OPDA01001657-OPDA01001657.1-human-gut-metagenome-genome-assembly--contig:-NODE-1657-length-14418-cov-2.365662_pt1 | contig 14418 bp, 10 predicted proteins | sample MGYA00241253_ERZ501486 | MGnify/ENA primary metagenome ERZ501486 (study PRJEB25962, sample SAMEA2042510) | human gut metagenome | biome: human gut; feature: human-associated habitat; material: faeces... | reverse complement strand
TGTCCGGCAGCCGCACGAGCAATCGTGCTTTTTCCTGCGCCGGACGGACCGTCAATTGCAACTGCAATGGTTTTCATATATCTTTCCTCACTTTTATTCACGCGCGGTCACTGCCGGCATGCAATCCTGCCAGATAGCCGGTCGACCACGCAATCTGCAAATTAAATCCGCCGGTGTACGCGTCCACGTCCATAATTTCTCCGGCAAAGTACAGATTCGGCACCTTTTTGGACTCCATCGTCTTAGGTACAATATCTTTGACGGATACGCCGCCGGATGTGATAATCGCGTCCTCAATCGGTCCCGGCTGTGTAATATCCAGCGCAAAATGCTTGAGTTCCTGCACGAGCTTCTGCCGCTGTTTTTTGGTAATCGCATTGACCTTTTGGTGCGGGTCAATCTCTGTGCGCTCAACGACAATCGGAATCAGCTTGCGCGGCAGCAGCCCGCCGAGCGAGTTGCGGAAATCCGTGTTCAATTCCTGCGAAAAGTCCGATAGGATGCGCTTGTCCAACACAGCTTCGTCCAACGCCGGCTTCAAGTCAATCTCCGCCCGATACGTTGCCTTGTCCCACTTGCGCATATGAGAAGATGCGCTGAGCACCAGCGGGCCGGAAATGCCGAAATGTGTAAACAGCATCTCGCCGAATCCATCGAACAGCGTCTTTTTGCCGTTTTTAATCGTCATCGTCACATTTTTCAGGGAGAGTCCCTGCAGCTCACGGATGTACGCTTCCTCTGTTTCCAGCGGCACCAGCGCCGGGCGGAGCGGAGTGACGGCAAGTCCTGCCTCTTCTGCGAAACGGTAGCCGTCTCCATCCGACCCCGTCGTCTGGTACGACATACCGCCGGTTGCGACAACGACATCATCGTAAAAAAGCTCTTTCCCGTTTTCCAGGCGGATTCCTTTCACGCGGTCTCCTTCGAAAAGAAGCTCTTTTACTTTTGTATTCTTATGCACCTGCACATTTTTCCGTTTCAGTTCCGTCTCCAGCGCGCGGATAATATCCGAGGAGTGATCTGACTCCGGGAATACACGGTTTCCGCGCTCCACTTTTAAGCGGACACCTGCCGCTTCGAAAAACTCCTGCACCTGGGCGCTGTCAAAGCTGTAGGCGGAGCTGTACAGAAATTTCGGGTTTGTCACCACATTCGTGAAGAACTCTTCTGTCGGGCAGTCGTTTGTCACATTGCAGCGGCCCTTTCCTGTGATAAACAGCTTCTTTCCCAGCTTTTCATTTTTTTCATAGAGATGAATCTCTGTCTTTTCGCCGGCGGCAAGCACGGCGGTCATCATTCCGGCGGCGCCTCCGCCGATTACTGCTGCTTTTCTCATGCTTTCTCCTTTACCGGCAGAGCTGCCCTTTTTCCGCCCATGGGACGTGCATCGTCCAGCCCGTTGATTTCATCGTTGCTGTAAACCTGGTACTCATCCCACAGTTTTTCCATGCTCTCAAGTGTCTTTTTCACATCCGCCTGGCGTTTCATGCAGAGCGCCACGACAAGCGCATTGATTACACTCAAAGGGGCCACCAGAGAATCGACGATTGATGCCATATCGCTCTTGGCAATCAGCGTACAGGCTGCATAAACATTCATCGGTGAATGCACACTGTCTGTGATCGTAATCACCTTCGCTTTGCGGCTGTTCGCAAATTCCAGTGCCTTCATCGTACGCATCGAATACCGCGGGAAGCTGATGCCGATCACCACATCATCCTCCGTGATGCGGATCATCTGCTCGAAAATCTCGCTGGAACTGTTTGTCTGTACCTGGCGCACATCCGGGAAAATCATATGGAGATAGAACGCCAGAAAGCTCGCAAGCGGCGCGCAGCTCCGAATGCCGACAATGTAGATTGTCCGCGCAGAAAGAATCGTATCCGCAGCGCGCTCAAAGGCGCTCCGGTCCACTTCTTCCAGCGTCATCTTCGCACTGTTGTAGATCTGACAGTCCTTCTGACAATTCTTAAGAAGCTCCGGATTTACCAGTGAACCGGCATACACCACTATATCTGCTTCCTCCAAAAGCTTCTGCCCCCGTACTGTGATCAGATCCACAGCACCGCTTCCTGCTCCAACAAAATGAATCATTTTTCTTTCTCCTTTGCTATTACAATCGAAAAATATCCCGCATCTTCCGGTATTTCTTCTGTGCATTTGTAAATTTTTTCTCCATCCATTCCGCAGTTCATGACCATTTTCGCCTGCTGTCCTTCCTCTTTCAGAACAGCTTTGACCTGCGCCATTTTTTTCCCGGTCTTCATAAGAACCTTCGTCCCCGGAAGCTTCAACTTTTCTTCAATTCCATAGGACACCGGAAGAACATGCAGCTCGTGCCGGTTCTCCACAAGCGGGATCTCCAGCCTTGCTGCCGCAGCACAAAAAGACGGAATCCCGGAAAAGATCTCCCCCTGATATCCCATCTTTTTCAGTCTTTTATAAATATAAATTCCTGTCGAATACACGGTCGGATCTCCAATCGTCAGAAAAACCAGATTCTTTCCTTTCTCCAGAAGCTCTGACGCCTTTCTTGCACCCGCATCGTGTATCTCTTTCAGTAACTTTTTTTCCTTGATCATTGGCATGGGAAGATACAGCCGCAGCTTCTTTTTCGTCTCCGGCTCTGCCTCACACGCAATCCGATATGCCAGACATTCTTTTGCAAATGTCTCTTCTTCCCCCTCTTCCAGTTCCGGTTTCTTTAACTCCGGACTGCCAATTGGAAGTACCAATACCTGACACGCCTTAATCGCACGAATTGTCTTTATCGTCATCAGTTCCGGATCTCCCGGACCTACACCCGCAAGGTCAAATCTTCCTGCCATTTTTTGTCATACCTTTCTACCTATCCGATCTTTTCCCTCAGTTTGTCCACAAGAGATGTCTTCCCAAGAACCCCGAGTTCATCCGAAAACATCAGCGCCCCGACCTTCATCTTCTCGCCGGCACGCTTCGCCAAATGATACTCGATCTTCTCCATCACGGTCCGCATCGTCTCTTCCAAAAGTCCTCTTTCTTCCAGAATGTCCAATGCTTCCTTCGTCGTAAAACACTTCATCAGAGCACAGACTGTCTCACGGTCTGCCCCTGCCATTGCCGCATGGACGGCAAGCACTTCCATTCTTGCATCTGCCTGTCTGGAATGGGTATTCATTACACCTGCAGCGATCTTGACCAGCTTTCCGATATGTCCTACAAGCAGCAGTCCGTCCATCTTCAGCCGCACGCCGTCATCAATCGCATCCCCGATATAATTGCTGCATTTCACCGCAAGCTCCTGGTCGTACCCAAGTGTCTGCCTTAAAAAATCATTTCCATAATTTCCCGGTGTCAGATAACAATACCGGTGACCTTCATCACGAAGCATCTTCATTTCCAGGAAAATAGTCTGCGTCAGTGCCTGTTCACTCATCGGTTCTACGATTCCTGAGGTTCCGAGTACCGAAATCCCACCTTCGATCCCAAGTCTTGGATTAAACGTTTTCTTCGCGATCTCCACGCCCTGCGGAACATAGATCAGAACGTCCGCGCCACCATCCCAGTCATATTTCTCAATCTGGCTTTGCACCGCTTCCCGGATCATCTGCCGCGGAACCTTATTGATCGCCGCTTCCCCGGCTTCCTGCTCCAGCACCTTCCGGGTGAACCGCCCTACTCCGATCCCACCATCTAAGGTCACTCCTTTTTCCCTTTTTTTCGTGACCTTGGCGTAAACGAAGATCCCGTTCGTCACATCCGGGTCATCTCCGCTGTCCTTCTGAATGGCACAGCTGACAGATTCATTTTCTCTTTGGATCTTTTCTACTTCCAGATACAGTTCGATCCCTTTCGGCGTCATAAGAGATACCTGGCGGATTTCCTCCCCGGAAAAGAGCATTGCCGCTGCCGCCTTTGCTGCTGCCGCAGCACAGCTTCCTGTTGTATATCCACACCGCAGTTCTTTTTGATTTTTCCACACGACCTGCATCTTGTCCATTTCCATTTCGTCTCCTTAGTATTCGATGCCTTTCCTTGCCCGGATTCCTTTTTCAAAAGGATGCCGTACCATCTTTACTTCCGAAATATAATCTGCCAGCTCCAGAAGCTCATCTGACGGATCTCGTCCGGTCAGAACCACTTCCAGATTGTCCGGTCTGTCTTTTAAGAACTGCACCGCCTCTTTATTCGGGATCAGTCCATACCGGTATGCCGCCATAAATTCATCAATCACAAGCATATCATAATCCCCTGTACTGATTTTCCCCAGGATCGTATTCCACAGCCTGACATACATCTCTCGGACTTCTTCCTGTTCCTTTTCGGAAAGTGTCTTAAAAAATCCATAGCTTTTTTCAAGATGAAGTACCTCGATCTCCGGGATCCGATCCAGGATCTTCAATTCTCCCGAAAATTCATTTTTTAAAAAACGGGCAAACAGAACCCGCATACCACTTCCAGCTGCGCGAACTGCAAGCCCCGTTGCCGCCGTCGTCTTTCCTTTTCCATCTCCACAGTAAATGTGCAAAAGTCTATTTTTCATATGATTCCAGCTTTCCCATTTCTTCTGCAAATACAAGCAGTTCTTTCATCTTCCGGTTGGTTGTCCCAATCACAATTCCTGCATTTATCACCTTTTTACACTGCCTGATCATCTGCTTTGCCCGTTCAAATGCACGATCGCTTACCGGTTCAAATGGCTCTTCTTCGATTACGCTGACTGCCAGATGTTCTGCCAGATGATAGTCAATATCATTAGTATACAGGATTCCTGCCGAAAATGGAATCTTTGCTTTCTGAAGGTTCCGGTAAACAGGGATTCCACTGCCTCCGGAAGAGATCACAAATACTTCTGCCTCTCCCTCCGCCTTTGCAAGCTCCACACTTCCGAACACAGGATCAAAATGCCCGTTGTCGATCTCATAAAGTTTCTGGATAAAATCTTCTTTAAAAATCGCCTCCGGCTCTCCATAACCGAAAATTGTATCTCCTTTAACGCACAGGATCTTATCCGAGATCTTCTGCGCCAGATCGATCTCATGAAGTGACATAATGACCGTGATCTGCTTTTCTTTCGTCATATTTTTCAAAATAGTAAGCAACTCCAGCTTATAACGGATATCCAGAAAAGAAGTGGGTTCATCCAGGATCAGTACCTCCGGTTCCTGGCAGATCGCTCTTGCCAGAAGGATCCGCTGTCTCTGCCCGTCACTGATCGCCTCAAAACTTTTTTCTGCGTATTCTGTTGCATGGACAATTTCCAGTGCTTCCTGTGTCTTTTTCTCATCTTCTCGCGTTAATATCCCGAGCCGTCCTGTATAAGGATACCGCCCTGCTGCTACGACCTCATAGCAGGTCATCAGCTCCGGCTTTGCCCGCTGTGTCAGCACCACTGCCATCTTCGTTGCAAGCTCTTTGTAAGATAAGTCTTTCAGATTCTTTTCACCGATCGTCACCTTACCTCCAATGAGCGTAAGCTGTTTGGTAATACTTTTTAAAATCGTAGATTTCCCGGAACCGTTTGGTCCAATCAGTGTCAATATCTCACCTTTTTTAATCTCTGTACAGATATCATGGATCAGTACATTTCCATGATATCCGACAGAAAGATCTTTCATCTGAAAATAGTTCTCACTCATATTTATTTCCCTTTTCTTCCTTTTATCATCATGAAAATTACGATCGGTGCACCAAAGATCGAAGTCACGGTACTGATATTCAGCTCCAGTGGTGCAAATGCCATACGCGCGATCAGATCACATCCCATACAGAACACCGCCCCGCCAAGGAATGTTGCCGGTATCACAACCAGCGGTTTTGCCGTCCCGAGAAGATGCTTGATCAAGTACGGAACTGCGATTCCAACGAATGAAATCGGTCCTGCAAATGCGGTCACACATGCGGAAAATACACTGGAAAGCAGAATCAGAAGCACCCGGAACACACGGATATTGACCCCCATACTCTGCGCATACATTTCTCCCAGCTGATACGCTCCGATCGGCTTTGACAGGAAAAAGGTAAGGATCAGTGTGATTCCTACCATAAGCGCTGCTACCTTTACATTGCTCCAGCTCATACCGGAAAAGCTTCCCTGTGACCAGCCATGCAGATTCACGATATCTGAATCCTCCGCAAAAGTCACTACAAAATCAGTTACTGCCGAGCAGATATAACCGATCATGATTCCGCCAACCAGAAGAGTTGCCATATTCCGGATTTTTCTTGCAAGAAGCAGGATAAATCCAATTGAAAGCATAGATCCGATAAATGCTGCAATGATCAGTATATAAGATGATACCAAAGTGTAATATTTTAAAAAGATGATCATCGCCAGAGCGACCATCATCTTTGCACCCGAAGAAATCCCCAGTACATACGGTCCTGCGATCGGGTTGGAAAAAAATGTCTGCAATAAAAATCCGGAAAGGGCAAGTGCCCCTCCCAGAATCCCTGCCATCAGGACACGCGGAAGACGGATTTTCCAGATAATATTCATCTGCACCTGTGTTCCTTTTTTCAGAAACAGGATCCGTAAAATCTCAGGAACCGAGATCTGTACATTTCCGGTATTGATGTTCAGCACTACGATCATGCAAAAAACTGCTGCCAGCACCGCAAAGACTCCCATATATCTTGTATTCCTTTTCCAGTTATTTTTCATTCCTGCCTGTCCCATTTTCTTCTCCGTTTTCTATTTTACATGGTATAAAAATGTCATCTTGCTTTCATCGCCGCCTGTCAGCATCAGATTCATATCCGTGATCAGTTCCCCAACGATATCGGTTGCCTGATACAGATATTTACCGGTACACCATACATTTCCTTCTTTGACTGCTTTGAAATCAGAAAAAAGTGCATCTTTTTCTTCCAGATCTTTTACACTGTTGATTGGATTATCGATACTTGAATTATAAATCAGATAATCTGCATCCGCCGCCTGTGCGTAAAATTCTTCCATTGTAAGTTTTACTGCTGAAGTATTACTGTCATCGCCAGTCAGATCATCGAATACATATCTTCCACCGGAAAGTTCGATCATTTTCGGAATATAATCATCACTTCTTCTTACTACCACCGTTCCGTCACTGCTTACATAGAAAAATGCAACTGTCTTCTCGGTATTCTTAAAATCTTTGAGCGCATCGACATTTTCCACCTGCTTTTCAAAAAATGCATCCGCTGCATCTTCTTTATTCAGCATTGCTGCATAAAGTTTGATCCATTCAGTTCTTCCTAGAGGATGCGATTCATAGCTGGACCGGTCGATCATCACCGGGATATCCAGAGATTCAATCATCTCCTGTACCTTCGGTGTGTGAAGGATCATGGTCGATTCGATGGCAAGATCACAGTCTTCGTCCACCAGCATCTCATAATCCGGTTCACTGTATTTCCCTGCAAATTTTATTTTCCCGTCATCCATCGCTTTGACTGCATTTTCAATATACCATCCGGAAGCCTGGGTACCTGTCATTGTGATATTATCCAGAGAATCGATCGCATTAAAAAGTGCCATTGCAGATGTCGCCGCAAGATAAATATGATCCAGCGGCTGCTGAAGGATCACGTAATCCTCCTCGGCTCCATCCGGCACATCCTGATTTTCCGGGACGACCAGAAATTTTGCATCGTCTTTGATATCGATCATCTTATAGCCGTCTTTGTAGTAATATACCTGAAAACCTTCGGCATATTCCAGATCCATCGCGGATTCATAAGTGAGTCCGTCAATCTCCGGACCTTTTTTTTCTTTGGCACTTTCTTTCGTACTGCTGCTTTCTGTTTTTTTTGTATCTGTTGTATTCTTTTTCGTCTGCCCGCATCCGGTCAGTGCTGCCGTCCCAAGCAGCACTGTACTCAAAAGAATGCACCCCAGACGCATCGTTCTCTTTTTCATTTTCTACCTCTGTATCCAAAAAAGAATCTACCTAGTTTTTTGCAGAAGAATCTGTACTGTCTGTCTGCGCGAAAATTGCCTCGTAAACCTTGCTCCACTCTGCTTTTGCATCATCCTTTTCCTCATCTGCTGACCGGTCAACGATCATCGGAACATCCAGAAGAACAAATTTTTCTGCCAGCTCTTCGTATCTCTTCTGCTGATCTTCTACCGACATTTTCTTCTCATTCTTTTCATCCGGAAGAATTTTATTGGAAAGGATTGCAAGATCACACTTACTCTTCATCAGTTTTTTATTTTCCGGTTTCTTATAGGTTCCTGCATAAATGATCTTCTTAGCTTTCATTGCTTTTGCAATGCCTTCTACCTTACAGTTCTTCTGTTTTACCCCTACTGATGTAATCTGGTCTGTTGCATTCAGCTTATCCAGGATTTCCAGTACTTCCTCTGAACCTACATATGCAGACTTCTTTGGCTTCTGGATCACGATCATTTCTTTATCCAGACCTGCCGGAATTTCTGCGTCTTCCGGAACGATCAGATAACGGACGATCTTTGCTTTGTAAAGCGCAAGCTTTTCTTCCTGTGCCGGTGTCAGTCCGGAATCTGTATCTTCTTTTGTATCCTTTGTCTTGGTCTCTTTTGTATCCTCATCTTTTCTCTGATCGATTTCTAAAAGAGTGATTCCCTGATCATAATGATAGATCTTGAAGTACTTAGCATGCTCTACCTTTGTCTCAGACTGATAAGAAAGTCCCATGATTTCCGGCGCTTTCTCATCCAGTGTATCTGCACTTAAATTGGTCTCCCCACTTACTGTAGTTCCGTCTGCTTTTGCTGCAGCACTTAGGTAAATGAAAATCGAATAGCTGATTTCATGCGCTGTTGACATCTTGGTTGTCATACCAATGATCGTATTGTTCTTGTTCAGTTCTACCGGAATGACAAATGTAGACGTACTTCCGGTTGTTGTCGGATAATAGGTATTTCCATTCGCCTTTACATAGCCATAAGAACCACTGCTAAATACAATGGTAGCATATGCCTGACCGCCTGTCACGGTAATCTTGGTACAACTGATACTGACCTTTCCGGTTCCACCTGACCAGGAAAATTTATCCGGTGTATAGACACCGTCTGCAAGTGTTGTTGCACTGTTTACACGGGCAGTTCCACCATTTAAATCTGCCTCATATTTGGATTCTTTGTCCGGGGTCTGGTTTGTGCCTGTGTTGCCGGAAGTGGTGCCAGTTCCAAAGTTGGTGTTCTGGCTGGTGTTATTTCCCTGGTTGGTGTTGCCATTATTTCCAGTATTTCCATTTGTGGAATTGCTATTGTTCAGATTCTTCATGCCTGCTGAGGCGAATGTCAAGGTACGGTCATACCATACTTGCTTTTTATGAGAAAATGCTGCCACTGAAATTCCTGTGTCTAATAAAGAAACCGGAATCGTATAGGTATACATACCATTTTTGTCCACAACATAAGGAATCCACTTGGACTTATCTGCAAGTGCTGCTTCTGCACTTGTTCCTACATACAGATAATCATATCCTGTACCACTGAGTGTAATTTTTGCAGTCATCTCCCCATTTTTTGATGTTAAGATGCAATCCGTAACTTTAAACATGGATGAACTTGAAGTTACGTTTGCTTTATAAGAGCCATCACTTACCTGAACATATTTGGTCATTCCTTCTGTCTTAAATGTTAATGTACGATCAAACCATTTACCACTTTTTTCCCCATGTGCTGCAATCTGAATCCCAGTATTCATGCTCTCCACCGGCACTGTAAATACACATTTTCCTTCTACAATTTCTTTAGGCGCAATTAACTGATCTTTTGAAGCTTTTTCAGCATCCTTAGCGGTTCCCACGTATAAATAATCATATCCTGTTCCACTAAGTGTAATTTCTGCCTGCATTTTACCACCAACAGAAGTCAGCACGCAGTTTACTACACGAAACATTCCACTAGCTGAAGCTGCATCAACATCTACTACATACTTTCCAGTATCCAGTACGTTCTTGTCCTCATTTCCCGGTTTCTGGTTTTCGCCACTTCCGGTTTCCGGTTTGCTCTCTCCTGAATTGCCTCCCTGTTCAGGATTTTCTGTGTCGTCTTTTTTATTTTCTGCTGACGATGAGATATGAAGCGTGTAATCTCCGTCTTCTTTCTTACTCACCCAACCTTTCTTTTGGCTATGCGGTACAAAGGCAACATCCGTTCCATCTGCTGACAGTGGAAGTTCAAACGTAAATAAATACCCTTTGCTTGTTCCCGTTCCAACTATCGCCTTTTCTTCTTTCCGTTCAACTGTATCAGCTTTACTTCCAATATAAATTTTATTGTAAGTTTTACTCTCTGTTTCTATCGAAACTTTCAGGTGATCATTTTCTTTTACAACAGAAGACGGTCCAACCTTAAACATTGCAAAATCACTGATAATATTTTTCGCTTCCTGCGTCTTCACTTCCCCGGCATTTTCCGCCGTTTCTTCCGACTTAACCTTCTGCTCCTCTGCAGCCTTCTCTTCGCTCTTTCCGTCTTCGCCCGCTTCTTTTTTCTCTGCCTCAGTTACATTCCCTGTTGCCGCATTTTCTTCTGCTTTCGGCTCTTCCTGACTCTTCTGATTCTCGTCCGTTCCCTGTCCGGCAGTCGTTTCTTCTTCCTGTCCAGTCACTTCTTCAGCCGGCTGACCTGCTGCGTCTGCCGCACCGATTTTTCCGTCTGTTACTTCTACGGTCTGCTGACCTGATTCTGTATTTTCTACTCCTGCCACTGCACTGTCCTCAGCGTAAGCATAAGAAACCGGTGTAACCGACATTGCAACTGCCATGAAAAGTGCAAGAAACTGTTTTGAATTCCTCTTCATAATCCAACTCTTCCTCCTGATGTCCTGATCTTTTGTCGCTTGACAGCTCGATGATGTACATTCGCCAAATTCAGTTCCTCGTGCAAGCATAAATCTGCACTTGGCTCATCGTATGCAAAAAAAATCTGCTTCCTTTTTCCTGAAAGCAGACTTCACCTACATCCTCTGCCACCGGAACTCTTTTCCGTATATATGGCAGCACAAAAATCTTGCTTTCATACTCAGTATGAAGCAAGATATCATTTCTTTGTGTATGTAAACGCGCTTTCATCGGAAGCAATTTACTCTCTTTCAGCAGGTCTCCTGGCTTATGGATCTTAACAAAGCTGCACCTTCTCACATTTTTTATGCAATGGCTTGCCGCCGCTTTGCTCCTCATTTACAGTGACCGGATCGCTCAGGACTTTCACCTGATTCCCTTTTAAGCCGACCAGAAATTCTTCTGCCTAGCACTGAAAAAGTTTCTTTATTTATTCTTACTCACTATAACAGATATGTTTCTTCTTGACAAGAGTCATCTTTCCTTGTTTATTTCCCTATTTTTTCCAAACTCTCCATTAAAAATCCCGGAAGTTTTTGTTTCAAAATCGACACCTTAATGACTATATGTTTATCATAATTTCATGACCTACTTCATTTATATATAGAAAGCGAAGGGGATCGAAATGAGAAAAAAGTGCCAGTGAATGTATGGAAATACTCTGAAATAAGACAATGCAGCCGCCAGATCGACGACTGCATTGTCTTATACTCTTTTTCGTACAATTTTATTTTTTCGCTGCCTCAAAATTACGATGAAGTAATTCGTGGGTCTTTCCTTTCAGAAGTTCATCATATAATGACAGGATCAGCGGATTCTCATTCGACTTCTTAATCTGCGTATTGATATCGGTATCATACAGGCCTTTGCTTCTGGCTATCCTGCTTCTCGGACCTGCCGGGACTGGCTGTCCGCCACCCATGATACATCCGCGCCTGCATGCCATAACCTCAACAAAGTCGTAATGTACCTCGCCCTTCTGGATCTTCTTCATCAGCGCATCTGCATTTCCAAGTCCACTGACAACAGCTGCATGGATAGTACGTCCGTTGTAATCAAACTCTACTTCTTTCAGTCCTTCTTCTCCACGAACTCCACTGAATTTGATCTTATCCATTCCCACACGGTTATGTCCTTCACGAAGGCGCCTGAGTACGGCTTCTGTCACACCACCGGTTACTCCGAAGATCACACCTGCACCAGATCCGATACCAAACGGCATATCGGATGCTTCGATCTCCAGATTTTCAAAGCGGATACCGGATTTCCGGATCATTGTAATCAGCTCTGTTGTAGTCAGTACATAATCAATATCCTGTTTTCCATTCGTGGAAGATTCCGGTCTTAAAATCTCTTCTTTCTTTGCAGTACACGGCATGATCGATACAGAAACGATTCTCTTTCCACCATTCTTTTCCGGATCCTTATAGTATTCACGGATCACAGCACCAAACATCTGCTGCGGTGAACGGCAGGTTGACAGATTTTTTGCCAGATCCGGATAACGGTTCTCACAGAATTTTACCCATGCCGGACAGCAGGATGTAAATAATGGGAGATTTTCTCCGGATGCAAGTCGTTCAAGAAGCTCTTCAGATTCCTCGATCACCGTAAGGTCTGCACCATAAGAAGTATCATAAACTTCATCAAATCCAAGGCGGTGCAACACATTGACGAGTTTTCCCATCACATTTTCCCCTCTTGGAAGGCCGAACTGATCGCCGACTGCGACCCGGACTGCCGGTGCGATCTGTGCGATCACCTTTGTATTCTTATCTGCAAGAAAATCCCAGATCACTTCGATATTGGTATTGATACTGATCGCACCTGTAGGACAGACAACCCTGCACTGTCCACAGTTTACGCAGTCTGTCTCTGCAATCTTTTTGTTAAATGCCGGTGTTACCAGAGCCTTTGTTCCCCGGTATGCAAAATCAATCGCATTAACAGACTGTACATTGTCGCACATACGGACACAGTCACCACAGAGAATACATTTATTCGGGTCACGCACGATTGACGGTGAACTGAAATCCAGTGGATACTGTTCTTTTGTATTTTCAAATCGGACGGTTGTGACGCCCATACGGTGTGCCAGCGCCTGAAGCTGACATTCTCCACTCTTGATACAGGTTGTACAGTCTCTGCAATGTGCAGCAAGTAAAAGCTCCAGAATCATCTTACGATATTTCATAAGACGCGGAGTATTCGTGTAAATGACCATCCCATCTCTTGGCGGTTCTGAACAGGATGCAAACGTCTTTCCTCTCTCATCTTCTACGGTACACAAACGACAGGCTCCATACACAGACAGTTCTGAATGGTAGCAGAGTGTCGGTATATCTATATCTGCATTACGGATGACAGAAAGTACATTCGGCTCATCTGTAAACTCTACCTTCCTTCCATCTATTGTCATATATCCCATGACTCATTCCTCCTATTTCTCGATATGAATTGCTTTAAACGGACACTGTTCCATGCAGGCTCCGCACTTGATACATTTCTCCTGATTGATATGATAAGGAGATTTCAGCACGCCTTCAATTGCACCTGCCGGACAGTTTCTTGCACACTTCGAGCAGCCCTTGCATATCTCCGGATCGATCTGGAATTTACGCAGATTTGAACAGACACCTGTCCGGCAGCGTTTCTCGTTGATATGTTCCAGATATTCCTCTTCAAATGCATTCATGGTACTGATAACCGGTTTCGGTGCGCTCTTTCCAAGTCCGCAAAGCGCCGTACTCTCAATCATATCTGCCAGTTCACGAAGCTCGTCCATATCGGACGGTTTTCCGTTTCCTGCTACAATACGCTCCAGGATTTCAAGCATTCTCTTTGTACCTTCACGGCAAGGAACACATTTTCCACAGCTTTCTCTCTGTGTAAAACTCATGAAGAATCTGGCAACCTCTACCATACAGGTATCCTCGTCCATGATAACCAGACCGCCCGAACCGATCATTGCCCCGATCTTCGCCAGTGAATCAAAGTCCATCTTACTGTCCAGCTGATCCTCGGTCAGACATCCACCGGACGGACCACCGATCTGTACTGCTTTGAATTTCTTGTCATTCTGGATTCCACCGCCGATGTCATAAATAACTTCGCGCAATGTAATTCCCATTGGTACTTCGATCAGTCCTGTATTTCTTACATTACCGGTCAGTGCAAATGCTTTCGTTCCGGGACTTTCTGGTGTACCGATTCCTTTGAACCAGTCTGCACCATTTGTTACGATCATCGGAACATTGGCATAGGTTTCTACGTTATTGAGGACAGTAGGTTTCTCCCAGAGTCCTTTCTCTACAGTACGAGGAGGTTTGACACGCGGCATACCTCGTTTTCCTTCGATGGATGCCGTCAGTGCACTTCCCTCTCCACATACAAATGCACCTGCTCCGCGGTTGATATGCATATGGAAACAGAAATCCGTTCCTAAAATGTTGTCACCTAACAGATTCCGGTTTTCCATCTCTGCGATCGCATGGCGGAGTCTGGAAACGGACATCGGATATTCTGCACGCACATAGATATAACCATCCTCTGCACCAACTGCATAAGCGGCAATGGTCATACCTTCGATCATCTTATATGGATCACCTTCCATTACGGAGC
>ENA-OPDA01001638-OPDA01001638.1-human-gut-metagenome-genome-assembly--contig:-NODE-1638-length-14521-cov-3.191898_pt1 | contig 14521 bp, 7 predicted proteins | sample MGYA00241253_ERZ501486 | MGnify/ENA primary metagenome ERZ501486 (study PRJEB25962, sample SAMEA2042510) | human gut metagenome | biome: human gut; feature: human-associated habitat; material: faeces... | reverse complement strand
ATAGAAGATAGAAGTCTCTTCCCGGACCGGTAGCAACAAGGCTCCCGTAATCATAACGAACAGAGGTACACAAGGACGAAGAAAAGCCCCATAGGCAGCTCCCCAAAACTTAATATCCCCAATAATCGGAGAATCTCCGGGATAGAAATTAAACGGGTCTGTACAATGACAGCAAACAACAGTAAACATGGCTATCAAGCGTACGACATCCAGCCAAACTACGTGTGTTTTCACGGTAGGATTTGTTACATTTTGCATAAAGTAGATCGATTGTGTTTAGATTGACGGCGAAAATACAAAATAATCCAGCCGAATAGGAGATTCAGCTGGATTTCTAACCTCTATTAACGATATTCATTAATATACAAAGTCTTTCCTACGAATAAACGCCACCGTACGATGTATTTCCGTGTACATGATAATATCCTCGTCGATAAATGGCACCTCTTTCCGGTAATCCTTCAAGAACTTCTCTAATACCGGAGAAGTCCTAGCCGGACGACGGAACTCAATTCCTTGTGCCGCATTCATCAACTCGATCGCCAAGATATGATCCAAATTGTCCATGATCTTAAACAACTTCGTCGCCGCATTCGCCCCCATACTCACATGATCCTCTTGCCCATTACTGGACACGATAGAATCGCTGCTCGCCGCATAGCAATACATCTTATTCTGGCTTACCATACTAGCGGCCGCATATTGAGGGATCATGAAACCGGAGTTTAGGCCGGGATTAGCGACCAAGAACTCAGGCAATCCCCGCAAACCCATGATCAATTGAGCGACACGACGTTCCGATATATTTCCTAACTCAGCCAAGGCAATCGCCAAGAAATCATAAGAAATCGCCAAGGGCTGACCGTGGAAATTACCGCCGGAAATAGTCTTATCCTCCTCCGGGAAGATCGTCGGGTTATCCGTAGGGCTGTTGATCTCGGTTTCGAGAACACCGCCTACATAGTCGATCGTATCTTTCGACGCACCGTGTACCTGGGGAATGCAACGGAACGAATAGGGATCCTGCACGTGCTTCTTCGGACGGGCGATCATCTCGCTGCCTTCGAGCAGGCGACGGAAATTGCGAGCCGTAGTAAGCTGTCCCTTGTGGGCACGGATTTCATGCACCTCGTCGATGAACGGGTTGATGCGGCCGTCGAATGCGTCGAGCGACATCGCGCCGATCAGGTCGGCCCACTCGCTCAAGCGACGAGCCTTGATAAGCGAATATACGCCGAAAGCCGACATGAACTGCGTACCGTTCAGCAGGGCGAGGCCCTCCTTCGATTGCAGCGAAATAGGCTTCCAGCCGAACTCCTTGAGGACTTCGTCCGAAGGACGCCGTGCACCCTTGTACTCCACTTCGCCGAGGCCCAGCAGCGGCAGGCACATGTTGGCCAGCGGAGCCAGGTCGCCCGAAGCGCCCAGCGATCCCTGCTGGAACACGACCGGCAGCACGTCGTTGTTGAAGAAATCGACCAGACGCTGTACGGTTTCGAGCTGCACGCCCGAATTGCCGTACGAAAGGGACTGGATCTTGAGCAGCAGCATCAGCTTCACGATCTCGGCAGGAACGCGCTCGCCCGTACCGCAGGCATGCGACATCACCAGGTTCTTCTGCAACTGCGAGAGCTGGTCCTTGTCGATCGAAATATTGCAGAGCGAACCGAAGCCGGTCGTAATACCGTAGATGGGCTCTTTCTGGGTTTCCATCTTGTTATCCAGGTATTCGCGACAACGCACGATGCGTTTTTTCGCATCTTCGCTCAAGTCGATTTTGATATTGTTTTCCAGAATTTCGCGGACACGATCGACCGTAAGATGCTCCGCGCTGATATGATGAATCATCGTTGTATTTCTTATTAAAGGTTAATACTCAAAAATAAGTCGAATTGTTTTTCGGTGCTCTCGACGTCCGGCGTACAGGGAATCCCCTCCGCTTCAGCCAATCGAAAGCATTCTCTCCGTCCGGCAGCAACCGAACGGAGAGAAGACCGATCTATTATTTCACTTCGTCGATAGCCTTGCGAACCAGCTTGTCGTCCGCCAGGTTGGGAAGGGTCACCTTCAGGCCCGGGGTACGCTCCATCTCGCGTTTGATAGCGAACATCGCGCCCTCGTTGCGGGCCCAGCTGCGGCGTGCGATACCGTTGTTCACGTCCCAGAGAAGCATCTCCTTGATATGACGCGCGGAATCCTCCGATCCGTCGATCACCATACCGAAGCCGCCGTTGATTACCTCGCCCCAGCCTACGCCGCCGCCGTTGTGGATCGAAACCCAGGTAGCGCCGCGGAACGAGTCGCCGATAACGTTCTGCACAGCCATATCAGCCGTACGGTTCGAACCGTCGTAGATGTTCGAGGTTTCACGGTACGGAGAATCGGTACCCGACACGTCGTGGTGGTCACGACCCAATACGACAGGTGCGGAAATTTCGCCGCGTGCGATAGCGTCGTTGAACGCGAGCGCGATCTTGGTGCGGCCCTCGCTGTCGGCATACAGGATACGTGCCTGCGAACCTACGACCAGCTTGTTCTTGCCAGCCTCCTTGATCCAGTGGATATTGTCGTCGAGCTGTCCGGCGATCTCCTTCGGAGCGGTCTTGCGAATCTCTTCGAGCACTTCGGTAGCCAGACGGTCTGTAGTAGCCAGGTCTTCGGGTTTGCCCGACGTACATACCCAGCGGAAGGGACCGAAGCCGTAGTCGAAGAACATCGGCCCCATGATATCCTGCACATAGGAAGGATAGCGGAAACGACCGCCCTCGCCCATGATGTCGGCACCGGCACGCGAAGACTCCAACAGGAAGGCATTGCCGTAATCGAAGAAATACATACCCTTGGCGGTCAGCTTGTTGATCGCAGCCACCTGGCGGCGCAGCGACTCCTGAACACGCTTCTTGAACTCCTCGGGATCCTCTGCCATCATGCGGTTGGACTCTTCGTAGCTCAAGCCGACGGGATAGTAACCGCCTGCCCAGGGGTTGTGCAGCGACGTCTGGTCGGAACCCAGATCGACATTGACGTTCTCGGCAGCCAGACGCTCCCAAAGATCGACCACGTTGCCCTGGTAAGCCAGCGACACGGCCTCCTTGTTCTCCTGTGCCTTCTTCGCACGGGCCAGCAACTCGTCGAGCGAGGTGTACACCTCATCGACCCAGCCCTGCGAATGACGCGTATGCACCGCTTTGGGGTTGATCTCGGCCGTGATGCTCACCACACCGGAGATATTACCCGCCTTCGGCTGCGCACCCGACATACCGCCCAGACCGGCCGTCACGAAGAGCATGCCGCGAATGTCTTTCTTACCCTCGGTAAGACGTTTGCGGGCTGCGTTGAGCACCGTGATCGTCGTGCCGTGCACGATACCCTGCGGGCCAATATACATATAGGAGCCGGCGGTCATCTGACCGTACTGCGAAACGCCGAGCGCATTGAAACGCTCCCAATCGTCCGGTTTCGAATAGTTCGGAATCACCATACCGTTGGTTACGATCACGCGCGGAGCGTCGGGATGCGACGGGAACAGGCCCATCGGGTGTCCCGAATACATCACCAGCGTCTGATCGTCGGTCATCTGGGACAGATACTGCATCGTAAGCAGATACTGCGCCCAGTTCTGGAACACGGCACCGTTACCGCCGTAGGTAATCAGCTCGTGGGGATGCTGCGCCACAGCCTTGTCCAGGTTGTTCTGGATCATCACCATAATCGCAGCGGCCTGACGCGACTTGTGGGGATACTCCTCGATCGGACGGGCATACATCTCATAATCGGGACGGAAACGATACATATAGATACGACCGTACTTGTGCAACTCCTCGGCGAACTCGCGGGCCAACACTTCGTGGTGCTTGGCCGGGAAGTAGCGCAGGGCATTGCGGATGGCCAGCACGCGCTCCTCCTCGGTGAGTATCTCCTTACGCTTGGGCGCGTGGTTGATGGTGGGATCGTACGGTTTCGGTGCGGGCAGCACATCGGGGATACCCGCCTTGATCTGCTCCTGAAATTCCTTTACAGTCATTGTTTTATATGTATTAAATTATTTAATCTTGCTCTCGACGATTTCCAGAATCTCACGCTCGGCTTTCTCCGCATCGGCGACGATCCGGTTGGCCTGGCCGATCAGGTCATCGGCGACGGCACGGTCTTTCAGACCGGCGGCATTGATCTTCACGTTCAGACACGCACCCAGCACGGCGCTGCGGGCAGCCAGCGCTCCGACGCCGGCGTCGGTTACCGAATTGGGATTTCCCTGTTCGGCCATCGCCTTCACGATTTCGAACACCTTGAACGAGGTCTGCATCGTACGCAGAGGCACCTGCGTAGCGTAGAGCGTAGCCTCCTGCAATGCGGCGCTACGGGCAGCTTTCTCCTCGTCGGTACCCTTCGGCATCGAGAATACGTTCATGATCCGGTTGAACGCTTCGGTATCCTCATCGACCAGGTGCAGCAACTCGGTCATCAGCTTCTGGCCTTTGTCCGCCCAGTCGGAGAACTCCTCCCAACGTGCGTCCCAGCCGGGTTTGTGCGACGACAGGTTGGCGACCATCGTACCCAGGGCAGCGCCCAGCGCACCCATGTAAGCGGAAATCGAACCGCCGCCCGGAGCCGGGGACTCGCTGGCGGTCTCCTCTGCGAAGCCGGTGCAGGTCAGATCGACCAGTTTCTTCTTCTTATTGTCCGCTTCGATCAGGTATTCGATCACCTTCTCTTCCGGTTTGAACGGCTTCAACTCGTCCAGACCCATCGACTTGATGGCGATACGGATGATCTCCTCCTCGGAAATACCGGTCGAACGCTCTTGCTTCTTCAGGAAATAGCGGCCCGCCTCGATCAACGTGCGCTTCGGAATCAGGCCGACGATCTCGGTACCGGTCACACGCACACCGCGTGCGTTGGCGGCGCGGCAAACCTCGTCGAAAGCCACGTGGAGCGGCGTAACGGAAATATTGGTGATATTCATCGAAACCTGGGCGATCTGGTACTCGTCGATGAACCAGCCGATCGCCTTGGTAGCCTTCAGCGTACCGGGCTTCATGATGGTCTTGCCGTTCTCGTCCTTCAAGGGTTTGCCTACGGGCGAATTGCCTTCGCGTACCGGACGGCCCTTTTCGCGCACGTCGAACGCGATGGCGTTGGCGCGACGCGTCGAAGTGGTGTTCAGGTTGTAGTTCACGGCGATCAGGAAGTCGCGTGCACCTACGGCGGTGGCACCCGTGCGTGCTACGCCCTCGTCGAAGGGACGGTCGCCGAAATCGGGAGCTTTGCCTTCGTGATTCATCTTCTCGGGCAGCGCCTCGTACTCACCGGCACGACATACGGCCAGGTTGCGGCGCTCCGGCGTAAAGGCAGCCGCCTCGTAGCAATAGGTCGGCACATGCAACTCGTCGGCGATGCGCTTGGCCAACTGACGGGCCAGCTCGGCGCACTCCTCGAGCGTAATACCCGCGATCGGGATGAGCGGACATACGTCCGTGGCACCCATACGGGGATGCGCTCCCTTATGATTACGCATATCGATAACCTCGGCAGCTTTCTTGACGCCCTGGAAAGCCGCTTCCAGCACGGCTTCGGGTTCTCCGACGAAGGTAACCACCGTACGGTTGGTCGCTTCACCCGGATCGACGTCGAGCAACTTGACTCCGTCAACCGCCTCGATTGCGGAAGTAATCTGCTGAATAACAGCCTTGTTACGGCCCTCGCTAAAGTTGGGCACGCATTCAATAATACGTTTTTCCATGTATTTTAGAGTATGTTAAGAATTTGTATTCGCTTCAGAATTAGCCCGTAAAACAGACCTACAAATATACGAAATAAATAAATATCCCTCCAAAGAAAGTTACAAATCTTTTATCGAAACGGACTATACGGTTACAAACTATCACGTATTCCACGGCCGAATCTCACAATACGACACTTTTCGCAACGATAAAACGGGCCGGGATTCGATCCCGGCCCGCCGCAAACAAACTTTTCCGGACATTACCCGATCGTCACGACGATACCGCCCGAAAACCAGACGCCGGGCATCTCCAACCCGCCGAAATCAAAATAACGGGTATCGGTCATGTTCATCACGTCGAAATAGAGTTTCCACCCCTTCTTTTCCCACGACAGACGGCCGTCCAACAGGAAATAAGGCTTGAAGTCACGCACTTCGGTCATCATCTTGCCGTCGGGATCCAACATCAGGGAACCGTCCGCATTACGCAAATAATAGGTATAGCTGCCGTTGCGGTCATATACCGCACCGGTCAGCGTGAGCGAACAGTTACGCAGAAAACGGAATTCGACCGTCGCCGCCGCTTTGTGCTTCATGTAATCCAGCGCACTGGAAGTGATGACCCGATCGACTTTGCTCGTATGGATATAGCCGTATGAAACCGAAATCCGGTGCAGAAACCCGGTCGTCGTATAACCGCCCGAAACCTCCAGTCCATAGGTGTCGAGCTTGCTCTCCTGCTCGGAGTGCCACTTGCCCAGCTCCTCGCGCCAAACCCAGTCGATGATGTCGCGCCCCTGCCGGTAGTAAGTAAACAGCGAAGCATTCCACCCGCTGCGGGCGTAATCCGCCGCGAAACGATAGGTAATCGCATGTTCAGGCTTCAAATCCAGATTATTGAGCTGTGCAGGGGATGTGTAATAAAGATCGGTGAAGGTAGGCAGTCGCATCGACTGGGCCGCACCGACCTCGAGCCGCAGCCCACGCACCGGACGATAGCCTCCCGAAAGACTCCACAGGGCCGAAGTCCCATAAGGCGTGAAGCTCACCCCGGCCGAACCGGAAACGTCGAAACGCTCCCACTGTTTGACATGCCGCAGCCAGAGATTCCCCACGTGGCGGTCCTTGGCATGGGTATATTTGCCGTGCGGAGTCGGAAGCGGCTCGCCGAGATTGGTGCTGTAAATGTGGTTGTAGGTGTAATCGCCTCCCAGGGAGGTCACACCGCCCTTCCACGTACAGTCGGCCCAGAACTCGGCTCCCGCATTGTCCGTATTGTGATGATTCATCGGCGTACCGCGCGTCCAGTCGTAACGGTCGAAATTCTTGCGGTAGCTGACCGACGAATTGAGCGTGAAACGCCCGACGGATTTCACCCATCGCAGCGAAGAGAGCACCGTCGAAGTATGCTCGAACTGATCGGGATTGTACGCGGCATAGAAACCGTTCGAACCGAACGACCGGTTCTGATAACCGGCCTGGAAATCGAAAAATCCGGCCTTTTCACTGTCGTAGTTCATCCGCAAGTAACCGTTGTAGTTCTCGAAATCGGTGTTGTGGATATACCCGTCGCTGCGACGGTACGACCCGGCGGCAAAAAGGGAAAAACGTCCCTTGGTCACGGCCCCCGAGAGATTGCCGTACGCATAGCCGTCGTCGCCGCCCGCCGCCTCGATGCGCAGATAGCGGGATTTGAGAGGCATCGTGCGGATATTCAGGGCTCCTGCATACGCACCGACGCCCGATACGCCGTCGATCAGATCGATTCCCGCGATGCAATCTATGTCGATCGGCAGCGAATGCGACTGATGACCCGTTCGGGCATCCGTAAAGTTAATACCGTTGAGCATGACCATCGTCTGGTCGAAGGAACCTCCCCGGATCATAATGTCCGCCTGCGTTCCCCTGCCGCTCCGTTCCCGAAGATCGATCGCAGGGCTCAAACGCAGCACAGACTCGAGGGTCTGGACCGGCGCCGAAGCACCCGCCTTTCGATCGAAAACGGAGGTGGACGACATCGCACTGCGCGTGGGGGTGGCTTTCACCCCCGTCACCTCGACCTTTTCGATCTCCAGCTCTCTGGCGATCGTAAGCGAATCGACGGTCTGCGCCTGCACGGGCGTCGTCGTGGACAGGAGAATGGTGGACATCGAAACAGAGAGGACTCCGATGGTAACCTGGCGCCGAAGGCTCGCGAAAGCGGCGTAACCCTTGCGACACCAGCGCCTGAAGCGCGGAGTACGCTTTGTTTGGATCTCTTTCATCCTGTAAAAATTAAAGTGATTAATAATATCGGCCTCGGTTCCTCTGCAGCGGAACTTCGGCCTGTCGGGGTGCAAAGATAATCCATTTGTCCGGACACACAAACGAAAAGGCCGGCCCTATGGCTGGCCGGCCTCTCTTTTCCATTCTATTTTTTATTACCACTCTTTCACCTTTTCGGATGCCTTATCGACCAATTCCCTGGTCTTGTCGAGCACTTTGCCTGCCTGCTCCTTGGCCTGTCCTTTCAGTTGCTGCGCCTGCTGGCGGGCGCTTTCCTTGACCTGGCCGGCTTTCGCTACGACCTGTTCTTTCACCTGACCGGCTTTCGCGGCCACATGCTCTTTCACATCCTGTACCGTATCGGACAGATCCGCCTTCAGACGCTCTTTGTCCGCATTCAATTTCTCATTCATACGAATAATTTTTTAGTCTATCTTTTTCTCTTTTTTATTGCCTACGGCAGCTACGATCCACAACAATACGATAGCACCGACTACCGAAGTGACGATACTGCCGATGGTTCCTACGGCGAAAAGTCCGAACAACGAGAAGATCCAGCCGCCGAGTACCCCGCCGACGATGCCGACAACTAAATTGACGATCAGGCCGGACCCCCGCCCTTTCACGATCAGGTTGGCGAGCCATCCGGCAACCAAACCTATCAATAAATACCACAAGAAAAACATAATCGATAATTTTTTAAGTTCTTTCGATACTGCTTGTACAAAATCTCCGCCAAACCCGAAAAACGACCGGACTTTATCGCAACTGCCCCAACGCCACCTCCGGCCGGACAAAAATCAAGGGACCGCTCCGCAAACCGAACGGAAGATCCGGGAAACAGCTCAGGAATCCGACAGACGGGCAAGCTCACCACATTTGACTACCTCTCGCCTCCGAAATACCTAAAACGGGTGATTGCCCGCCCGTTTCATCCCCCCTACTTTTGCAAACGAATAAAACCAAAAGCCCATGATTAAAAATATCTGCACTGTCATCCTATTATTATTGTCCGTCCTGCCCGCAGCGGGACAAAACCGGGTAAAGGTCAAAATCTCGGGCAATGTCATCACCACAGACGGCGCTCCGGCCGAATACATCACGGTTTCGCTGAAAAATACGGTATTCGGCGGGATGTCCGACGGGGACGGCAATTTCGAATTTGCGGCTCCCCCGGGCGAATATACGATGGTCGTCCAATCCGTAACCGCCCACCGCAAGGAGTTTCCGGTCACCATCGAAACCGGTCGGGAAAACGTATTCCCGAACATCGAAGTCAAGGAAGATATCAACCAGTTGGAGGAGGTGGTCGTCACCGGACAGTTCTCGCCGCAATCCATGAAAAACTCCTTATATAAGGTACGGTCGGTAAACAGCGATCAGATCCGGCAAAAGGCACCCCTGGATGTACAGTCGCTGCTCAACACCGAAATCGGCATCCGCCTCTCGAACGACATGGCGCTCGGAGAAACGGACTTCGAGCTGATGGGTATGAGCGGCAACAACGTCAAAATCCTCATGGACGGTATTCCGATGATCGACCGAGGCTCGACCAAACAGAGCCTCAGCCAACTCGACGTAAACCGGATCGAACGGGTCGAAATCGTCGAAGGTCCGATGTCGGTAGTCTATGGCACGGACGCCCTTGCGGGAGTCATCAACATCATCACCAAAAAGGGACCGGGCTATTCCGGCGAAAGCACCTGGCGCGTGGGCGCCCGCATCCAGGAAGAAACGATGGGCAAGGAGTACCAGTTCTTCAACGGCGAAGGTCTTCACAACGAAAGCATCGACCTCGGATTCAATCTTAAAAACGGACTCTACTTCAACGGCGGCTACACCCGCAACGACAACGGCGGCTGGCAGGGCGACCTGACCGGACGCGAAAAGCGCTGGCATCCCAAAGACCAGTCGCTGGCCAACGGTATGATAGGGTTCCAGCGACGCAACCTGAACGTCTGGTACCGGCTGGATTTCCTCGACGAGAAAATCTTCGGTCCTCTGAACGGTACCGCCATCGAACCGGAGAAGGTTTCCGACAAGGACTATCTGACCAAACGATACACCCATCAGTTACAGGCAGACTGGAGACTGGACAACCGGTTGAGCGTCAATCTCGCCCTCTCCTACCAGGACTACAAGCGCCGCACGCAGACCACCTGGACAGACCTCTCGACCGGAGAGAAATGGCTCTCGGCCGAAGATGCCAGTCAGGATGTCACCCAGTACAAAGCCTGGATCGCACGGGCGACGGCAACCTGGAATATCGGCCCGAAGATCAGCCTTCAGCCCGGTTTGGAATACCAATGGACCGAAGGCAAGGGCGGACGCATCGACGGCACCCCCACGATCTCCGATCTGGCATTCTTCATCTCGGCCGAATACAAACCCTGGAGCTGGATGAGCGTACGCCCCGGCGTTCGGGCTTTCCTGATGGCCGACTACGAAACTCCTGTGGCCGTACCTTCGATTTTAACGAAGTTCGATCTGACACCCGATATGGACATCCGCCTCTCCTATGCCTACGGCTTCCGTACGCCGACCCTGCAGGAGCTCTACTTCTCGTTCCACAACGACAACCACGACATCGACGGCAACCCGGACCTGAAAGCCGAATATTCGAACAATGTCACGGGATCGTTCACCTACCGCATCCTGCATAACGCGCGGATCCGGCTCACCACCACGTTGAGCGGTTTCTACAACGTCTTCAAGGACAAGATCAGCCTGGCGCAGAACGTCGATATTCCCAACTACAACACCTACTACAACATCGGCCGCTACAAAACCCTGGGCGGGGCACTGGAAACCTCGCTGGCATGGGGCGGATTACGCGTGAACGTCAATGCTTCGCTGATCGGACGCTACAACAAATATGCCTCCGACGATAAAAGCCTGCCCCAGTTCCGCTATTCGCCCGAAGTGAGTACGACCATCAGTTACCATATCGCCAAGTCGGGAACGGACATCAGTTTCTTCTACAAATACACCGGCCAGCGCAAGGAGTACTATTACCACGAATACACGACCCCGGACAACAAGAAAGAGAGCGAAATTTACCTGAGGGGACTCCCCTCCTACCACTACGGGGACATCACCGTCACGCAGAAGTTGACCTCGTTCCTGAGCCTGAACGTAGGTGTCAAAAACCTCTTCAACCTGACCGACATACGCACGATCGTAGAATCCGCGAACGACACCCCTTCGGTCAGCTATCTCGGCTGCGGACGCAGCTACTTCATCGGACTGAACTTGATGCTGAACGGAAAATTCAAAAAATAACAAATTCAATATTAACTAATTAAAACCATTCTATGAAAAGATTACTTTACTTACTGTCAGCCTGTCTGATGACCTTCGGATTCTCGGCATGCAACGACGATGACGACAACCTGAAGTTGCAGGACATTTCGGTCGAATTCGCCGTATCGGAAGCCGGCATGGACGGCGAAACCGTCAGCCTCGGCCTGAAACTCAGCCGCGCTACGACCGAGAGCTTGGACGTAACGATGGAAATGACCTCTTCGGACGTATCCGACGCGGACATCACGACGACCCCGGCCATGACCGACGGCAAGATCACGGTCAATATTCCGGCCGGACAGTCCACGGGCACTTTCACCGTAGCCAAAGCGACGGGTAAAAACCCCGAGGGAACGGCGAAATTCCAGATTCTCTCCCTCTCGCTGACCGAAGGCTACAAGATCGGCACGACCAAGGAGATGACCCTCTCGTTCACTCCGATCGTCTCCACGGGCGGCACGATGACGCTCGAAGGGAAAGTCGGTGACCAGAACTACGCCAACATGGTCTATGTCGATCTGAGTAATAACAGCCAGATGCAGATCGACCGCAAGAGCTGGAACCTGGGCTTCTACTGCGGCGATGAGTTCCGCGTGGTACTCAACTCTTCATACGCAACGGTAGCGGCCGCTTCCGAGAAAACGGACTTCGCAGCCGTAACCCTCGAAGATGCGCAGAGCGCACCCAACATCGCCGCAGGCAGCATGTCCGAAGACTTCAAGGCGGAATGGATCGACGACGTCACGGGCGACCTATCGAAGACCGCATTCGGCGAAATATCGGCTACGGATGCGAACAACAAGGTATTTTTCGTGGCCTCGGCCGACAACAAGACCAATACCGACGGTACGGAAAACCGGAGCCTCTGGTACAAAGTGAAAGTCACCCGCAGCGGCAACGGCTACAAGGTAGAGTACGGCAAGGTGGAAGATACGACCCCAAAAACCGTCGAAATCACGAAAGACCCGATTTACAGCTTCATCGGACTCTCGCTCGAAACCGGCGAACAGGTGCTCCAGCCCGCCAAGAGCAAATGGGACATCATGTGGGCCTACGCCGCCTCTTCGACCATGATGGCATCGGGACCGGTGATCTCGTTCACGCAGGATGTAATCACGATCAACAACCTGGGCGGCGCGGAAACAGCGATCGTCATGACGGACACCAAGTCGTATGCCGACTTCAAACGTGCGGACGTGGCATCTGCGGAGTTCCAGACGGAAGCGAACACGATCGGCACCAACTGGCGCACCCCCGCGATGCCGGGCGTGGAGAATCCGGGTGTCAAGGCAGACCGTTTCTTCGTCATCAAGGACTGTGCGGAAAACTACTACAAGCTCCGGTTCCTCAAATTCGGTTCGGGCGACGACGGTGAGCGCGGACGTCCGCAACTGGAGTACGAGTTGCTGAAATAGACGCAATGATGCGATCGGATTGGCTGGCAGCACCGGAACTACGGGACTGCCGGCCAAACCACGCAAAAAGAGTCCGTTTTCAAGATACGGCCCGTCCGGTATGGATCCGGACGCCGGCAATCCTCAAGAATCTTAACAATTTACACTTCGAATAATGGCAAAAAACAAGAAATGGATCCTCGCGGCCGTCGCCGTACTCGCAGTGGTCCTGTGCTGCTGGGCGGCGTGGAGCAAATGGGCATCCACGACCCGGATCGGACTGGTGAACTTCCAGAACTATCAGACGGCCAGCCTCGTCAAATCCAACGAAGACAACTTCATCGAATACGAAGAAATACCGCTCGACCGGCTCGACCGGCTCGGACGTTACGACCTGGTGCTGGGATTCGGCATGGGTCTGAAAATCACTGAAGAGCAGCGAGCGCAGATCCTCGCGGCAGCCGACGAAGGCACCCCTATCTACATTTACGCCGCCACCAATCCGGAAAACGACATCTGTAGCCTCGACAGCCTCACCGAGGCAGGACTTTCGGCCTACATCGGCAACGGCAACAAGCGGAATTACCGGAATATGGCCCGCTACGTCCGCCAGCATATCGACGCGAAGCGCCTCTTCGTCACACCGGCTGAAGAAGCTGTCGAGAGCGCTTCGGACGTGCTCTACCACTTGGACGAAGACCTCTCATTCAAAACCGTCGCGGACTATGAGAAATACCTCCGGGAACAGGGAATTTATCGGGAGAAAGCCCCCAAAATCGCAATCGTAGGCGGTCTGAACGACCCCTTCAGCGGCAACCGGGCCAACATCGACAGCCTGATCGTATCGCTGCAAAACGCAGGAATGAACGTCTATCCCGTTTCGTCGTACCGCCAGCGTCTGACGTTCCTGCGGGAAATCGGCCCCGACGCGGTCATCCACTTCGCGCACGGGCGCATGGTCATGGGCCAGGCCGACGCAGCCGTAGAGTGGCTGAAGAAGCGGAACATCCCGATCTTCTCGCCGCTCTCCATGCTGGAAACGCAGGAGGAGTGGGAAAGCGACCCGATGGGGATGTTCGGGGGATTCATGTCCCAGAGTATCGTCGTACCCGAACTGGACGGCGCGATCTACCCCTACGTGCTGAACGATCAGGAACTGGACGAAGAGGGAATCTACCTCTTCAAGGCCATTCCCGAACGGCTGAAGAATTTCACCCGGATCATCGGCAACTTCATCTCGCTGAAACGGAAGCCGAATGCTGAAAAGAAAGTAGCGATCTACTACTTCAAAGGCGCCGGACAATCCTCGCTGACGGCCCAGGGACTGGAAACGGTGCCGTCGCTCTATAATCTCCTGAAACGGCTCAAGGCCGAAGGCTACACGGTGAAAAACCTGCCTGCGACCGAAAAAGAGTTCGAAAAGCTGCTGATGACACAGGGTGCCGTATTGAGCACCTATGCCGAAGGAGCTTTCGACGACTTCCTGAAAAACGGCCGTCCGGCACTGGTCGGAAAGTCGGAATACGAATCCTGGGTGCAGGACGCCCTACCCGAAGAGCTCTATGCCGACGTCGTGCAACTGTACGGCGAAGCGCCGGGCCGCTATATGAGTACGGTCCGGGAGGGCGAACCGTGCCTGGCCGTAGCCCGCATCGATCTGGGCAACGTCGTGCTGCTGCCGCAGCCCATGGCCGCGGTCGGCGACGACGCCTTCGCCATCGTACACGGCGCCAAAACCGCTCCGCCCCACCCCTACATCGGCGCCTACCTCTGGGCGCAATACGGCTTCGGAGCCGACGCGATGATTCACTTCGGCACACACGGCAGCCTGGAG
>ENA-OPDA01001632-OPDA01001632.1-human-gut-metagenome-genome-assembly--contig:-NODE-1632-length-14540-cov-2.049499_pt1 | contig 14540 bp, 3 predicted proteins | sample MGYA00241253_ERZ501486 | MGnify/ENA primary metagenome ERZ501486 (study PRJEB25962, sample SAMEA2042510) | human gut metagenome | biome: human gut; feature: human-associated habitat; material: faeces... | reverse complement strand
CATGACCCGAGCGATGAAAACCGACTTGCAGATTTACAAGTTATCGGTTATGACTTGGATCCTGACTTTGATAAGGATAATTATAAGATAAATAAGCCTACAACAGATGATGAAAAGAAACAGGGTATTTATACGGTAAATGTTGAATCAGAAAAGACAAATGCAGACATTTACGCTAAGGCATATCATAATCATGACGGTGCTAAGACGATGGTTACAATTCTTGATTCAAACAAAAAACCGATGAGTAATGCATTTGTTACAATTACTCAGAATGTAAACCTTGAATAATGTATTCTATGTAAAGGTAACAAGTGAAACATCTAAGGAATTAGAGTATGAACTTCATATTTATCGTAAGCCGATAGACGCAAGCGTTAAGTATATCTTGGTAAATGATATGCCTGCCGCATTGCAGCCGGACGGAACGTATGTTGCATATGTAGAGTCAGGTACTAACCCTATAGTTAAGGCTATGGCAAGTGATTCAAGAGCAACAACAACATTGAAGACAAACGGTGCCGCAGATGTTTCGGCAGTTGGTTGGGTAACGTTAAATGTACCTACTGTATCAACTGCAACGGCAAATGTTGATATTAATGTTTCTTTGACAGCCGGTAATGATACAATCAGCAGAGATTATGTATTGAAGTTGATTAGTGTAACGGGTGATATTCTAAGCATCTACATGGATGTTGACAACGGCGACTTTGTAACAGATACAACTCGTCAATATGCAAATCCTATTGCAGCTGTTTGGAACAGTGAAAATAACCGCTTTGAAATAGGTATTCCGCATAATGCGACATATACACCGATGATGAGAGTAACAACTCTTGCCGAAGGTAAGACAGTTAAGATTGGTACTCTTGCTGAACAAAATCCTGATGCGGGAACAACAAAGCAGTTTACCAATAAGACATACTTGATGAATAATCCTCAAGATATAACCGTTACTGTAAAGGATGTTGCAACAGATGTAACCAAGACATATATTGTACACGTAACAAGAATGTCAGGCGATGCAGACCTTATCGAACTTGAACCTGAAAGCGGCGTAGTGATGAAACCTACATTCGATAAGGATGTTCATAACTACGAAATCGATGTAGATACAGCTGTTACACAGGTGACATTTGATAAGATTACAGCAAGCAATAATGCTACAATCAAGCTTATGACATCTACAAGCAACGGTTCAAAGCCGGTTATCAACCATACAAGCGGAAATAGTTTTGTATTTGATAGCTTGACAGTTGGTAACAACATATTGAAGATTGAAGTAACATCTGAAGACAGAATAACAACTAAGACATATACGGTTACAATAAATCGTAAGATTCCTGATACTGACGCTACTTTGGACGACATCAGAGTCGTTATCGACGGTAAGTATTACAGCTTAGTTCCGATGTTCGACAGAGATATTACGGATTACTACTTCATTGTTGAAGGTGAAAATATTAATGATATTAATATTGAAGCAACACCAAGCAGTGCTGCAAGCGATGTGGCTTACAAGATTGACGGCGGTTCTACCACAAAGGGAACAAGCGTGACAATCAAAGATGGTTTGACTGAGAAATCAACAACCGAAGTTGCATTCAATGTATCGGCAAGCGGCGTAGTAATGAAAGAGTATAAGATTACACTTTATAAGAATACTAATGCTAATATCAATCCAAAGCAAAACTTCTTATCAAGTATATCTCTTGCAAATCATACATTGACAATGATGAACAGCTCATCAGATGTAGATTATAACTACTATTCAAATGTAACTAATACGGAAACAGAAGAAGCAATCACAGTAATTCCGAATACAAATGTTACGGGTACAGACGGTAATATGACTGCAACATTGTATGATGTAGCCAATAATACAACCGAAACTATGTTGTCCGGTCAGCCGACACCGGTTAAGCTTGATGCGGGTAATAACTTGTTTATTGTCAAGGTAAGCGATGGCAACGGCAACAGTCGTTACTACTCAATTACAATAAACAGAGCAATAGACAAGAATACAAGCGCATTGCTTTCATCTCTGACAGCAAGCGGTCAAAGTATGACGCCGACATTTGATAAGAATGTGACATCATATAAGATTACTGTTGCAAATGACGTCGATTCAATTAAGATTAACGCTAAATCCGAAAATACAATGTCTGCTATTTGGGTAAGAAGTGAAGCCTTAGATATTGACGTTGATGCGGTTGGTACGGTAAATGCTGATATTAAGCTTGTAGAGGGTAGCAATAAGATTGTTATTACGGTAACTGCTCCTAACAATATTGCAAAAGCAGGCAATAGAACATGGAATAACACTAAGAAGGTTTATGTAATTAATATTTACAGAGGCAGTGAAAATGATAATGCTGACCTAATAGATATTAAGTACACAGCAGGCGGTGTACTCACTCCTATATTCGACAGTGATGAAACAAATTATCATTTGACTTATACTTATGAGCATGAAAATGTTGATTTGATACCGATTGCAAGAACTCCGGATGCTATAAAGGATATAACCGTTACATCAAGCGAAACTTCTAAGGTGATAAGCAGCGGAGATACATTCTCATTGTCACCGCTTGCTGTAGGTGAAACGGTAGTAACATTCATTGTAAGAACAGTAAACGGTACAGAAAAGGCTTATACGGTTTCGGTATATCGTAATAAGTTTGAAACTCCGATACCTGAAATTACAGGTTTGGAACTAAAAGACCAACACTTTGATGACTATGCTATAACGCCTGCATTCGATAAGGATGAACATTCATATTATGCAAGTGTTCCAAGTACATTTGAAAAGGCAGATATTAAGGTAACTGCTATATCAAATGACCCATCGGATGAAGATAATCTAACGATTAGAGTAAACGGCAGAGTAATATCAAGCGGTACATGGAATAATATCTTTGAACCTATTGAATACGGTGATAACATATTCACGATTGAACTATCAAATGCTCAGGAAAATAAAGAGTATTATACATTGGTAATCAATCGTCAACAACCTGACCTTGACCCTAAACTTATCGACTTGGCAGTTAAACAGAACTTTGCATTGTCACCGGCATTTGATCCGGATAAGACGGCATATGAAATTAATGTAGATGAATCAACATCATACATTAACCTTATCCCAACTGCCAAAGATGCGAAGATTACTATTAACAACCTTGAAGTTGTAAGCGGTATGGCATCAGAAAATATCGAACTTAAGAAGGGTAAGAATCAGATTAAGGTTGTTGTAACTGCAATAGATAATACAAAATCTCCTGCAGAGTTATCAATAACTAAGCGTGTATATCTTGTAAATGTATATCGTCCTGATTCGGATAACGATAATGCTCTAACAGAACTTGTTCTTAATAAGGGTACAGTCGTACCGGCATTTACAAGAGATGTAAAGAACTATTATGTAACAGTTCCTTATCAGGCAAATAAGGTAACTCTTGAAACAGCTGCATTAAATCCGGGCAGTGTGATTAAAGTAAACGGCACAGAATATACAGGCGCTATGGATATAGACTTGACAGACGGAGTATATAACTCAGTTGCAATCAAGGTATATGCATCAGCTGATGATTCATTGCCTGAAGTAACATACACATTGGATATATTCAGAAAGAATATGGCAGCCGATATTCCTGACCTAAGCAGCTTGACTGTAGACGGTAAGGACATAATTCCGGATTTCTCGGCAAGAGAGCTTAACTACTACACATATGTAGATGCATCAACAACCCGTGTAACAATAAATGCTAAGGCAGCAAGCAGTTCTGCAAACGTAAGTGGTATCGGAACATTTGCATTGAACGGTAATAAGACAGTAAGAATTATTACAGTCAGAAACGGTGCTACAATGCAGAAGTATTCTGTAACAATCTTGCGTGATACTGCAATCAACGGTATCAGCGGTACATTGAACGGAGATGCGATAACAAACAGCACTCTTGAAACAATAACAGTACCGGAAGGTACAACAACAATTCCGCTTAATATAACTTCAGCCGACAGCGATGCAATAATTACTGTAAACGGCAGAGAGATTGAAAGCGGAAAGGACATTGACTTTACAATGTCAACACAAAAGGAAAGATTCGACATTAATGTTGTAAGCGCAATAAGCGGTATTAACAAGTCGTTCGTTGTATATGCTGAAAGCGATGCAGACAAGCCTTATGAACCGTTCATCAATCATATTATGATTGATCCGACAATCAACCAGACAGGCAAGGATGCAACATTCTTCACAGCGTTTGACGAAAAAGTATTTGTTTACAGTGCCGTTAATGACGGTGCTACACCGTACTTGTTTGCTAAGAGTGATGACCCGAATGTTTATATTGAAGTAATCAATGAAACAATGAGAGATTACTCATTGCAAGAAGGTATAGGTTCATACTTGGCACAGTCTATAGACGCAAGCGGACAGGCAACATTCACATTCCGTGCAACTAAGTTTACTGAAAGCGGATACGAGCTTATTAATGAATATGTAGTAACTGTTTATAATACAGACGCACCTATCTTAACTGATTTGTGGACAGATAATGCTACTATGAAGACTAAGTTCTCACCGATAGTAAGAAATTATGATGTTGAAATAGGTAAGGATACCGAAGCATTTACCGTACATACAAAGAATACTTATGAAAATGCACAAGTAAGTATGAGTATCGACGGCGGAGCTTATGTAGACGGTGACGTAAGAACATTTGATAAACTTCCTCTTGATACTAAGAACTTTACCGTAACGGTTAAGATAACAGTTGACGAAAAAGACGGAATTTATGTTCTGAATGTAACTCGTCTTGATAAGTTAATTCCTGAGGCATTCCTTGAAAACATTGAACTTGAGGATGAAACAGCTGCAGGCGACGGATTATATGAAATGACTCCTGCATTTGAAGAAAAAGATGCTGAATATTCTGCTAAGGTTAATTACACAGACAATACAATTACATTGACTGTAACAGCTAAAGATCCGGCAAATGATAAACTTGCCGTTACTACAAGCGACGGTAAGGTTACAACGGTAACAAGCGGCACAGCCACTGAAATTACATTGCCGTCAAGCTTCCTTGACAGTGAACATTCAACAGAAACTGTAACGGTAACTGTTGAAAATAAGGACGGTAAGATTGGCAAGTACGAATTGAAGATTACTCGTGATGACAGAGCAAACGGAGATGCAAGACTTGCAAGTCTGACAACCGATAAGTTCGATTTGTCAAAGGTATTTAACCCTGAAATCTTTAGTTATGTTGTTAATATCTCACCTTATGATGAGGATATTACGGTAACAGCAGAAGCTAAAAACCCAACTGACAGTATAGTATTTACTCATAAGGGTAAAAATTCGGCAGAATCAATCGGCAGTGCAAGTGAGAAATTTGAGCTTGACGCGGGTGAAGCTGTAGATTATGTATTCGTAACAGTAGCTGAAACTCCATACACTTATGTAATTAAGATTGTAAGAGAGAACACAGCTTACCTAAGCAACATTATCGTAACAGATACAGTTGATGGAGACGGATACGAAGAACTAAATCCTAAGTTCGATGCAAGTGTAATAAGCTACGATGTTCTTGTAGATCCGCTTGCAACAGAAATCGAATTTACGATTAAGACTACAGAATATAATCCAATCCTAAATATGAGCATTGAAGGCACGCAGGTAGCAAGTAAGTCGGCATCAGAATTAACACATATGTTTGACCTTGCACTTAACCAAAAGTCGTTCACAATCGACTTTGAGATTGTAAGTCAGGTAAGCTCTACGGTAACTAACGGCGGTAAGTATCGTGTAACTGTTACAAGAGATACTGCCGAAACAGTTCCAGAACTTCAAACTTACATAACAGGCAGAGTTCATTCGGTTGCTCAAGGTGACGATACTGCAGAAATAAGAATGTATGACAGCAGCAATAATCTTGTTGCGGTAGATGCAGCAGGAAATACGGTTTACCAAGTTGGTCTGAACGGCAACTTTGAAATCTCGCTTCCTGATGCAGATACATATCATATTGTAATAAGCAGAACAGGTTATTTGGATTATGAAATCACCAACATTGTTTCAACCGAAACTTTTGTGAAAGCTAAATATGATTTTGGTATGATTAGAATTACACCGGGTAACGTTACAGATTATGATGTAAGTGACGGCGTCATAGATTATGTTGATATTAACTTAGTAAATGTATTCCTATATAACATTATTATGGATGACTATACAGGACAAATTATTAAGGATTCGATAACAACAACTGAAGACGAAACCAAGGATGAAACTAAGGATACTGATAAGAAAGACGATTCGAGTGATAATCCTGAACCTCCGGATAACGGAGCAACGGATAATCCGTCAACGCCGTCAACTCCTGACAGCGGAACAACGGATAATCCGTCAACACCGTCAACTCCTGACAGCGGAACAACAGATAATCCTGAAACTCCGAGTGAAACGCCGGATACACCATCAACTCCAAGTGATGGAACAAACAGTGGTGACAGTAAGGATGACAGTACAACGACTGATACACCTAATAAGGGTGAAACAGGCGATAATACATCATCAGATACTGAAACGGGAGATAAATCCGATAATACAGAAACACCGTCAGATGGTAATACATCAAGTGATAATACATCAAATGGTGATACATCATCAGACAGCAAGTCAGATAGCACAACAGACAGTGCGACATCAGACAGCAAGTCGGATAGCACAACAGACAGTGCGACATCAGACAGTAAGTCGGATAGCAAATCAGACAGTGCTAAGAGTTCAGAATCATCATATTCTGTTTCAACAGCAGTAGCAGGTGTATCTGCTCATACAGAAATCCAATATGGTGATGGCACTAATACAGCCGGCGCTTATTACGAAGCAAATGGCAAGAAGATAATTTCTTGGATTAACTTTGAGGGCGGACGTGTTGAAAGAGCTGATTGTGATTTTGACGGTGACGGCTCAATCACAACAAAAGACCTTCTGTATGCAGGTATGTATTTTGGAAAGAAGACTCCTGTATTGGATAACCAAGGTCCCGACAAAGTCAAAATAAAAGCATATTAATTAGCTTTAAGGAATCGACAGATTTAATTCTGTCGATTCTTTTTTTGTTTTATACGTTTTATGTAATTTTATTAAACAGTAATAATTGTAACATTTACACAATATACGATAATGAAGGGGGTGCGGACATATTCTTGGACTATTTTATGCTGATAATCCAAGGCTATGTCTGTACTCTACCGGGCTCATATAACCGAGAGATTTTTTTATTCGTTTTGTGTTATACCAATCAATATAGCTGTTAAGCTCATTTATGAAATCATCCATCGTGACACCTATCCATGAACGTCCATAAAACATTTCATTTTTTAATCTACCGAAAAATCCTTCGCAAGCTGCATTATCAGGTGAACAGCCTTTTTTTGACATAGACCGTGTTAGCCCGGCAACTCGCATCTGTTCTATCCATCCGGACCATCGATAATGGCACCCTCTATCCGTATGTACAAGAGGATGTTCATATGGTGCCAATGTGCTAATAGCATCTTCGAGCATTTTGTTGACCAAGATAGAATCTGGAGTTGTTCTGATATTCCATTTTACAACCATACCATCAAAACAATCAATAATCGGAGACAAATATACCTTCCCGGCAGGAATGGCAAATTCGGTTATATCGGTTAACCATTTTGTATTAGGACGTTCTGCGTGAAAATCCCTATTAATTATATTGTCTACCTCCGGTGTGATTTCGCCTTTATATGAGCTATATTTTTTTATACGTTTTATTGGTACTGTTAAATTTTCTTCTTTCATAATACGTCGTACAATTTTCTCTGAAACAGTAACACCTATTTTCTTGAGTTCTTCGTAAATACGTCTATATCCATAGCAATTTCTGTTTTTTTGAAAAATCATTTTTATTTGTACACGGATTTTTGCATATTTGTCAGGGCGTTTCATCACAGACTTCTGATAATAGTAACTACTTTTCGCCATACATAGACATTTTAAACGCTGCTGCAGTGGATACTTATCTTCAACGGCATCAATAACCACTACTTTTTCATGATTTTTCAGTTTCATCATATTGATGCCTTGATCTTTTTTTAATAAACCTAAAGCTTCTTTTAGTATATCTACTTCCATTTGTAATTGTTTGATTTGATCCTGCAATTCTGAGATATCCTGTTGCTCGGAAGGTTCTATATTAAAATCTATATTTTCTCTTTTTATTTGTTTCTTAGATGACATAAGACCTGCCACTCCAAATTTCTTATATTTGCGGTACCATGAATATATACTGGCACGGCTGTAACCAATATCTCTTGATACATATTCTACACCTTCACCAAGAGAAAAGCAACGTTTAATTACATCTAATTTTAAACTTGTATCAGGATTGCGCGGATGATTTGGTTTATTAATATATTTTTGTTTGATTATATATTCTTTATCAAGTGAACCATGATAATCGGTAATGTCTGCTATTTTCTTTCTGTACCACTCATACAAGGTATGCCTTGATGGATAACCAAGAAGTGTTACTACTGCTTGTACTGATCCCAATCGTTCAAATTCCTTCAACGCTCGCTCTTTCTGTTCTTTTGTATACATTTATTTTACTCCTTTAGGAGTCCAAGAATATGTCCGCACCCCCGAACTGTAAAGAATAAACGGTGTTTTTCTTGAATAGAAATGTTGACTTTTGGTATAAGTTGGTGTACAATTAAAGTATAGAATTACTCATAATAGGGATAATTGCAGTAGGGGGGGAGAGCATGCATATTGGGAAAAAGAAAATCACAATAAGTGCATTTATTGTGGTTGTTTTTGTATCTGTTATTGTTTGGGCTGCAACATCTTACCCAAATGCAGCTATATCATTCAGTGGCATAAAAATGGTGGCTAACGGTTCAACAACTCAAGGCTTCGTTGATATATCTCTGAAAAATATTGATTCAACTGCAATATCTTATTGTATTGAATATGATAAAAATTACATAGAGCTTTCGGATGTGGCGACGAATACGCCGATTAAAAACCCTACAACTTCTTCAGGAAGTGTCGGATATTCATATGATATTGCTCATGATTATTTTGAACAAAATACTGATGATTTCCCAATCGGAAGCTTTGGTGACTTTAAGTTACCGTCTATGATTGGTGTAAGTATGCCGATTATAGGTATTGCAGATGCCGACAACGGCAGAGCAATAATGAACTTCTTACCGCAAGAAGGTACAACTTCTAAATACATAACTGCGGTAAAAGGTCGTGACGAACATCTTATTCTTGCAAACGGTAAAAATTTAAAACTCGGACGATTGAGCTTTTATATAAAAGACCCTGCAAAGTTTGCAAAGCTTTCAAAAAGCGAACTTAAGGATGTTATTAAAATTGTACCGTTTTCGACAATGATTACAGTGCAGGACGATACTATTACAGATGATGACGGTGTTCATATAGGTTATATCGACAGCAGTGACGGAGATGTTAAATGGTACTCAAGAGCTGATAAAAATGTTGAGTGTAATTTTGAGATTGAAGCGGCACTTTCAAATGTTAAGGCACTGAATGAGGAGCTGACAGTTACTTCTTATGACATCTATAAGAATGGTACAATAGATGATTTGCTTGATTTCATAAATGATAAAATGTCGATTATATCACTCCAATATGCAGACGGTTCCGAAAGACCGGCAGTGTTTAAGTGGGATAAGACGACAAGCAATCTAAGCTCGATTTCGTGGAACCCAAAAGAAGGTGACTATACGGTTGTTCAAAAATACAATGATGATTTTGATATAACCGTTACAATACATGTGACGCCGATTAATTTGATTGGTTTCACGGCAGAAAATGAGAATTTGACGTATTGGACCGGCGCGGCGGATTATCCTGCAACAATAGACGATTTGAAACTTGCACCAAAAGCAAAACCGATACTTGATAAATATATTCCAAACGGCGGAGTACCGGAGTTTAATATCGGATGGTATCAGCTTAGCACTGAAACATCGCAGCTGCTTGATATACCTGACGATATCAAAAATAAAGTGGTAGGCAAATATACAATTTTGGGACACATTGCGGATATAAACAAAATATCGATTAATTATCCGTGGCTTACAGTAAAGGACAGCTCTGATGTCAACTTTATAAGAAATGTTGTCGATAACGAGAGTGAGCTTCCAAAAGAGTTGGAGGTTGTAAGTGCTGTCACGGCTGATGACGGTACTTTGACAATAACAGTTAAAAATAAAGATGGGAACACAATTCCTACAGGTACAACATTTGATGTGAGAATGCCGGGCGGAGAACTTATTGATTCTTCAATGTCGGGTTATAATGCTGTTGTAAATGATGACGGAACGGCAACAATTACTGTAAAGGCTGATATTGCAATAGACTCTGAAAAGAAACTTGCACAGATTATAAACCTTGGAAGTAAAGCCGGTAAGTTTGAAATATCATCAACGGAACCGGGAAAAAATCCGGGACCGTATACTGAATTCAGTACAAATCCGAGAAAAAATATTTATTTAGACAGCTATACTTTTGATTATTCGGATTTGCAATCGGCAATGTTTCCTATCAAAGCGGGTGTGAGTTTGCCGACAACTGTAACGCTTCCTGTACTTTCTGATTTTGTTGGAACAACATATGATGGATACGACGGTACTGAAATAGGTAAGCTTTCGACCTTTACAGTTGATTCGTGGGATGTTATTGACGGAGACCCTACATTGGTTGGCAGTGTTGTAACTGTAAGGGGTACGCTTTCAACAACGTCATATACAAACTACGGAAATGTTGTAAATGAGAATAATAACACAGTTGAGATTAAGTATTTGGTTGTCAACGGTGATGATAGAGATGAAATTGATGTAATACCCGATTTTACATATGACAAAAAACAAGTTGGGTATGATTATAATGATTTGCAAACAAATTCATTTACTGTTAAAAATATAGGCTCAACCGATATATACGGCTTGACAGCTGCTATTTCTTTGAGTAAAGATGGGAATAAAGAAGCATTTACCATCAGCAAAAAGTTGCCTCAGATTTTACAAAAAGGTGAAAGTGTAGACTTTGATATAACAACTAATATAGGTCTTGATGTAGGAACTTATGAATGTACAGTTTCTGTTATATCAAATGATGGAGTCCTTCGAACGTTTAAAATCTCTTTTGAAGTTACGGAAGCTCCTACATATAAAATAGAGCTTGTTTCTGATAATGTAAATTATGGTAAAGCAGAAACGGACTCGGGATTATATACTGCAAGTGAAGGTGAAGCTGTTTCAATAACAGCAACTCCCGAAGAAGATTGCGTTTTCACCGGATGGACCTGTGAAACTGGTAATGTGACATTCGCAGACAGCACATTGGCTAATACGACATTTGAAATGCCAGCAGAAAATGTTAAAATAACGGCTCACTTTAAAGAGTCGCTTGGAGCGAAACTCAGAGCGACAGAACTTATGGTTAAAGATACAAATGACAATGATCAGGATTTGCATGATCAGAATTGGAAAATTGTAAAGTTTGACCCTGTAAAACGTGAGTATTATGTTGCAGTGCCAAATAGTGTTGACAAAGTAAAGCTTTGGTTCAAACTTAGAGATGAAGCAAAAAATGCGACGCTGTCTCTTTCGCGTGAACATAATTCTGTAACTGATACATTGACCACGCCAACGGAGGACGCAACGGATAATTATTATAAGTCAGAGGATATAGAGCTTGATGTCAGCCCTGTTGATAACCTGCTTACATTGACGATGACATATGATGATCCTAATGACGATCCTGATGAAGGCGGAGTTACAAGGTCGTATAAGATTCACGTTTACAGAAAAATAGAAGAGTCCAAATTGATGAAATTTAATTATGGTAACTCGCCGTATGGCTTGATTATGCGTGATACGGCAATAACGGATAAGGCGACGGCTAAAAATGAATTTGACAAAAATGATTATACATTTACTGCAGGATATACGCCGGCAGGTGCGACAGTGGGTGTAAATTATTGCGGTGAAGCTTGGGCGTCGGGTGTGAATTATGATTTGGATGATACAGCATTGTTTGTTTTGAATTCGGGAACTTTTACAGACCCGGGATATGAAAGCGTTATTAATTCGATTGGCGGAGCGGTAACCGATGTCACCAAAAAGATAACGGTTAATGTTTTAACGGAAACAAATGCGGCATATCAAGATGGCGGTTCTACGGATTATTCATCTGTCAATGCACAGACAATCAATCTGCCGTCGAGCGGTACAATATCCGAATTAAATGCGGAACGAATCCGACCTGATAAATATGAACTTGTTTATTCGTTTGCAGATTTTGACGGTTCAATCGTTTCAATAAAAAGACCATTAATCTTGCTTAATACTCTTGGGGATGTCAATAACGATAAACAAGCAGATACAAAAGATGTTTCAAGAATAAGAAACAGATTCAGTGCAGATTTAGCTAACAACACAAATGTTACAGGTTATGATGTTGGCGGATTGCTCAATAGATATCGTATCTGCGATGTAAATAAAGATAGAGCGGTGAATTTGATAGATGCAAATAATATACGTGCTAAAAAAATAATTCAGTTCTATACTAATGATGGAGGTGGTGCGTAATGAATAAGATTCTCAAAAGCTTAGTGTCAGGATTTACGTCACTATCTATGTGTGCTGTATGTATGATTAGTATTCCTGCTACTGCGGATGAATACGAAAATATAGAAACACAGGCAACAAACAGAACTTTGTCTGTAGATTTTATGGGCAGAGGTTCTACACCAAATGATGCAAGCCCCGGTAAAGCGGGATTTAGCAAAGATGATGTAAACTTAACCAATCCGCTTGAATTTTGGGTAGGTATCGGCGTTGAAAATGTAAACGATTTACCGTTGTTTACTGACGGTGTTTATTCGTTAGATGTAGCGTTTGAATATGATCCGAATTATGTAAAGCCGTATTGGGATAAAACAACTGCATTTTCAACTGCAGAACAAAGCTGGAATGATGAGCTAGTAAAGGGAAACCTGAGCTCAACAGGTGACAGCAGTGCTTGGTGGGATGATACACAATATGAGATTACATCTGTTCGTGAATGTGATATAGATACTGCGTTAAATGATAGAGAAAATAGCACAGAAGCTGCTCAACGTGCTTTAGACGGCTGGAAAATGTGCTATGTGGGTGTGGTATTTAAAGGGGACTCGCTGTTAAGATTTAAAGACTTGGCAAGTAATTCAAAGCAGTATTTGCTGAAATTGCCTTTCGTTCTTTTGAGTGCTCCCGATGAAACTGCGGCAGACCAGAATCCTACTGTATTGAGTATGGTTCGAGGCGGAGATACGTTTGCTATCGGTTCCGGTAGCGACGGTACAAATCCTTATGCATCATGGTTTGCTACGACACATCCGGCTCCGGATGATACTAATCTTAAAAATTTATTTGATTTCAGCGGCGATATAAGTCTGTTTGGAACAAATGATGCAATAGATAATATAGTTGCGGTAAAACCGGGAGAAACTCCGTCAGATCCGGGAGCGACTCCGTCACCGGATACAACTTATTATTTATCATCGGACAAGACTTTACAAGAAGATAAGTTTAAAGCGGAAACTAAAACGTATTATGTAAGTGTTCCTAATGAAACGGAACAAATCAGAATGGACGTAAGTTCATCCGAAAAACCGACTGTAACTGTTAATTCGGCAAGCGTCAACGTGACAGCATCAGACGCTAAAAAGTATTCGTCAGATTTATTTGATCTTGCTGAATTGGACAAGACTGTGAACGACGGATATAATAATACTGTTACAATTACAGCCGGAGGTACAACATATACGGTTTATATAAGAAGACTGCTAAAACCGAAGATTACATTAAATTACGGTAATTCGCCATATGGCGAAATCATGAAGGCTTCTAATATTGCTGATTCTGATAAACAAAAGGCAAAAGATGCATTTGATGCAAATAATAAATATGATGCAAATTATTTGCCAAATGGGAAATCAACGAAAGTTTATTATTCGTCAAATGCATGGGGAGGCTCAACAGATCCAAAAATAAACTTGGACAGGGATGAAACTGCATTATTTGCGTTTGAGTATAAAGGTTTTGAAGATCCGGGATTTGATGCAATAGATTCTTTAGGAAATGTTGTCAAAAAATCGGATGTTACTCGAACAATTTCTGTCTGCGTATTGCCTGCTTTGGATATGAAAGTGACAATTATTCCGAGTATGTTTAATACATATTCAGTTGACGGCGATGAAACTCATGATGTATTCACTAATGCTAATTTGACTGGTAGCAGTAAAGCAATTCAACCGGATATATATAAATTGGAATATTCATATACCGATAATAATCTAAACGAAGTTGTAACAGAAACGCGTAATGTTGTGATATTACCAGCACTTGGAGATGTTAATTTAGATAATCAGATAAGTGTTGGAGACATGGTTCCAATAAAAAATTATACAGCTAAT
>ENA-OPDA01001627-OPDA01001627.1-human-gut-metagenome-genome-assembly--contig:-NODE-1627-length-14559-cov-2.731178_pt1 | contig 14559 bp, 12 predicted proteins | sample MGYA00241253_ERZ501486 | MGnify/ENA primary metagenome ERZ501486 (study PRJEB25962, sample SAMEA2042510) | human gut metagenome | biome: human gut; feature: human-associated habitat; material: faeces... | reverse complement strand
TTTTACATGCTGACCGTCGGCGCAGGAGAAGTGATCTGCTGCTGTATTCTTGGCTCTATCTTATTGAATGCATTGGCAAAAATGAGAAATGTTATTTTTAAGAATGAATAAATGTGAAGGTTATAAAAATGCCATGTCAAAGAGATAAAACTCTCTTTCTCATGGCATTTTAATAATTTTTAAGAAAATATTTATCAAAAACCATTGCGTATAATAATTTTTAAGAAAATATTGACGATTTCTGAAAACGCAAGTAAACTATATAGTTAGCAGTATCTATAAGAGAGAACGAAAGGAAAAAGTTATGAAGAAAATCTTGGATTTGATCACAGATGAAGTGACAAAAGCATTTACAGAATGCGGATATGATGCAAAATATGCAAAGGTTACTTTATCAAACAGACCTGATCTTTGTGAATACCAGTGTAACGGTGCAATGGCGGGAGCAAAAGCTTATAAAAAGGCACCGTTCATGATCGCAGAGGATGTAGTTGCCCTGTTAAAGGACAGCGCATGTATGGAAGAGGTAGAGGTTGTAAAGCCGGGATTTATCAATATCAGACTGAAAAAAGCATTTGTTGCAGATTATCTGAACCAGATGGAAGCAGACGAAAAGCTCGGCGCGGAAGAAGTAGAGAATCCAAAAACAATCGTTATTGATTACGGCGGACCGAACGTGGCAAAACCGCTTCACGTCGGACATCTCCGCTCCGCGATCATAGGAGAAAGCGTAAAGAGAATCACCCGTTTTATGGGCAATAAAGTGGTTGGTGATATCCACCTTGGAGACTGGGGATATCAGATGGGACTGATTATCACAGAACTGAAGAAACGCCAGCCGGATCTTCCGTATTTTGATGATAATTTCACCGGAGAATATCCAAAAGAAGCACCATTTACCATCAGTGACCTGGAGGAAATCTATCCGGCAGCGTCCGCTTATGCAAAAGAGCATGATGATTACAGAGAAGAAGCACTGGATGCGACCTTCCAGCTGCAGAGCGGAAAGCGCGGTTACCGTGCAATCTGGGATCACATTATGAATGTGTCTGTGACAGACTTGAAGAAAAACTATGCGAACCTGAATGTCGAATTTGATCTCTGGAAAGGGGAATCTGACGCGCAGAAGTACATTCCGGATATGGTGGAAAGGCTGAAGAAGGAAGGTTATGCGCATATTGATAACGGAGCACTCGTGGTAGATGTCAAAGAAGAGACCGATACCAAAGAGATCCCACCGTGTATGATCCTGAAGTCCGACGGTGCAGCACTTTATGATACCACAGACCTTGCAACACTGGTAGAGCGTGAAGAACTGTTCCAGCCGAACGAAGTCATCTATGTAGTTGACAAACGTCAGGAACTGCATTTTGTACAGGTATTCCGCTGCGCGAAGAAGACCGGCATTGTAAAAGAGGATACAAAGCTTACTTTCCTTGGATTTGGTACGATGAACGGAAAAGACGGAAAACCGTTCAAGACCCGTGAGGGCGGCGTTATGCGTCTGGAGCGTCTGATCGGCGAGATCAACGATGAGATGTATCAGAAGATCGTGGAGAACCGCAGCGTAAAAGATACGGATGCAAGAGGAACGGCACAGATTGTCGGACTGTCTGCTATTAAATACGGTGACCTGTCCAACCAGGCATCGAAAGATTATGTATTCGATGTTGAGAGATTTACTTCCTTCGAGGGAAACACCGGTCCGTACATCCTGTACACGATCGTTCGTACAAAATCCATCCTCGGAAAATATAAAGAAGAGGGAAATGAACTGAAGAAAGGCGCACTTCTGGCACCGAAGAGCGACAGCGAGAAAGCTCTGATGCTTTCCGTATCCCGTTTCAACGGCGTTGTGGAGAACGCATTCGAGGAGAAAGCACCGCATAAGATCTGTGCTTATATCTACGAGCTTGCAAACGAGTTCAACCACTTCTACCACGAGACCAAGATCTTAAGTGAGCAGGATGAGGCAAGAAAAGCATCTTACCTGGCACTGCTGGATCTTGTCCGCGAGGTACTTGAGACCTGCATCGACCTGCTGGGATTCTCGGCACCGGAACGGATGTAAGATTCGTCAAGAGGGAAAAAATAGATAAAAAACAGGCGATTTTTTTGGCAGCCGTCGGCTTCTGTAGTTCTTGCGGAAACGGCGGCTGTTGTGTTATACTTACATCACGATTTTTCATCCGCTTGGACATTCGTCCTGAAAAATCGATTCTATATTACTCTATCGAAGAGCCATTCGGCTCAATTTATATCCATGTACAAAAACAGAATATCGGACTGACAAACACTTTGACGTAAAAAGAGGAGGCGGGATCATTGGAAAAGTAGAATTTCCGGGAGGGAAGTATCGCCTGCTGTCAGTGCTCGGAAGAGGGGCAACGTCTGTCGTTTATCTTGCAGAGAAAACTGGATCCGGAAAGCGGTATGCAGTCAAGGTAAGTATATGTGGCAGGGAAAAACTGCGCCGGGAAGCGTTTCTTTTACAGAAGTTTTCATATCCCGGGATTCCCTGTGCGGTGGAACTTCTGGAAAGTGGGACAAAAAGCTTTCTGGTGATGGAAGCTGTAAACGGAAAATCTATCGGACAGCGTATGCGTAAGGGAGAACGGTTTTCCAGCCGGGAAATTCTGAAAACGGGAATTGCCCTGAGCGGGATTCTCTGTTATCTCCATGCACAGAACCCGCCGGTTTTCTACCGGGATCTGAAGCCGGACAACGTGATGATAACAGAGCGTGGTGAAATATACCTTGTGGATTTCGGTGCAGCCGGAACAGAAGAAACGGGTGTGGAAGTCCGTTATGGAACCCGCGGTTATGCAGCGCCGGAGCAGTATGACGGGAAGTGTGACGCCCGTTCCGATCTTTATGCACTCGGCGCACTGCTTGCGGCAATGGCGAAGCATGCGAAAAAGCGGCAGAAAAGAGGACTCTGGCGGGTGATGGAAAAGTGTATGCAGAAAAAGCCGGAGGAGCGGTATGCGTCTGCCGGAGAAGTCAAAAAGGCACTGCGGCGGCTGGAAAGAAAGCGAAAAGGCAGGAAGACTCTGCGGATCTTTGCAGTTTTTGCTTTTCTGACAGGAGGAGCGGCTGCAGTTGCCAGCAGGATGCCATGGGGGCAGTTTCCGGCGGCAGACGAATGGGAGGAGCAGGGAGATCTCTGGTTCTGCGGAAATCCGGTGGAAGAAGGCAGTCTGCCGAACTACCAGAAAGCGCGGGAAGCGTTCTTAAAGGCAGACCATCTCAGTCAGGCAGGGCGTGTGGAGCAGGAACTTGTGGAATACTGTCTGGCGGATGATGCGGCAAGGGAAAAAATGCAGATGGAGCCATTGCTGGCTGAATTTTATGATGACACGCAGCAGGAGCCGGAAAAAGAAAAACGCTGCCGCAGATATCTTGCTGTTGCAGGAATGTATTTCAGTTTTTCCGAAGAACTGGCGCGTGAAAATGACACAGATGCCATGCGGAAAGGAATCGAAGTGCTGGAAAAGGCCGCAGGCGAGAATATGGAGGGGCAGTGGGAGGCGGTTATCTGGCAGAGACTGGCGGATGCGTGCTATCTTGGCGGAAAATCCGGGGATGGGGAAAGAGAACAGGACTGGTGCCAGGAGAGCTTTCTCTATTACGAACGGCTTCTGTGCAGCAGACAGGATGGAAACCGGCGGAAAAATCTGCTCAGGGCTGCAGAGCTGGCACTTCAGTTCGACATGCAGGAAAAAGCAGAACAGTACCTCAACGAGGCAGCAGAAATTCTGGGAATGGAGGAGGACATTTTTTATCAGCAGATCAGAAAAAGATGGGAGGAAGCAGGATGAGAAAAAAGACCATATGCGCAATGATGACAGGATTCCTGGCAGTCCAGGGAATCGAAGTCCACGCGGAGACACAGCAGACGACAGGCGAGGCCGCAAGTGCGGTGGAAAGCGTGGAATTAGAAGCTGAAATCATCGAGAACAGTGATGTGACAGATGCGGACGGGAAAGCCGGACCGGAGGAACTGCTGCCGGACGAAAAGTCAGAAGAAGAACCGCCTATAGAAGAGAAACCAGAGCAGGAACCAGAACCGCCGGAAGAGAAAACAGATCCGGCAGAGACCGGAAAGAAAGAGAAAGAAGGAGAAGAAAAAATGCTTCCCCCGACGGTAATTCCGGATCCGGAGAAAGAACCAGCGGAAAGGTGGGAAGAAGAGGAGGAAGAAATTTCGGAAGATTCAGAATCGGGGAAGCCAGAAGAATTACCGGAGGCAGGAGATATGGGTTCCGGGGAATCGGAATCAGAGGAAGGATGTGAAGAAACAGATACAAAAGAATCAGAGACAGAAGAGTCAGATTCGGAGAGAACGGATTTTGGAGAAATGGACACAGAAAAACCAGATTATGAAGATACAGGTTCAGAAAAATCCGGAACGGAAAATTTGATGCCAGAAGATCCGGAACCGGAAAAGCCTGATATGGAAGAAACGAAGCAGGAATCTCCGTCAACCGAAAAAGAGTCAGAAAATCAAACCTCGGAAACAAAAGCACCAGAAAAAGAGGAGCCTACCGTAATGCCAGATGCCGGAAAGTCAAACACAGAAAAGCAGGAACAAACGGAGCCCGGGCAATCGTCTCCGGAGAAAGAAGAACTCAAAACAGACGAACAGCTGCCCGTTGCTGCAGCCACGCCCGAGGAGGTGACCCAAGATCCAGATGATATTCCGCTACAAACAGAAGAAAGCAGTCCTCCGCCTGCCGAAACTCCATCTGAGAGTGCCGGGGAGGAGCCATCTCAAATACCGCCGCAGATCATCGCCGATTTCATATTATCACAGATGGCAGACGAAGAGTTCGAAGCGCCGAACCCCCTGATTATCCGCCCGGCCGACACCAGCGTCGAAATAGATCCCGGTTATACCCCGGAAATTCTGCTCGAGGGAGCCGCCGACACGGCTGAAATTCTTTCCTGCATGGTAAATGGCTCCGAAGCCGAATATGAATGGAAAGAAAACAAAATCTGTCTGAAAGCCGAGAGCCTTTCCGAAGGCTACAACCGCATCACTGTAAAAGTGCGTGGCGCAGACGGCATTGTACGAACCATGAAACCGTGGGAAGTCAACGTGAAACCAAAAACTTCCACACTTGTCAGCCAAAGAACCAGCCAGAAACCAAAAGGAACCCGCCTCTGGCAGTCCCTGAGGCGCCTCTGGAACCTGATTCGTGCCATTGCCGAAATTCAGAATCAGACCACCCGCTATCTGCGTGCACTCTGCAGAAAATAGCCTGATCCGGTTTTGTTTGTATTTCTAATTTCGATATGCTAGAATAAAAGACATGTCATACGATAAAAAAAGTAAAAGAGGAAATAAGAGTATGTCAGATATGATATTATTTGATCTGGACGGAACCCTGACCGATTCCGGTCCTGGAATTACAAGATGTGTACAGTATGCGCTGGCATCCTTTGGCATCGAAGAGCCGGATCTGGAAAAACTGAACTGTTACGTGGGGCCGCCGCTTCTGGAATCTTTCATGAATTTTGCAGGCCTTGGCTGCGAAGAAGCACAGCAGGCCATCACAAAATACAGGGAGCGGTACGAGGCAGAGGGCATTTTTGAAAATGAAGTATACGGGGGAATCCCGGAGGTTCTGGCGTATCTGAAAGAGAAGGGAAAAATTCTGGCGGTAGCATCGTCCAAACCGGAAAAATACGTGGAGCAGATCCTGGAGCATTTCGAAATCAGAAAGTATTTTACCGTAGTAACCGGTTCAGAAATGAACGAAACCAGAACCGACAAAGGAGAAGTCATCGCAGAGACGCTGCGCCGACTCGGAGCAGAAGACAGCCGTTCCGACGTGGTGATGGTTGGTGACAGAAGCTATGACGTAATCGGGGCAAGAGAAAACGGACTGCTCTGTGTCGGCGTATCGTATGGGTACGGTGGAAGAGAAGAACTCGAGGCAGCAGGTGCCGCAAAGGTATGTGATACACCGGAAGAACTGAAACTGCTGGCGGAGGATCCGAAAGAAGAGAAGAAAAGACGCGACCGCATCAAAAAAATGAAGCCGGAGCGTATCCCGTGGCTGACAAGAGGAGAAAGTGGAACAGGAATCTTTGCGCCGAAAGAGAAAAAAGCAGAGAATATAAAAGAAAAAAGGACAGCGAAAACAGAGCCAAAAACGGAGGAAATCGTAATTCCTATCCAGCGGAAGCTATGGCGTCTTTTAAAACCGCTTCTGACGTACGAACTGTTTCTGATCGGAGCAACCGTACTTCTGGCGCTGATCCTGATGACGTTTACGACCGGCGGTTATCTGGAAGAGCGTATGCACGCGACATCCGTTCTTGCATCAGCAATCGGCAGTCTGGCGGCGATCCCGGTTCTCTGGAAACAGTACAAAAAAGATGAAGGCATGTTCCCGAAACCGGAAAAACGGTGGAGTGCGGCAGAGGCAGCCGCCTGTATTCTGCTGGTTATGACCTTCGGCCATCTCCTGAACACTGTCATGAACGTGACCGGCTTTACCAGAATCTTTTCCGGCTATCAGGACATGGCATCAAAGATTTATGAAGGACAGAACCCGCTGCTTCTGATCCTGTCCGTCGGTGTGCTGAGCGCGGCCGCAGAGGAAATTGTTTTCCGCGGCATGATTTACCGCAGGGCAAAAGATTTCTGGGGAACCGGCTGGGGCATCGCAGCATCATGTCTGCTGTTCGGTGCATATCACGGCAATGTGACGCAGTTTGTCTATGCAGCCGTGGTAAGTGTGCTTCTGATCCTTATTTATGAGCGGTGCGGAACACTCCTTGCCCCGGTTCTTGCGCACATGGCAGAAAATATCTGGGGACTTTACCGGAGCCAGTTCGTATCCTGGATGACCCAAAAAGCGCCGGCAGGTGCATGGATGTTCGTCTTTTTGGAAGCGGTAATCTGCGCCGGAACGTTCTGGTATCTGTTTTTAAAGGATAAACAGGGAAAAACACAAAAATAACAGAAAAAAACCGCAGAATCCGCGAAAAAAATGCTTGTCATGAAAAAAACTCTGTGATACAATCTTACTGTTGCACAATAAGCACCCATGCGGTACCAAGGATGGTGCCTGTTTTTTGAAAAACAGGTTCCAAGGTGAAAAAACATGGGGAAGAATAAAACCATAAGGAGATAAAACAATGAGCGTAATTTCAATGAAACAGTTACTGGAAGCAGGTGTTCATTTCGGACATCAGACAAGAAGATGGAACCCTAAAATGGCTCCGTACATCTACACAGAGAGAAATGGTATCTATATCATCGATCTTCAGCAGTCTGTAGGAATGGTTGACGATGCTTACAATGCAGTAGCAGATATCGTTGCCAACGGTGGACACATCCTTTTCGTAGGAACTAAGAAACAGGCTCAGGATGCTATCCGTACAGAGGCAGAGCGTTGTGGAGAGTTCTTCGTAAATGAGAGATGGCTTGGTGGTATGCTTACAAACTTCAAGACAATCCAGAGCCGTATCGCAAGACTGAAAGAGATCGAGACAATGGAAGCTGACGGAACATTTGACGTACTTCCTAAGAAAGAAGTAATCGAGCTTCGCAAAGAGCTTGCTAAACTTCAGAAGAACCTTGGCGGAATCAAAGAGATGAAGAGAATCCCGGATGCTATCTTTATCGTAGATCCTAAGAAAGAGAGAATCTGCGTACAGGAGGCTCATACACTTGGAATCCCGCTTATCGGTATCTGCGATACAAACTGTGATCCGGAAGAACTGGATTATGTAATTCCGGGTAACGATGATGCAATCCGTGCAGTAAAATTAATCGTTTCCAAAATGGCAGACGCTGTTATCGAAGCAAAACAGGGTACTGCAGATGTAGACGGTGAAATCGAAGCTGAATCTGAAGAGTTCGCAGCTACAGAAGAATAATTTTTTGAACCAGTACAGGAAAGCCGACAGGCTTTCCTGTCATTGAAAAAGGAAAAGCCCCTCCGGGCGATTTACGAATATTATTCAGGAGGAAAATGAAATGGCTATCACAGCAGCACAGGTAAAAGAATTAAGAGAAATGACCGGCGCCGGAATGATGGATTGTAAGAAAGCTCTTACAGCTACAGAAGGTGATATGGATAAAGCAGTAGAATTCCTTCGCGAAAAAGGTCTTGCTACAGCACAGAAGAAAGCAAGCCGTGTAGCAGCAGAAGGTCTTTGCAAAACTTTAGTTTCCGAAGACGGAAAGAAAGCAGTTGTTGTAGAAGTTAACGCTGAGACAGACTTCGTAGCTAAGAATGAAAAATTCCAGAACTACGTTGCAGATGTAGCAGCTCAGGCTATGAACACAACAGCAGCAGATATCGATGCTTTCCTTGCAGAAGCATGGGCACTTGACACAACTAAGACTGTTAAAGAAGCTCTTGCAGCTCAGATCGCAGTTATCGGCGAGAACATGAACATCAGAAGATTTGCTCAGGTTACAGAAGAGAATGGTTTCGTTGCTTCCTATACACATATGGGCGGTAAGATCGGTGTTCTTGTAGACGTTGAAACAGACGTAGTTAACGATGCTGTTAAAGAAATGGCTAAGAACGTAGCAATGCAGATTGCAGCTCTGAAACCACAGTACACAAGCGACAGCGAAGTAAGCGCAGAATACATCGAGCATGAGAAAGAAATCCTTATGGCTCAGATCCAGAACGATCCGAAAGAATCCCAGAAACCAGCTAAGGTTATCGAAGGAATGATCACAGGACGTATCAAAAAAGAGCTTAAAGAAATCTGCCTTCTTGACCAGACATACGTTAAAGCTGAAGACGGAAAACAGTCTGTAGCTAAATACGTAGAGCAGGTTGCTAAAGAAAACGGTGCTAAGATCACTGTTAAAGGTTTCGTACGTTACGAGACAGGTGATGGTATCGAAAAGAAAGAAGAGAACTTTGCAGAAGAAGTTGCAAAACAGATGGCACAGTAATCTGGTTTTTGCAGAACTTTAAAAAGAGTCTTAAAACCCTTGAAAATCCAGTATTTTCAAGGGTTTTTCTTATATACATCACTTCATATATTGCATTATAATATGTGCAACAGCAATATGGAACACTCCCAGAATATCTATGGAGCAAATGACATTTTGGAAGAATACAGAAAGTGTGAGTAAAGAAATTATGGAATTGTTGAAAACAATCAGAGGAGACATTACAAAAATTACAGATGTTCAGGCAATCGTAAATGCTGCGAATAATTCACTTCTTGGTGGCGGAGGTGTGGATGGAGCAATTCACAGAGCAGCAGGACCAGAACTTTTGGAAGAATGCAGAACATTACATGGATGTGAGACAGGGAAGGCAAAAATTACAAAAGCATATAAGCTCCCTTGTGAGTATGTTATCCATACAGTAGGACCAATATGGAATGGTGGGAATCAAAATGAAAAAGAATTACTTGCAAGCTGTTATTTATCTTCTATGCAGCTGGCACTGGAACACAAAATCAGAAAAATCGCATTTCCGTCAATTTCTACAGGAGTGTATTCATTTCCGGTTGGACTTGCAGCAAAAATTGCAGTAAATACAGTTGCTGGATTTTTGAAGGAACATCCAGATGATTTTGATCTGGTGGAGTGGGTTTTGTTTGATGAACATACGGAATTGGTTTATGCGATAGAAGTAAATGCGCATAATAAAGGAATATAGAAGATGAGAATATTGATGTTAGGAAACAGTTTTACAACGGCAAATCATATGCCGGACATGTTGGCTGAGTTGACCGGTGCAGAGATTGTGCAACATACCCGTGGAGGGGAACGATTGGCAGATCAGTTAAATCCGAAAACAAAGATGGGAAAGCGTACACAGGAAGCTTTGCAAAATGAAAAATGGGATTTTGTCATTTTACAGGAAATGAGCAATGGTCCAATTACATCAAAAGCCAGTTTCCTTGAAAATGCAGAAAAACTCTGTGAGAAGATCAGGGAGAATGGAGCAAAGCCAGTTTTTTATGCGACCTGGGCATATCAACGTGGAGGAAAGAAGTTGGAAACTTTTGGAATGGATTATGATGAGATGTATCAGAAACTGTATGAAGATTATCACCTAGCAGCAGATAGAAACCATACTTTGATTGCAGATGTTGGAAAGAAATTTTATGAACTTTCAGATAAAGTAAATCTTTATGCGGATGATGGGTGCCATCCAAATGAAAAAGGTTCCCAGATAGCAGCAGAGATAATTGCAGAAGTCTTGATGAATTGAATAACGTGATATGAAAAAAGCAGCTTGATTATCGAGTTAGTTACTCTCGGTTCAAACTGCTTTTCTTTTGGGCTTTATCTCTCATACAGGAGTATTGTCATCATCAAGTTGGAAAATATCGGCTATCTGGGATTCTATTTTTATGAAATCGTGGTGCCACAGGCAAAAGAAACTGCTTTGTCCATGGCTGCGGATGGAATGAAAGCTGAAAAATAGCCCACTATCTTAAAGTAAGTGCTGCGATGGTTCAGAACTGGATCGATGAAAGCATGAGTGTTGTACAATAATTTAATGATATAATGAAGAGAAGTTGCCAGGAGATAAGAAAAATCTCTTGGTGGCTTTTGGGAATTAAACCTATGATTTTTTTGTAAAATAGTTCTATAGAACTACTACTTGATTTGCAGATTCTGTACCTTTCAATTATCCATAGGTATACTAATTTTAGGGATTTTTTTAAAGTTTAAACTATCTTCATTTTGCGGCAAAAAATAAATTTCATCTTTCAATTACTACTGGGGATGTCGAAATGTGGTATTAACCGACATCCTCTTATGATATCATCCTGCATATCTAACTTCCATAAATTGTCTTTCGCTATCAGAAATCGGTGGATTTTCCAGCGCTTTAATCCAATAGATTTCTCCATCGCATTCTAACTGAATATACATCTTTCCATTTATGAGTGCGCATTTAATGATTTTTGTTAATGATCCGGTTTTCAGTGTTGTGTTCACCGCAGTAGCGCCTGGTCTGGCATATGCCGGAAGATCACTGTTTACTGTGAAATGTCGGCTGCTTCCATCTGCGGAATATATTTCTTTGTAAGATCCATATCTGCTTGTCGGAACAAATTTTCCATTGACATATTCGTAGGTGAAATTAATTGCATTGATACCAAGAGAATAAGAAACGATGCTCTCTGTAATTACAATCTTATTTCCATTTAAGTTGGTAACTTCACCTATGCGATGGTTTCCGTATCCTGCCATAATTTCAGTGAAATCAAGGATTTTTCTGAACTTTCCGTTTGTGTATTTTAATAATGCACATACAGGTCCGTCACCATTCTCGGCTGGTGCATAGAGATATAAAAACGGCTGTCCGTTTTTCAATGTATAAATATTTGCTATAACATTATAAAAACGTGTATTTTTTAATCTGTAAGCTGTTTTTCCATTAACCGATACAGTAAGTGACGAATATGCTTCATCGTCGGTTTGATTGGCTGCTCTGATTCTGATTTTATCTTTCGTTCCATCACCGGTAACATCATATGCTGTGTATGTCCGATTTGCTTTTAATTGGACCCCATTTGCCGTTGCTTTTACGGGTATGGAGAAGATAATTGCAAAACCAATTGCCAGAAACATAGTAAACACAGAAATAAAATTGTTTCTTTTTCTCATAAAACATGACCCCTTTCGTGTAGGAATTGCTATAATTTTTACATTTTTATTGTATCATTGTATATGTGCAAACTGTATTTTTTAAATTACAAAATCCTGAGATAATTTTATGAGAACCAATTCTCTTCCCGGTGCATCTAATTAGTGTAAAAGTAAAAAAGCAAACACGTGTAGTAATCCGGCTGGACAAAAGGAGAAGACAAAGTTATGACAAAAGATGTATTTATTAAGGAGGTTCGGGATGCAGAAGCCATGCTGTATCATATATCAAAGTCCATTCTGAAGAATGACTCTGATTGTGGGGATGCTGTGCAGGAAACAATTCTTAAGGCATATGAAAAACTTCCCACTTTAAAGAAAGAAAAATATTTCCGAACATGGATCACAAGGATATTGATCAATGAATGCAAAGGGATTCTTCGGAAAAGAAAAAATGTTATTCCATATGAAGAATATATGGACAATATGAAAATGACTGAGGAGGACAGATACAGTCATTTGTATATGGCGATTATGGAACTTCCGGAGGATCTGAGGGTTTTGGTAACATTGTATTATTTAGAAGGATTTTCCTTGAAAGAGATCAGTGAGGCTCTGGATATTCCGGAAGGAACGATCAAAAGCAGACTTTCACGTGCAAGAGAGTTTTTGAAGGTGCAGTTATCCGAAGAAGAGAAAAGACCGGCAACTGAGAAAAACAGCAAACGATCAAAGAGAATAACAGGAAAGGGGAAAATGTCATGTTAGAGAAGAAATGGAATAATATCGCACCGGAAGTACCACAGGATTTTCATAATAAATTTGAAGATACACTAAAACAGATTGAACAGGCGGATTCAGTTGATAAAAAATACAAAAGAAAAAAAATCAGTGGACGATTATTGATTGCAGCAGCAGTAATCTGTACTGGTATGGCTGTTACTGTGGCTGCAAAAGAGTTCTTTAAATGGAATGATTACCTGGTGAAAAGACTGGATCCATCGGAGGAACAGCAGGAGACACTGCAGGAATCAACTTATATTCAGAATATAGACCAGTCTGTAACACAAAATGGTGTGACGGTTACCCTGACAGATTCTATTCAGGATCAGGGATTCCTGTATGCTTTTTTTGAAGTGAAAACAGAGGACAGTATTTCTATGACTGATCATACTTCTTTTGAGGAGATGACACATTTTAAGATCGATGGAAAAGAAGTATATGCAGTGGACGATAACAGATTTGGAAGTTTCAATACTGGGGTAGGACAGGATATGTTACTGAAAACAGATCAAAATTCTACACATCTTAAATATTTTAACGCCTGTATATCTTATGACGGTGATTATGATCTGAGTAATAAAACAGTAGAAATCACATTAAAGAATCTTACGGAGGAAGGAGATTATGATACGACTGTTATTACAGATGGAACATGGGATTTTAAATGGACTCTGGGTGCAGTAAAGCCTCCGACAACTCTGGAAGTGAACCGGAAATGTGATTTTGGAGGTTATGAAATCACAGTGAAAAAAATGGAAGTAACGCCCCTTTTATGGTCATTATATCTTGATTATGATGAAGCTATGAAGGTGTATGAAGATGAAAAAAACAAATTTGAGTACGCAGGTACGGACTATGGCATGGATCTTTATGCCAGAACTAGTATTGACCAGGTGCGTTATAAAGATGGAACGGTTTTAACACTTGATAGGACCATGGGAGGCATCGCTGGCGGTGGAGAAAAACAGGATAAGGAAAATGGTGTCATGATCATCAGAAACAGCTTCCCGCAACTGGTTGATGTAGATAACCTGCAGGCGGTACATTTTGGGAACATTGACCAATGGCTTGAAGTGCGGGGATAAAAGTTTTTTCGGTGATACAGAAAAATCCTCCCATAATTAGATAATGAGAAAATACAAAAAGAACCGATACAAGGTCTTTGCAAGACTGATATCGGTTCTTTTTGGCTAAGTCTGCCAACTGTAAAATTTTGTTTATATATTAACGCATCCTGTTCATGTACAGGAAACGGATTCTAGCGTATACTGAAATTATTGATTACAAGGTCTACATGAACTGCAAATACAGATTCCGGGTTATATCCGGAAGCCATATTCTGCACTTACCGGTAAAATCTGTAATAGTTGGCATAAAAGTTCATTACATATTCGATATAAGCTTTAAATCTTTTCATTGTCTGTTCCTCCCTTTCTTTATCTTATGGCTGTATTATAAAGCAGGTTGACCGGTATTTCCTGCCAAATAGAAAGAAAAAACAGACAAATCTTGCAAAAAGGAGATCAGGTAAATGTTTCCTGTATATGAGGAGAAGAAAGAAAACCTTCATTTTAGAAGTAAAACGTCCAGACATGCTTCCCCACACCTTCATAATTCCATAGAATTTATATATATTACAGAAGGAACCCTGGAGCTTGGGATGGGGCAGGAACTGTATCATATGGATAAGGGGGACTTTGCAGTAATCTTTCCGGATGTGATCCACCATTATCAGGTGTTTTCACCAGGGATAAACAGAGGCTGGTATCTGTGGGCAGGGATGACGCTGACAGGACAGTTTGCAGATACTCTTCAGAAATCATGCCCTGATAATCCAGTAATCACATCGAAGAATTTACACCCGGATATCCGGAATGCAGTAAAATGTCTTTATGATAATAAAAAAAGAACCCTTTCGGATTCTTCTTCATGTTCTTATCAAACATGTACCTTCAAAACTACATATACAAAACCGAAACCATGCAGACACTTGCCGCTCCACTGATTTCTCAGCTTCTGGTCAAGCCCTCGACCGATTAGTAGCAGTCAGCTCCATACATTGCTGCACTTCCACCTCTGCCCTATCTACCTCGTCGTCTTCAAGGGGTCTTACTTCCTAAGAATGGGATATCTCATCTTGAGGGGGGCTTCACGCTTAGATGCCTTCAGCGTTTATC
>ENA-OPDA01001611-OPDA01001611.1-human-gut-metagenome-genome-assembly--contig:-NODE-1611-length-14619-cov-3.951524_pt1 | contig 14619 bp, 13 predicted proteins | sample MGYA00241253_ERZ501486 | MGnify/ENA primary metagenome ERZ501486 (study PRJEB25962, sample SAMEA2042510) | human gut metagenome | biome: human gut; feature: human-associated habitat; material: faeces... | reverse complement strand
TCTCGGAGCAAAGCAGAAGTCTATCATTGACCGCTGTACGGCAAGCGTGTACCGCAGTTATCAGCAGAATGACTATCAGGGACATATACCGACCTTGCAGGATTTCAGGGCAGAACTTTTGCAGCAGGACGAACCGGAAGCAAAGGAACTGGCACTTGCCATTGAACTTTTCACACACGGTTCTCTGAATACCTTCGCAAAGCAGACGAATGTGGATACCAATAACCGACTTATATGTTATGACATTCTTGACTTGGGTAAACAGCTTATGCCGATTGGTATGCTTGTTGTCCTTGACTCTATCCTGAACCGTATCACACAGAACCGTGCAAAGGGTAAGAATACCTTTATCTTCATTGATGAGATTTATCTTCTGTTCCAGCACGAATATTCTGCAAACTTCCTCTTTACCTTGTGGAAGCGTGTGAGAAAATACGGTGCATACGCAAGTGGAATTACCCAGAACGTCGATGACCTTTTGCAGAGCCACACAGCGAGAACAATGCTTGCAAACTCAGAGTTTATCATTATGCTGAATCAGGCTTCCACAGACAGGCTTGAGCTTGCAAAACTTCTGAATATTTCCGACCTTCAGATGTCCTATATCACGAATGTGGAAGCAGGACACGGACTTATCAAGGTGGGAAGTTCTCTTGTACCGTTTGCAAACAAATTTCCTAAGAACACGAAACTTTATAAACTGATGACGACTAAGCCGGGCGAAGCATAAGGAGGGATTTATAATGTCTAAAATTCAATTTCGCAATGCTGCACACAGAGATTTTGTATTGGAAAATCTGGATAAGTGCAAAGTCAACGACTGCTATCACAGAGCATTTTTCTATGTGATGGGCATTTCAGAAGAAACGAGAATGAACATCGGAAAGATGTTTGATTTTAAGAGGGACTGTATCATACCGGAAGGTATGCACGGAGGTTGGCAGACAAGTGGCACAGTCAAAGTCTGCCACCTTGCCTTTAATCTCTGGAATGGATTTACGGAAGAAGGCAGGGAAAATCTCTATACACCGGAGGAACTGTTCTGTTGCGGATATGCTCCGTATTTTATGGAGGGTATCAAGTTGAGGTATCCGGAGTATTGCAGAGATTTGACCCCGCCTAAGAGAAACGATATGGAAAGGTAAGAGGATATGAGCAGAAAAATCTATATTATTATTGCGGTGGTGCTTACGGTAATGTTGTCTGTAAGCACCTTCTTTATTATTCGTAATCACATTGACTCTGCCAAGCAGAATGAAGTCTATGATAACCTTGCGGAGATTGTGGAGGACGAGCCGCCAAAGGAAAATGAGGGCGTGATGTTTTCGGAAGATAAGGACTATCTTGCTGAATATCTCGAACTCTATCGGCAGAATGAGGATATGGTGGGTTGGATAAAGGTTGAAGATACCAATATCAATTATCCGGTCGTACAGTCTGTAAATGAGCCGAACTTCTACCTGAAGCACAAGTTTGATAAGACCTATTCCGCTTATGGCTGCCCGTATGTGCAGGAAAATTGTGATGTGCAGAAACCTTCAGACAACATCATTATTTACGGACACCACATGAATGACGGTTCTATGTTTACGGGACTGATGAAGTACAGAAACAAGAGCTTTTGGGAAGAACATAAGACTATTACTTTTGATACACTGACGGACAGACACCAGTATGAAGTGATTGCAGTCTTTAAGACGGTTGTTTATACAAACAGCTCCGACAGCTTTAAGTATTATGAGTTTACGGACGCAGAAAATGCGGCAGAGTTTGATGCGTATGTTGCTAAGTGCAAGGAACTTTCTTTGTATGATACCGGAGTATCGGCAGAGTATGGCGACAAGCTGATTTCTCTTTCTACTTGTGAATATTCAAGAAACAATGGCAGGCTTGTTGTTGTCGCTAAGAGAGTGGATTAAACCCCACTCTCTATTATTTTTCGAGAAAGGAGGAAACCGATGGCTGATATAAAAACAAGAGATACAAGCAAAGGTACAATCAAGACCATAAATAAGGCAGCAGTTGCCACGGAGCGAATGAAGAAAGCCTATGTGATGACGAAAGATAAGGCAGAACATTCCACCAATGCTTCGGAAAATTCCGCAGAGGAATATGCTTCCGATAAAATCGAAGCGGCAACGGATAGGGCTGCTCATGAAACTGCATACCGTGCGGATAAAGTCGGCAGATGGGGTGTGCGTGAAACAAGGCAGAATTATCAGAAAGCCAAAACGGGAATTGAGAATTTCAAGACCAAGCGTGCAGAGAAGCAGCTTCAAAAACAATCGGTCAATCCTGTCGGAAAACAGAGCATCCGAACTCTGGAGCGTACAGAGAAAACAATTAAACAGTCTGCAAGGTCGGCAGGAAATACGACAGTCAAGACCGTATCGAAAGGTGCAACCAATACTGTTCAGAGGTCGGTCAAGACCGCAGAACAAACGGCAAAGACTTCTATTAAGACCACAAAAGAAGCTGCCATTATAGCACAGAAAACAGCAAAAACAACAGCCAAAGCAACACAGAAAGCGGCTCAGACGGCAAAGAAAGCGGCGAAAGCCACAGCAGATACCGTCAAAGCGACAGCGAAAGCTACTGTTGCGACAGTCAAAGCGATTATTGCAGGGACAAAAGCACTTGTAGCAGCAATCGCCGCAGGAGGTTGGATAGCGGTGTTGATTATTATGATTGTCGTGCTGTTTGGTGCTGCCGTAGCAATGTTTGGAGGAGGAAGTGACAGTAATTCCTATACTCCGGTAAGTGCAGAGGTAGAAGCCTATGAACCCATCATACAGAAGTATGCCAAAGAGTACGGCATTCCTGAGTATGTGGAACTTATCAAGGCGGTTATGATGCAGGAAAGCGGTGGCAGAGGACTTGACCCTATGCAGGCAGCAGAGGGAAGTTTCAATACAAGGTATCCGCACGAACCTAATGGAATTAAAGACCCTGAATATTCTATCCAGTGTGGAGTTCAGGAATTGAAAGCGGCTCTTACTTCGGCAGAAGTGGAAAGTCCGATAGATATGGAGCATATCAAACTTGCCTTGCAAGGCTACAACTTCGGTAATGGGTATATTTCTTGGGCAAAAACAAAGTATGGCGGTTATTCTTATGCCAATGCAGTGGAGTTTTCCACTCAGCAGGCACAAAGGCTTGGTTGGGACAGTTATGGAGATACCCAATATCCGGCTCACGTTCTGAGATACTATCCGTATGGGCGAGCTTTTACTGCCGGAGGTAATCAGGCGATTGTTGAGGTTGCCTTGACACAGCTAGGCAATCAGGGCGGACAACCTTACTGGAGCTGGTACGGCTTTAATAGTCGAGTGGAATGGTGTGCCTGCTTCGTATCTTGGTGTGCTGACCAATGCGGGTATATTGAAAGCGGACTTGTTCCGAAATTTGCAGGTTGCGTGGATGGTGCAAACTGGTTTAAGTCAAATGGAAAATGGCAAGACCGCACTTATGAACCAAAGGTAGGAGATATTATCTTCTTTGATTGGGAAGGCGACGGTACAACAGACCACGTTGGTATCGTAGAGAAGTGTGAGAATGGCACAGTTTATACCGTAGAGGGCAACTCAGGCGACGCCTGCAAGCAAAGACAGTACGCAGTCGGAAGCAGCAATATCTATGGATACGGTATTCCGGCATATTAAAAATTCCAGACGGTGTCTGGAAAATCGAAAAGATGGCTGCTCAGTTGAGTAGCCATCGGGTACATTTATGAGAAATCGGTTGTTTCTCTGTTATTCAGGAAAATATGGTGTGTGTGATAAGTGAAGCTGAAAAGCATATCGGCATTTTCTTTACTGCCGTCTAAAAAGGAAATATCATCGGCAAGGATAAAAAGAATTGCTAACAGCTTCTTGATATATCCAGTGTAGCAGGCATAATCTACATAGATGTTGGCGATATATCCCTCGGCAAATTCTATCAGGTCAGCGTCAATTTCAAAGCTGTTGGATAACTCGTAAACGGTTTTGATGAATTTGTCCTTATCAGCAATTCGTTCTTTACTTGGAACACTTCTGCGGTTCTTCTGTATGAATTTCAAAAAATCATCAGCTTCCGTAAAGTCAGGAGTGATTGTGTTGCCAGTTCCCAAATCTGTTTTGTAATCCTCAAATTTCTCTTTTTCAAACCGATTACTGAATATTATCTTTTGTTCGTCCATTCCTTTTTACCCCTAAGTTTATTCTATGGAGATTGTTTAACTTGGCTCTTGGGTTGTGATTTGTCTTTCGCCATTAACAATCGTGAATTACTACTTTTATAGTATAACATAAAAATAGTTGGGAATCATCACTAATAGTTGGTTTGACTTCCTTTGGGTGCGTGTGATTTGAAATCGACTTAACCTATACTATTAGTTATGGAAACACACTAAGGGAGGTGATGTGATGAAGCTCGATACAATCGGCAAGAATATAAGAAAGTTCCGACTTGCGAGGAAATTACGCCAAGAAGATTTGGCTGAGAAAACAGATTTGACAACAAATTATATTGGTATGGTTGAGCGTGGAGAGAAAATTCCGTCACTCGAAACTTTCATAAAGATAGTAAATGCTTTAGGTGTATCATCGGATATGGTTCTTACAGATGTTCTGGAAACGGGATATACAGTCAAGAACTCAATGCTGAATGAGAAGCTTGAAAAACTTGCTCCTGAAGATAGAAACAGAATTTATGAAGTCATAGATACACTTGTGAAGCAGTCAAAGCAAATACTTCCATAAAACACAGAAGTTCGTCCTAATCGACGAGCTTTCTTTTTTTCAGTATAAAAAATTTCTGCTATCGACAAATTTTTCGGGACTTCGACAGAGAGAATATGCTATAACAACAACTGTCAGTGATAGACACATACTAATAGACATAGGAGGAAGTAGAAGTGAACGACATTTTCAGACAAATAGCGAAAGAAAATGGAACAACCGAAAAAGCAGTAAAAGAGGAAATGCAGTTTGCCATTCGGGAAGCAATGAAAAGTGCTGAACCGGAAGCAATAGCTTTTTGGAAAGCAGTTGCACCGGACGGAAAAGAGCCGCCGATAGAAAAGGTCATAGCAATGATTGCATTGAATGTTAATAATAGAATGTATAATTGAGGTGCTTCGGCATCTCTTTTTTAGTATTCTTTAAAAGAGTTGTATTAGGTGTTTGTAAAAAGTGACACCTTGTCGTATAGGAGTTGCGAATAAATCCCTATATCTTGAAAAAATAGATTATTCATAGTATAATATCAAATGAGTAACTGTAACCAAAAGGAACGGAGAATACGAAGGAGCGTTACAGATGAGAATAAGCTACAACAAACTTCAAAAACTTATGATTGATAATCAAATGAAAAGACAAGATTTAATGCGTGCTGCGGAGATTTCATCGTCTGTTGCAACAAAATTAAATAAGAATGAAACAGTATCCCTTGATGTGCTTATGAGAATTTGCAAAGTATTTCATTGTGATATTGGCGATGTATGTGAAGTCATATTAGACGAATGATATGAGGAGGTCTGAAGATGGCGGCAAGTGGTAAGAAAAATATGTTTAACGAAGCTACCCGTGTTCAAATGCCAGCAATGGTTCATTTGACACGCCTTGGTTATACATATTTCGGGAAAATAACTGAAGATATGGCAGGCACAGTATATGACCCTGATACCAATATCTTAATTAACGTTTTCAAGGAGCAGTTCGCACGGCTTAATCCTACCCACGCAGGAGAAGCGGAACAGACATTGAAAACTATTAGGCAGGAATTAGATAATGATGATATAGGACGCAGTTTTTACGAGCGTTTATCGTCTGTTTCGCCTGTTAGATTGGTGGATTTTGAAAATCCAAAGAATAATACATATCATTTTACCGCCGAGTTCACTTGTAAGCGTGACCAAGATGAATTTAGACCTGATATTATATTGTTTGTAAATGGACTTCCACTTGTATTTGTTGAAGTAAAGAAGCCGAATAATCACGGCGGTATGGTTGCAGAAAGCAAGAGAATGAACCAAAAGAGATTTCCTAATAAAAAATTTAGGAGATTTTTGAATATTACACAGTTGATGATTTTCTCTAATAATATGGAATATGACACTATGGGTGGTATTGTTCCGGTTCAGGGGGCATTCTATTGTACGACGGCAAAACAGTCTGCACCGTTCAACTGTTTCAGAGAAGAAAATCCTACAAATTTGGATATTGCACCTTATAATGCAGATTTCCCATATAAGGATATTGACCCGATTGTTGAAAAGAAGATATTGACTGACTTTAATTGTCAGGTTATTCATACTTCTCCGGAATATCAAACAAATTTAGATACCTATACACCGACCAATCGAGTACTGACATCTATGTGCAGTCCTGAAAGATTGTTATTTATATTAAAATATGGAATTGCCTATGTTCGTTTTCATAAAGAAATAAATGGCAAGATAGAGTTTATTGAGCAGAAACATATAATGCGTTATCAACAGATGTTTGCTGCCTTAACAGTAAGAAGTAAGATTGATGAAGGTGTTAATTCAGGTGTTATATGGCATACTCAAGGTAGTGGAAAGACAGCCCTTTCTTATTATCTTACTTATGTTCTTTCTGACTATTTCAGTAAACAAAATAAAGTTGCAAAGTTTTATTTCATTGTTGACCGCCTTGATTTGCTGAAACAGGCTTCAGAAGAATTTGAAGCTCGTGGATTGGTTGTGAAAACGGCAAGTTCCCGTGCTGAACTTATGGAGCAGTTCCGTAACAATCAAGCACAAGAGGGAAATACGGGAAAACCTGAAATTACAGTAGTGAATATACAGCGTTTTGCTGAAGATAGGTCAAAAGTTGACCTTCCTGCGTATGCAACGAATTTGCAGAGGGTGTTTATTATTGATGAAGCACATAGAGGGTATAAACCAGAAGGCTCATTCTTGGCTAATCTTCTTGATGCAGATAAAAATGCAATAAAGATTGCGTTGACAGGAACACCGCTTTTGAAAGAAGAAAGAGAATCTTGGAGAGTTTTTGGTAATTATATTCATACATACTATTATGACAAATCAATTTTAGATGGATATACGCTGAAAATTATCCGTGAGGACATAGAAACTCAGTATAAAGAGCGACTTTCTGAGATTTACGAAAAACTTGAAACTTTGGTAGAAAAGAAAGACGTAAAGAAAAGTCAGATTGTTGAACACGATAACTATGTCAAAGAGTTGCTTAGATATATTATTTCTGACCTAAAGAGATTTAGACAAATTCAGGGAGATAATACGCTCGGCGGTATGGTCATTTGTGAAACAAGTGAGCAGGCAAGGAAGCTGTTTGCGTATTTTGATGAAATTCAAGCAGAACTTAATAAAGACGCTTCTATGAAAAGTCATTTGCGAGCTGGACTTATACTTCACGATAGTGATGACAAAGATACAAGAGATAAGATTATTGATGACTTCAAAAATAATATGACAGTTGATATTCTTATCGTTTTCAATATGCTTCTTACCGGATTTGATGCACCAAGATTGAAACGCCTGTATTTTGGTCGAAAATTGAAAGACCATAATTTGTTACAGGCAATTACAAGAGTCAACAGACCGTATAAAGAAAACCATTATGGTTATGTCATTGATTTTGCAAATATAAAAAGAAATTTTGAGGAAACAAATGAAGCATACCTCAAAGAGCTGAACCGTTTTAATGACCCGAATGAAGTTGGTGCGGGAAATGAAACAGATACATTCAAACAGGTTATTGAAGACCCGGCAGAACTCATTAAACAAATGCAGGAAGTGCAGCAGGTTCTTTTTAACTACACCACAGATAATGCAGAAGAATTTAGTTCTGAGATATCCACGATTGAGGATAAGCAGGAATTGCTTAAACTCAAAAAAATTCTTATTGCTGCTCGTGATTGTTGTAATTTGGTAAGAACCTTTGGCGATGATGAGTTAAAGGAAACATTTGCAAAAATGGAATTAACAAAATTGCCATCATTGATTTCAGAGGTGCAACATCATATTGATAACATAAATCAGAAAGAACTTTTTGCAAGTGATGATACCACAAAGTTGCTTGTCAATGAAGCAATGGAGGATATTACTTTTAATTTCAGCAAAATCAGCGAGGAAGAATTGAAAATCGTTGGTGGTAAAGACGCAGTAACAGAAAAGTATAAAAAGACGGTTCGTGCCTTTACTCAGAATATCGACCCTGATGACCCTGAGTTTATTACTTTGCAGGAAGCATTTTTGCTTCGCTTCAAGCAACATGGTTTTGAACCTAAGAGTGTATCTGAGATTGAGGAGCAAGGAAAGGAATTGGAAGATATTCTGAAAAAGCTTGATGAATTGCAGAAGAAAAACACGGTTCTGCTGAGAAAATATAATGGCGATGCGAAATTCGCAAGGGTTCATAAAAGAATCAGGGAAGAAAATCTTGCTCGAAAAGCAGCAAATAAACAGCCGATTGTTTCAGAATATGATATGTCTATTATGAATGTTTTGCTTTCTATTAAGTCTGATATTGACCAGAAAGTGTATGACAGAAATGATATATTGAAGAAAGACGCATATTTTGAGAGAACGGTTATGACACAAATAAAAGCAGGCATTGATAAGTTGGGAGTAGCGAGTGCTCGTGAGGATAGAGTATTTATACAGAGCAGGATTACAAAACAGTATCTTGACCAGTATAACCAGACTTATTCAGTGGCATAAAGGAGAACACAATGGAAGAAACAAAGACGATAAAAGAAAAAACCATAGAGTTGATAGATGCCTTAAAAGCAACTTGTCAGACCTATGGTATGGGAAACGATGGTAACGAATATAAAATTATCACACAGGTTTTCCTTTATAAGTTCCTTAATGATAAGTTCGGATATGAAGTAAAAAAAGTAAGTCCGGTTCTTAAAAATGCTGAAAAATGGGAACTTGCTTATGCAGAAATGTCAGAAGATGACCGCTTGGATATTTTTGATAGTTTACCGTCAGATATTCCATTACTTAATCCGGAACATCTTATTGCCAACTTATGGAATCAGCAGGCAAAGGGCGATTTTGATTTAATCTTTGACAGCACGATGACAGATATAGCAGATAAGAATATTGATATATTTTCAACTCAGACTGCTCAGAATACAAAAATACCGCTTTTTGAAAAGCTGACACAGTATGTAACGGACGATACAGCAAGAGCACCTTTTGCCCGTGCTTTGGTTGATAAGTTGGTAAACTTTTCTTTTGAAGAAGCATTTGAGAAGCACTATGATTTCTTTGCAGATATATTTGAATATCTGATAAAGGACTACAATACCGCAGGCGGTGGTAAGTATGCAGAGTATTATACTCCTCACGCTATTGCAACGATTATGGCAAGATTGCTTGTTGGAAATGCAACTGATTTACATAGCATTGAGTGTTATGACCCATCAGCCGGAACAGGGACACTTTTGATGGCTCTTGCCCATAAAATTGGCGAAGATAAGTGTACGATTTTTGCACAGGATATTTCACAGCGAAGTAATAAAATGTTAAAACTTAATCTTATCCTGAACAGTTTGGTATCTTCTCTTGACCACGCAATTCAAGGAGATACGCTGATTGCTCCATATCATAAGAGTGATAATGGACAGGAATTAAGAACTTTTGATTATGTAGTTTCAAATCCGCCTTTTAAGATGGATTTCTCAGATACAAGAGAGCGTATAGCAGCAATGCCCGTTCGTTTTTGGGCGGGAGTTCCGAAAGTACCTGCCAAGAAGAAAGAGAGTATGGCAATTTATACGTTGTTCATTCAGCACGTTCTTAATTCATTGAAATCAACCGGAAAAGGTGCGATTGTAGTTCCTACTGGATTTGTAACCGCAAAATCAGGTGTAGAAAAGAAGATACTACAACATATTGTAGATGAACATATTGTTTATGGCTGTATTAGTATGCCGTCAAATGTATTTGCTAATACCGGCACGAATGTATCAGTATTATTTTTTGATAATTCAAGAAAAACAGATAAGGTTGTACTGATAGATGCTTCAAAACTGGGAGAAGAATATAAGGACGGTAATAATCAGAAACGCAGACTTCGTGATTTTGAGATTGATAAAATTGTTGATACATTCCTTAATAAAGAAGCCGTTGATGATTTTTCAGTTGCTGTTACATATGATGAAATCAAAGAAAAGAAGTATTCACTTGCGGCTGGACAATATTTTGATGTAAAAATCGAATATGTTGAATTGTCACAGGACGAGTTTAATGCTCGTATGAGTGCCTATGCAGAGAAACTGCAAGAATATTTTGCAGAGGGCGACAAACTGAAAACGGAAATCATGGAACAGTTAAAGAAGGTAAAGTATGAATAGAATGAAACTTGGAGAAATACTATCAGTAAAGCATGGGTGGGCTTTTAAGGGAGAGTATTTTGCGGAAGATGGAGAACAAAGTATTTTAACTCCGGGAAATTTTTTTGAAAAAGGGGGATTCAAGCCTAATAATGGGAAAGAACGTTACTATACAGGAACTTATCCAAAGGAATATTTGTGTCATAAAGGCGATTTGATAGTTGCCATGACACAACAGGCAGAGGGACTTTTAGGAAGTACAGCGTTAGTTCCTGAAAATAATAAATACTTGCATAATCAGCGAATAGGACTGATTACTTGTGATGAAAAACGTTTGAACAAATTATTTGCATATTATCTTTTTATGACAAAAAGTGTAAGAGAGCAGTTAGAACGAAGTTCATCAGGTACGAAGGTAAAGCATACATCGCCTGAAAAAATTTATGATGTTGAGGTTGAAATCCCCGATGTAATTTCTCAACAAAAAATTGCAAATTTGTTATGGGCTATTGATGAAAAAATTGCCAATAATAATGCGATAAACGATAATTTAGAGCAGCAAGCTAAGCTTATTTACGACTACTGGTTCACACAATTTGATTTTCCGGATGAAAATGGAAAGCCATACTGCTCATCTGGCGGTAAGATGGTTTGGAATGAACAACTAAAGCGTAATATCCCGGAAAACTGGAAAGTGGCACAGCTTAAAGATATATTTAACGTGTCTGGAAAGCCTATCAGCCGAGATGATTGTCAAACAGACGCATACTATACACCTATTGATGTTATCCCAAAACGAACGATAACATTCGCAGGCGGTTTATCCGCAGCAGAAGCCAATTCAAGTCTCCAAGTATATGAAGAAAACAATATTTTATTAGGAGCAATGCGTGTTTATTTCCATCGTGTTTGTATTTCGGCACAATCGGGAATTACAAGAACTACTACATTAGTTTTAAAACCAAAGGTGGATGAGTATCTCGGATATGCATATCAAGTCTTAAACGATGACAATGCGATTCTGTACGCCACACAGCACTCAAGTGGAACACAACAACCATACATAAAATGGAATGATGTTCTTGAAGACTATCGCTTTGCTATGCCGAGCAATCCCAAATTGCTTTATGAATATTCTAAAATTTCAGAACCGTTAATTACTAAGGCAAAAAATTGTGCTCGTGAAACAGAACAATTAAGAAAACTTCGTGATTGGCTTTTGCCTATGCTAATGAACGGTCAGGCTACCATCAATGACTGATACGGTAAATTATCGTTTACATTATTATTGATGTCTATTTTCTCATCAATCAATGATAAAATCCCGACCATTTTATCTTGAATATCTTTATCTGGTAAATTTACTTCTATATTTCGCAAAGTATCTAATGTTACCGTTCTTTGAGAACAGCCAATAGCAAGTTTATCAACCAACTTATAAAACTGCGGGTTTAGCATTGTATAGTAAATAAATCTTGCATTAACATTTCTTTTTGGTCGCAAGATAGCAATATGTCGTTGAAAAACCATTTGTTTGTCAAAATCTACATATACCGGTTTACCAAAAGAGCCAACAACCGAATACAAAATATCGCCCTTTTTTGCCTTCTTATTTTCATTCAATCCGTTATAGTAACTTTCAGGCACAAACATTGTGTCTTCAAAAGAAAGTTTGTTTTGTCCCGTAATATTAGATATTGTAATAAAAGGAACGCCACTATCACTTTTAGGTGGTGGTAAATGGTCGCCATCAGAAATAAATTCACAACAATCTATCAGTTTCTTAGTCTCCATCCTTTTCTCCTTATCCGATATATTTCCTATGTGCAATTTTAACATTGCTTTGTTTTACCATTGCATACTGCAAGGTCGTATCTATCTTTCTATGCCCCAAGAGCTGTTGTAGTTGCTCAATGGGCATTCCTTTGTCTATTGCCATAGTTGCAAGAGTACGCCTAAACTTGTGCGGGTGTACCTTGTGCAGTCCTAATTGCTTTCCAAATTCTCTGAGTCTTGTTTCTATACCGCCAATTTTCAGCCTTTCGTGCGGTGCTTTCAGCGATACAAAAAGTGCCAAGTTGTCGTCGGTTCTGCTGTTTAAGTAATTTTGCAAATGTATCTTTGTCCTTGCGTCAAAATAGACCACTCGTTCCTTGTTTCCTTTACCGAACACGATACATTCTCGCTCGTTAAAATCAATATCATTTCTGTTAAGCAACACCATTTCGCCGACACGCATACCCGTTGAAGCCAGCATATCAATCATTGCCAAATCTCTCGGCTCGGTGCAGTTGTCCCTCATAAGCTCCAACGCTTCATCGGAGTATGTGTCTTTAATGTTTGTGCCGGTTTTGACCTTGTGTATTCGCCTAACAGGACTTTTCAGTATATAGTCCTCATCCTCAAGCCACGAAAAAAAGCTTGAAAGAATGCGACGGATATTATCAATCGTAACCTTGCTTGATTTCTTCTTTTCCTGATATTCCGTCAGGTATCCTCTGATGTCGTCTGTAACTATGTGTTTGACATCTTTTTTGAGTTCACAGAGCATAGCTTCGATAGTTGCCTTGTAGTATTTAAGAGATTTTTCGGAGCAGCCCTCAATTCGCTTTGCCGATAGGAATAGTTCTACGAAGTTTAGCTCCGAGTATTTCTCTTTATTTTGATTTTCTTATTATTTCTTATAATTTCTTGTATTATATAAAATTTTTCTAAACTATATGTAGTTTGAGCTATTACAAATAATTTTTTAATTTTAGTTTTTTCAAATTTATCTATTGCTTTTATTGCATCATCTTCTTTTTCTATAACAAAAGTATTTTTCCCACAATAACTAAGTGTTCCTATATTTTCTGGATGTTTTTTTGTTCCTAACAAAAATATATAGTATCCTTCATTCGCATATTTTTTTGCTAGTTCATGTATTTTTAAAACCTTTGGACATGTATAATCTATTAGTTCTATTTTATTTTTTTGAGCTTGTTCATAAATTTCTTTTGGTATTCCATGTGCTCTAACTATTGTTTTTCCTTTTGCATCTTTTATATTTTCTATAAATTGCATTCCTTCTTTTTCTAGATTTTTTACTACATCTTTATTATGTACAATTTCTCCTAGTCCAAATATTTTTTCATTTTTCTTCCCTAATCCTTCTAAATTGAGTGAAATTTATAAGACAAATGATAAAGGCAATTATTATTTAGGTCGTGTGAATAACAATATTTTGGCTCCGTCTAAATATCTGATAGATTGTTTTGATGCTGATTATGATAAGCGCTGGGAGAATTCATTTGTTACTGCTTTTGGTGATTTTTCAATGGAACAAACCAATTGGGGAATTACCTATGGGAAGAAAACAGTGGAGTTAACAGCGGATATTTGTTCTAAATATGGTATCAGCAGTGAACATATAGGTAAGAAAATTTATCCTTATGTAGATGCTACTTATATACCTACATCTAATGGTGCCGGTAATCAGTATCCTGCTAAAATGTGGCCTAAAGGAGATCATTCGGGCGATATAGCTCATTTGGTAGATGTAAAGAATGTATATGTACATCCTTATCCACTAACTGAAGACGAAGACCGCTTTTCTATTTATTTGAGTAAAGATAAGTTGTCTGATACTGATAAAGCAAAACGTGCTTATTTCTGTATTAATATTGATGATTTGTTTGATGTGGAAGGTAAGTATAAAGAAGCAAGTTTTGATGGAACAAATTCATTTATGATGTATCCTGCTCTGTCCAAGTATAATTGGAATTATGATGGTGCTTTTAATGGAAGTAATTTGCAATATAAGTGCGGTGATATCATGATTATGCGTATGGCTGAAGTTTATTTAATTGCGGCAGAGGCAAATCAACAACTGGGTGATGGGGCGAAAGCGGCAACTTATTTGAATGTTCTTCGTAAACGGGCTTGTCGTAATGCTGATGACTTTGAATCACATATGAAGTTGACTACAGCATCGGAAAATGATATTTTTGATGAGTATGCTCGTGAGTTATGTGGAGAATATGGTCGTTGGGCTTTATTAAAACGTCATAAGGCGTTTGAGAGCCGTTTGGCTATTGGTAATCCAAGAGCTGCTAAATCATTTACCCAAAAACATTATCTGCGTCCTATTTCTTATGACTTCCTGAGTCAGATAGATAATGCTGATGAATATGGAACGAACGGATATTAATTAAAAAAACGATGATAGAGGGCTTCACAGATGTTTCTTAGGAGACATTTGTGAAACCTTTTGTGTACCGTGTGTCGATGGTTATTGTTATATGT
>ENA-OPDA01001599-OPDA01001599.1-human-gut-metagenome-genome-assembly--contig:-NODE-1599-length-14707-cov-5.220857_pt1 | contig 14707 bp, 15 predicted proteins | sample MGYA00241253_ERZ501486 | MGnify/ENA primary metagenome ERZ501486 (study PRJEB25962, sample SAMEA2042510) | human gut metagenome | biome: human gut; feature: human-associated habitat; material: faeces... | reverse complement strand
TTACTAACTGGTTGAATGTTGGCATTCCATTTCACCTCCCGATTTATTTCTCCATGGGCTTTCCCATGGGGCCTTGCGGTTGCTATTTACAAATTACGACATGCGAAAATATAACGTTTCATTCGCACGCTTGCTCATTATAGACCGTAAATACAGAGCTTGTCAAGGTGTTTTATAAAGAATTTTTGCTGATTTTACAGGGGTTTAACGCAGTTTTCTTCATAGATGTCACAACCCTGCGAAAATGGAAGTTTTACTTCCACGGTCTGGCCTTTTCTGTCCAGCCATGTTCCTTCCAGTAAGCCACATCCACTTCATTCCAGCCGCTCTTTACAAGCTTACGCATAACCTCGAAGTAAGCTTTTGTTTTCAGCCCTGGTTTCACATGGCCATAATTCCTGCGGATCTTTTCTGCCAGCTTATCTGTAGCTTTCTCGATCTCTTCCATCTTTTTCGGAGAGATCGATTTATAATTTAACGCATGAGCGGCAGTACCGTACCTGTATATCTTTCCCATTCCCCAGAAAAACATACTATCTGCCATATCTTTATTGGTCCATTTCATTCCGGCGCCTGCTGCCGTAGAAATACAGACTCCCTGTTTGGAAAACATATCCGGATTTGGCCTGTGCAGCATCCACCGGTAGCCATAGTGATCCAGCCACGCTTTCATGGAGCCAGTGCAGTGGTAGACATACACCGGACTTGTAAGAATGATCACGTCTGCGCTGTCAATAGCTTCCGTCAATGGCTTCAGCTCTTTATAATATGGGCAAAGTTTCTCATCTTTCACAATACACTGATTGCACCCAACACAAAAATGTCCGAAATCTCTTGGCAGAAAGAATTCCGTCACTTCTCCGCCCAGCTTATCTGCCAGCATTTTTCCTATATGATAGGTAGAACCTTTGTGATTCTGTCCGTTTATCATGGCAATTTTCATATTTTACACTCCCCATTTCTCTTTTTATATCGTTGTCTGTTATTTACCTGTTTCTGAATTTTCGGGCAAAGCAGATCGCTCCCAGTATTCCCACCATTAATATAGAAAGAACTGCTCCTGTTTTCAATCCCGGAGTTTGATATTTCATGGTAATTATATGCGTTCCCTGTGAAAGTTTCACGCCGGTAAGTCCCTGAATACTTTTTACATCGGCTTTTTCTCCGTCCACATAAACCTTCATATCCGGGTCATAGAATACGCTGAGCATAAGAATTCCGTCTTTTTTTACAGATATACTGCCTTTTCCATCCTTCAGATCCATTTGCTGAGAAGAAAGTTCTTCATAAATGGAATCCAGTTCAGATTCCTGGTATGTTCCCAGAACAGCCTCGTGCATACCGGTACCCGTAGTTACCTGCACAATGGTATCCACATTATAAGTTCCCAGATCCAGAAAATTATTATTCCAATAATCAGACTTCTGCTCCTGTCCATTAATCGTCACTGTATCCGGTTCTGTTCCCGGAATATAAAGATATCCATGTTCTCCTTTTTTCAGATGGATATTAAAAGTTGTGTTTCCAATCAGGGCAGTATCAGAATTGACTGTCTGCATTTTGTACAGTCTTTTTCCTACAATACCACTGAGCAGACGGTTCTGAACTTCAAGCGGGTCTGTTCCTTCCATTGCATAATCCAGCACAGAATAGCTGACCATATATCCGGATCGCAGAGCCCGTGGATTTTCATACAGGTCAAATGACTGGCTTTCTGCAATCTTTTTATAAGCAGTATGAAGGGTTCTTGTATTCCTGCAAAACAGATATCGTATCCCCAGAAGCATATCCATCACCTCCGTAGATCCTGCATACTGAAAACGATTTTCCAGATTTTCAAACCCCATGTTCTTCACAAAATTCCACATTTCCTCTGTATTGGTGGAAGAATACATGGACATCCCGTTCAGCTGATACAGTATTTCTTCATTTCTCACAAGGGGATTTACGATCGCAGTGCGGTAATCCACCTGATCCACGCCGGCAGACTCCAGTAATCCACCAATCTCCTGCTCACTTTCCACATAAATATCGCGATTTGCAGTTCCGTTATCTGTAATGCTGACAATTCCGTGAATTCCTGTCTCAGCCAGGATCAAAACAGCCAGTACCCCTCCACAGATTTTTCGGATTTCCACACAGCCAAACGGATGTCTTGAAAGTTTTCCACAAAAATAATTTCCCGTCCACACTGTAAGAAACATTCCCGCAAGAATCCCTTCTGTAAGCAGAACCTCTCCTGCTTTTCCACTTTTAATCCCCACAACCATGCAGAATATTTCCACCGCAGCAAATCCCGCGAACAGCCGCTTTTCACTCACCTTCTCTGTTTTCCCCCACGCATCGCAGGACATCCTCAGAAGCAGAAAGATCAGGATAAAAGCAAAACGGTTGGGGATTCCCACCGGTTTATGCATTCCATGAAGCAGAAGATTTAACGCTGTGATATGAAAACCCGCAAAGTAAAAAATGACCAACGCTCCCGTCATGATCTTTTCCACGGTACGGATCTCTTTGTTCAGAAAATACATCCCTGCAAAAAGCAGCACTGCACAGCCACAGTAAAGATTCACATCTCCCTGTTCGCTGGATTTCACAAAAGACAGGGAATCCTCCATCAGCGCTCCCAGCTGCTTCCAGATATCTCCGTAAACACCGGCAAGCCCTGTTCCAGCTTCCTCTGCTGCTGCAGTCCTGGATACAGCCACAATGCCAGGAATCAGAGTAATTCCCGCAAGACATGCACTGGCAATGGAAGACCCGGCAAATTTCAGCAGAGAATGCAATATTTTCTCCGGCCGCTGGTCAGATTTTATGATAGCCAGATTTGCCAGATAATAGAGAGCCGAAAAGGTACATAACATAAATCCCATATAATAACTGGTTAAAATACAGCACCCAAGCACCAGGCAATACCCGTACCATTTTCCGGTATATACCAGCTGCTCGATAAAGTATGCCAATACCGGAAGAAGCATGATACAGTCCAGCCACATTACGTTACTGTAGTATCCCATAAGAAAATTTGACAACGCATACATGCATCCAAGAGAAACCGCCATACTCCCTCTGCCTGGATATTTTTTCCCGGAATACCAGGCCATGGACACGCTGCAAAGCCCAACCTTGATCAGGATCACAGCTGTTACTGCATCATTTACATACATGAATTTCATAAACAGCAGCACAAGAAGGCTGAACGGACTGCTGAGATAATAACAGAACAGGCCGTAAAAATCATAACCCATGGAATGTGTGGAATACGTCCACCCTGCGCCTTTTTCCAGCTGGCTTAAAAGTTCCTTATAAAAGGCTGTATACTGATGAACACCATCAACAACAAGCGCCGAATTTTCCCCAAAAGGATAAACTCCTTTCATTGCAAGACCTGCCGCAAATATCATCACAGGAAACAGAAAGGCCAGGATATAGACCCAACTGCTGTTCTTTCGCCTGATGTTTTTTCCCACACTTTGTTTTTTTATCAATCTCATCATTTTTTCCTCTTCTGTCTGATTCTTTTCCGTCGGATTTTGAGTTCTGCCAGAAATAAACAGTTTCGGCTTTTTCGCTGAAGCAGATATTCGTATTTCGATTTGCCATATTTTTATGATTCTGTCATTTCTCACAGACCTGATTATAACACGCTTCATAATGTATCATGTTTTTGTGAAATTACTGCGAATTTTTTCAGGATCAAAGAAAAAAGCTGCCACATCATTGGAGACACAGAAAACTCCGCTGATGTAACAGCTTTCTTCGAAAGAATCTGTGTACGCTGATCCACAGATCCCTTCATGGGTGTAATTATTAACTTTATGTGATGAGTTTTTTTAGTTCCGGGCCTGTATGATATAGGATATTCACATATCCTGAGGTGGCTGTTTACAGGTTAAGAACTATTATGGCTATATGATAGCATGACCATATACATTTGTAAAATTAATATTTAATGTTTATAATATAGAACTTTTTAATATTGATCCGATGGGCACAACATTGCTGTCCGGATAAAATTCTGCTTTTATAAAACTGTGTATCCTCTGGACTTCAGGCAGGCTCTTACTTCCATGGTGTCCTCGGTATGGAATACCATGATCGGTTTTCCGGAATCACGATTAAAAGAGAGATACAGATAATCCACGCTCACGTTGCTGTCCTTCAGTGTAAGAAGCAGATCATTCAGATTTCCGGTTTTATCCTCAACTTCCACACCGATCACATCGATCACGTGACAGAGATATCCGGCAGCGATCAGTGCCTTCTTCGCCTTATCCGGATCAGAAACTACCATTCGCACGATTCCGTACTCTGCACTGTCATTGGTAACTGATCCCAGAATGTTGATGTCCTCATTCTTCAGGATCCCGGTAATGTTCTGCATAACACCTTTTTTATTTTCTGCATAGATAGATAACTGTTTCAGCATAATAAAATCCTCTCTTTCCTCTGAAATGTGTTTTGCTGTTTTATCATATGGTAAATCTTCGCACATCTCACCTTGTATGTCAACCGAAGTAATTCAGGGAAGAGCCCGGACATTTTCATTTCATTTTACTTCACGTTCATAAACACAGGTACTTTATGACCAACATTCCCCCGGCAAAAAACTTCACCGCATATGTGCATGCAGATATTTTTCCCGTGTAGCAAGCCCACCCCGGATATGTCGTTCCCGTTTGTTCACATCAAGAACTTTCCTCACCTCAACGGCCAGTGCCGGGTTGATCACTTTCAGCCGTTCCACGCAATCCTTATGTACCGTACTCTTACTGATCCCGAACTTCTTCGCCGCCTGCCTCACCGTCGCCTTTGTTTCCACAATATATCCTGCGATCTCAACTGCACGTTCCTCAATATAATCTTTCACTGCCAAGCCCCCGAAGACGCTTTTTTACAGTGTATGCAAAAGATCTGAAAGGTATGTACCCTGTCACTCTGCTGTCTGAAACTCCTTCCGGAAAACCACCGCAGCCCCGACAATAAACGCACAGCAGATCACCCACGTCACAGGTTCGCAGATGCATACGGCGATATAGCCCCAGACCGGGACGAGCCAGATGGCAAAGATAACTTTACCGATCAGTTCCAACGTACTGCATATCAAAGGTGCTTTCAGGTGCTGCATTCCCTGCAGTGCGTTTCGTAAGATTACCAGCACTGCCATTGGCGGGATCATGGGGATGCTGACCCGAAGATAAAGCAGTCCGTTAGAGATCACCTCCGGGTTGCTGCTTCCGGTAAGAAGCCGGATCGCTGCCGGTGCCAGGGTAAAAGTAAACATAAGTGCAATGATCCACCAGATCCCATACAGAAGAATTGCTGTCCGACAGCCTCTGCGGATTCTTTTTCCCAGGCCCGCCCCATAGTTCTGGCTGGCATAGATCGCCGTGCTGGTTCCAAGTGCCAGTCCTGGAATATAAAACAGTTCCGCAAGCCTCCTGCCTCCAACCTGCGCCGCAATATAAACACTTCCAAGTGCATTGATACTGCTCTGAAGGATCACACTGCCAATACAATAAATAGCATTCATCATCCCCATACTTAAACCGGAGAAAAACATCTCTATTACAAAATTCTTCTTCACTTTGAATTCATTTTTCGAAAATCTCAGTTCCGGATAATAGCGCACAATATACCCCAAACCGATCCCGGCGCTGATTCCCTGAGCCAGAACTGTCGCAGACGCAGCACCTTGTACTCCCAGTCCCAACGGTCCCATAAACCAGAAATCCAGTCCCACATTCAGGACACTGCTGAAAAGCAGAAAAACAAGGGGCATCACACTGTTTCCTACAGCCTGTAAAAGACTCGCCTCCAGATTATACAGCATAGTCAGCGGAATTCCCGCCAGAATGATCGTCAGATAGCGCAAAGCTCCGTCCATCACATCATCCGGGATCTGCATCACCTGAAGCAGTCCTTTTCGAAATATCAAAAAAGCGACAGTCAGCACAACTGAGCAAAAGCAGGACAAACACGTCATCCAGCACACCGACTTCTTCACTCCCTGCTGGTCTCCTGCTCCGAAGTTCCGGCTCACTCCAAGAGCCAGTCCATTATTCATTCCAAACGCAAAATTCGTGATCAGACTATATAACGCCGCAGTAGCACCAATCTGTGCAAGCGCTCCATCCCCCAGCAGATTTCCCGCAATCGAGGTATCTACAAGATTATAAAACTGCTGAAGCAGATTTCCAAGAAAAAGCGGCATGGCAAAACGCAGCAAAAGCGAGGTCGGACTTCCCTTCGTCATGTCCATCGTTTGACTTTTCTTTTTCAGATCCATAATAACTTTCCTCCCTGATCCATATGGCAACTGACATCCTTCTTAATCACCGTCTGTAAAACAGACATCAGTATTTTCTTTTATTATACAATCCGACACACAGTTGCTGCTGTAAAAATAGCGGTGTATACTATAACAAAAACGACAGAGAGATTTTTTATGATACGTAATGCAAACTGGGTGGAAACCGATATCCACCAACAGGAATTCCCGGAACAGGAAAGATATCTCTTCGATCTGGTTGCAAACAGAGGCGATATCCATAAATTCATTACCGGAAATATTCCCGCACACTGGCATAATGAACTGGAGATTTTTATGCTGATGGAAGGCAGCGTCAGAATCGGGATCGGTGATACTTTTTACGATGTCCATGCAGGGGAAGGCTGTTTCATCAATGCCGGCATTCTTCATTCCTTTACCGGTCTTATCCCCTCCCCTTGCCTGTACCGTTCTTTTGTGTTTGATCCATCGGTCATAAGCGGCGCACCGGGCAGTGTTTTTGATATCCGTTATATCCGGCCCCTTGTGGAAAAAGGCGCCGCTTTCATAAATATCCCGGGAGATATTGTCCCGGGATCTTCTGATGAACATTTTTTTCAGGCATTTGACAACGCCTTTTCTGCCTGTGCCGACGAATTGCCAGGCTATGAATTTCAGGTACGAAACGCCCTCTCCGAAATGCTTCTGATCATTCTGGAAAAGAACCGCAGCCTTTCTTCCCCGCAGCTTCCTGAAATCCAGGAACTGCGCCTGAAGCAAATGCTGGCATGGATCGATCAGAATCTAGAAAAAAATATCTCCGTAAAAGATATTGCGGCAGTTGCCAGCATCTGTGCCAGAGAATGCCAGCGTATTTTTCAAAGATATCTGAGTTCCACACCTATGGCATATGTACGCCAGAGACGTCTTCTTATGGCCGCCAGACAGCTTACTCTCACAGACACACCAGTGACGGACATTGCGTTAAACTGCGGTTTCGCAAGCCCCTCCTACTTCACCCGGCATTTCCGGCTCCTTACCGGAACTACCCCTACACAGTACCGGGAAAACATCCGTAAATAGATTTTATTTTATGCTTTAGATTTTTTTGACTGCTTATAAAGCACAAGACAGACGATCACAAATGCTACTGTAACCACAACTGTCAGCGGAAGAATCATAGCAGATTCTGCTCCAAGCAGAAGCCCGAATCCCTGTCTCAGTGTCAGAATTCCAAAAATGGAAAAAATAAAAAACGCAACTGTATTGAGAATTCCCTCCGGTGCTTTGCTTTTCAGAAGATAACCGATCAGAAGGCCGATTACATCTGCCGCAAAAAGTCCCAATGAACAGGCCAGCCATACAACAACTGCTGCACTTAAACCTTCGTTTGCTCCAAATGTAATGGCAGTAAGCTGTGTCTTATCACCAAGCTCCGCAACAAAAAATGTACAGAATACAGACAACGGCGCAAACTTAATTTTCCGGTCCTTTACATTCTCTTCCTCATCATCGTCTCCCTTAAGCGTTGTTGCCGCAAAAAACAGGAACGCCGCACCGGCAATCAGACGGATCAGCCACGTAGGAACTACCGTACTGACAAGGCCTCCGGCAAGAACCGCCAGTCCGTTCAGCACCAGGATCGCAACACCGGTTCCAAGCAGGATATCCTTCAGCTTGAACTTGGAAGTCATTGCCACCAGCATCAGCTGTGTTTTGTCGCCCATTTCCGCAATGAACTGGGTAAAAATCACTTTCATAAATAGCAGCATCTTTCTTCTCCTTTGCATATGTGTCCGGTCCGGAGCCATAAAAAAAGACCCACGCATACTTTATCTCCATAACAGAAATAAAATATACATGAGTCTCATTCTTTAAGATTTGCCAGGTGCATGCACCAGTATGTTGACAAACCACGTTTACACGCGAATTACTCCCTCACGGAATTGATTTTCGTCATTGTAACAAAGTTGAGAAACTTTGTCAATAGCAGTGTGAAAAGCAGCTCCCGTCTTTTTATCAGAATTTCTCAGCCTTAGCCTTCAGCCCCTGATACATCTCTTCAGAAAGAGGAATGGAAACACCCAGACGTTTCGCCTCCTGCACGATATAACCACTGAAAGTTTCCAGCTCCGTCTGCTTTTTGCAGATCTGAAAATCTCTCTGAAGGGAACTGGTGGCGTTATCTGCATGAACATGACGGAACTTGTGAATCACCTCCTGTATGTGTTCATCTGTCAGTGCCACACCCTTTGCACGGCCTACACTGGCAGCCTCCCACACAAGAGTTTCGTACTGCTGCGCCTTCACCGGATCCCTGCGAAGCTCCCCGATGGTATTATCATAAAAAGCCGTCATCACGTTAAACGCACAGTTCAGGATATACTTTCTCCAGATCTCCACCTCAATATCCCCGTCATCCTTATAATCAATATCTGCGCCCTTCAGGATCTCGGCTACCTGGGCCACTTTCTCCTGCTGCCCCTGATCTGCGTTTTTGATCCCGATGCACAGCCAGGTAAAAGTATCCTGCTGGGAAATGGAAAAATCCGCGTTTGCAAAAGCTACCGTATAGATCAGAGAATCCACAACCGTTCCCCTTCCGATCAGGCTGCGGATCTTTTCCCCCGGATCCACCCCGTTCATCACCGGAATGATCACCGTATCATCTGTGACCATATCCCGGATATTTTCACATACATCCTCCAGAGAGTAATTTTTTACACAGATAAAAATATAATCCTGCTGTCCCATTTCCCGGACTGGAACTACACGCTCCGGCTTCGCAACGATCTCTCCCTTATAATCACTGTGCAGCACCAATCCGTTCTTACGGATGCTCTCCCCTCTGGCTCCACGGGCCACCATTGTCACATGAGGATAGGCCTTCGCCAACATTCCCGCAACATAGCCACCAACACCGCCGATTCCGATCACTGCAATCTTTTTATCTTCTGTTTTCATGATATCTTATCCTCTTTTTCTTATTTCCGTCCCAGATTATAGCTCTCCAACAAATTATTGCATCGCTACAGGCAGATGTCTGCAGTCTGCACTTGCTTCCTGCTTATAGCTCTATTTTATCAGACAGCCATCCGCATTTCCATATCTGCTGTAAAATCCGTACACAAAACACGCCAGCGAAAAAACTTTCCGTCTCTATGCTATAATTTCTGGAAATGCCATGGATTCTGATGTATACTGGATATAAATTTTTTGTAGAAAAAATAAAAATACGAGGTGACAAAAATGGACACGAAACCCGTTTTTCACGGAAGTGATATAGAAAAGATCTGCAGCTATTACGGATTAAAAAAAGAAGACATTGTCAAATTCGGCGCCAATGTTAATCCACTGGGGCTCTCGCCCAAAGCCAGTGCCGCCATTGCCGCACATGTTGACATTTTTTCCTCCTATCCGGACAGAGAATACACGACCCTTCGCAATACTATTTCCGAATATTGCAATATTCCGGCAGATTTTATTCTTCCCGGAAACGGCTCCAGCGAGCTGATCTCCCTCCTCATTCAGGAAAAAGCTCCAAAGCACACCCTGATCCTGGGACCTACCTATTCCGAATACTCCAGAGAGCTTTCTTTTTCCGGAAGCACCCAGGAATATTACCACCTTCAGGAAAGCAAAGATTTCGAGCCGGACATTCCCGATCTTTGCAAAAAGCTGGAACAGGGATACGATTTTCTCATTCTCTGCAACCCTAACAATCCCACCTCCTCTGCCATCTCACAGAAGGATCTCCGCCAGCTGATCAGTTTCTGCGCGAAAAAAAATATCTTCGTGATGATCGATGAAACTTATGTGGAGTTTGCTCCGGATATCAATGCCATCACTGCCGTTCCTCTGACCCGGGAATTCACCAACCTTATGGTTCTTCGAGGCGTATCGAAATTTTTCGCAGCCCCGGGAATGCGTCTGGGTTACGGCATCACCGGAAACATGGATTTCCTTTCCAAAATGCGGGAGAAACAAACTCCATGGTCTCTTAACAGCATGGGCGCCTTTGCCGGCGAGATCATGCTCCAGGATGAAGACTATATCCGCCAGACCCGTGAACTGATCCTTTCTGAGCGCACAAGAATGATCAAAGAACTGAAGTCCGTTCCAACTTATAAGGTCTATCCCGCCTATGCAAACTTCATTCTTCTTAAGATCCTGAAACCAGGCCTTACCTCTTATGATGTTTTTGAAGCCTGCATCCGCCAGGGCCTGATAATCCGTGACTGTTCCTCCTTCCAGTGCCTGGATGGAGAATTTGTACGGTTCTGCATCATGATGCCGGAGGACAATTCCCGCCTTGTTGAAGTGTTGAAAAACCTGTAAAAAAATAAATCTTACGGAAGATACCAAAATGAAATCTCACAAATACTGGTCACTGGGCTCCCTTATCACCATGATCGCAGCCTTTTACACCGGCTGCAAAAGCATGAAAACCGCACACAGGTATTTTGCATGCGCTTCTTTGATCTGCATGATTATGTCTATTTATTCCGGGCATAAGATGATTGCTGGGAAAACTGCCAGAAAGCATTGATTTGTTGACCGTCTTAAGAATAATGGTATATTTATTTCCCAATCTGCGTATACCAGCTTATAACAAGAAGGAAACCTCAGTTGTAACATAAGCACAACGGGCTTCCTTCTTTTTTTCACTAATCCTTTCTGCAAGGGCAGGAAATCCCAGGTTAATTATTTGAGAACGGTTATTGTTTCATAAAATTTCAACAATCATAAGATAAAACTGGTTGCATCGTCTTTACGTCCCCAAAATTCCTTGTCAAGCCACTTTTCCTGTCTGGACTTAAAAATGATCACAGAATCCAGTTCTTCATCTATGTACAATTTTAATTCCTGTTGCAGCTTCGCCAATTGAGCTTTGGAAAGCTCTCCCTCAAAAACAGAATTTTGAATATGTGTCAGATATTTTTTACATATCTTGAAAATTCTTAACCAACGTTTTGAGCCATTCTCCTGCTGACTCACATCATAAACTAATACTACGTACATAACTCACCACCATATCCTGAAACCTTCATATTCCTTTTCGCCAATCAAATGTTTTATCAATTTATAACATTCCAGTCGTAATAAATATTGGTAAGAAACCTGTCTTCCCAGTTCTTTGTGCATTACTGTTTTTTTCAGTCGTTTTTCAAGTTCAGAAACGATCAGTTTAGAGGCGTCTTTTTTCAAATGTAAAAAATTAAGCTCTTTCGTAAAACTCTCTTCTGTAATCTGGTTACGATTCAATAATGAAAAGATCAATCTATCACCAATAAGCGGTTTAAACACTTCCGAAATATCCAAACTCAAAGAAAAACGTCTTGCTCCAGGTTCATGCAGATAACTGATTGTTGGATTTAATTGTGTATGATAAATTTCTCCCAACACTTTTGTGTAAATTAATGTATTAACAAAGGATATCAAAGAATTGATCATATTATCCGGTGGATGCATTACCCTTTTTTCAAATTGGATTTCCTGATTTACGATCACATTCCATGCCGCGTAATATCTTCTCCTGATGTTCCCTTCAATCCCCATCAGCTCCTCAATAGATGCGACTTTTCCCAACTGTTTACGAAGAGAATCTACATCTCTAAGATACTCTGACACATCTTTGCCCCGACCATTGTAATATCTGAGATTTCGATATATATTATCTGCTGCTGCCTCTATGAATTTTTTCGCAAGGGTCAGTCTTTTTTCATAATCTGTATAATGACTGACCTGTTTCACCAATAACTGTCCCGCTAAAAGACTTTCCCGTGGATAATAACTTCCTGTATAAAAGTTATAATAGTTAAAAAAATGCATCGGTATCCCATATTGCGATATATAATTAATAAAAGCTGTATTAAATGACATTTCTGACATAACATAGATATCTGAGATTCGCTCTATAGGAATATCTCTTTTCTCACCATCATAATTTGTGAACTGAAGAGTATTATCTTTACGTTTCAGATCTCCGTTATTATAAACATAAAAACTTTGCTTCATGCTTTACCCCCGATATACAAATCCAATGTTTATATGATACATAAATCAAAATATGCACACTTCTTACATAATTTACTATTTTCACAAATTGGCGGAATATCCGTATGTTTAATTTCTGTAATTTCCAAAATGATTCTTTCCAAAATTTCTATATCTTTTTCTGTTAATTCAACAACTACCGACTTTTTCAACAACGGATAATCTATCTTTCCCTTAATACCATTTACTCCTCGCTTTTGTAAATAATACAGATAATACTTCACTTGCCAGATTCCCGCCTCTTCCACCGCTTTGCTTTTTTTCACTTCATGCAATTCCTTGTGTTCACTGATAAAATCGATGTTTATAATATCATCAATATTGATGTGCTTATCTTTTTTCTTATAACTGCTCTCATCCAATATTTTCCCAAGAATTACATCTTCATTTTCTGTTTCCATACGAATATCATGACAAAAGTACCACAACTTGCGTTTGCACACGAAATAATAGTAAATCATCACTCCTGTGATTCTATCGTCCATAGTTTCTCTCCTCCTTATACAAGGATACCTTCCTTTTTTTAATCATCCGGTAAAGTTTTTTTACATTCCATAATGTTTCTATTAATACTACGTCGGATATTGTTACAGACGCGCTCACAGCCTTCTTTACATTCCACAATGTTTCTATTAATACTCAGACACATTGCCGTTTATGCGATGATTCCGGAGATTTACATTCCACAATGTTTCTATTAATACTAATATTCCTCATAATATGTTTCTCCACTTACTTGATTTACATTCCACAATGTTTCTATTAATACTATTGCCGGCGGTATCCGGAAGATTTCTGCCGGTATCTTATTTACATTCCACAATGTTTCTATTAATACCGTGCGCTCTGTCAGATATGCCAAGCGCAAATTATGTTATTTACATTCCACAATGTTTCTATTAATACGCGTGTCCTTAACAGAAACAGGTTCGGGCGGAATCATTTACATTCCACAATGTTTCTATTAATACCAGTTTTCTCAACTCAAGTTTTCAGCAATATTGATATTTACATTCCACAATGTTTCTATTAATACATGTTTTTGCCGATCTGTACGGCCTGGCTCCGGTATTTACATTCCACAATGTTTCTATTAATACGATGGAAGCACTGATTAACCGGTGCGCGAACATCTACATTTACATTCCACAATGTTTCTATTAATACGGATACACAGAAATTCGCATTTCTGTTTGAATTTGAATTTACATTCCACAATGTTTCTATTAATACCATCGTCATCCACCAAATGAGCATCCATATATCCTATTTACATTCCACAATGTTTCTATTAATACTCTTTCAACGGTCTCAAAAACATATGCAACACAAGAAAATTTACATTCCACAATGTTTCTATTAATACGGAAGCATGACTAAATTACAAATTATTAGCAGGCAAATTTACATTCCACAATGTTTCTATTAATACAATACCTGTAACCTTACTCGTACCACTTCCAACACTATTTACATTCCACAATGTTTCTATTAATACAGGAAATCGGTGAAAAGCTCGAGTCGATGAAAAACGAATTTACATTCCACAATGTTTCTATTAATACGATAGGTTCTCAGAGTTTGAGAACAGGAGGAACTGTAATTTACATTCCACAATGTTTCTATTAATACTACAGTAGGCGCCAGAGATGATGATATGAGGATCTATTTACATTCCACAATGTTTCTATTAATACGGCAGGGGCTGTTTTTATACAAGGAGGAAAATCAATTTACATTCCACAATGTTTCTATTAATACTGAGTATGACATATCAGGCGTGATTGACAAATACAATTTACATTCCACAATGTTTCTATTAATACAGACAGGCGTGGGATGGCATCAAGCAGATCTTCGTATTTACATTCCACAATGTTTCTATTAATACATTTTTCCTTTTTCTGTCTGTTTGTAGAATTTCAAATTTACATTCCACAATGTTTCTATTAATACGAACTCACCGAAAGTTTTAAGATCGTCTCTGGTTTTTATTTACATTCCACAATGTTTCTATTAATACGAGACCAGAGAAGCAATCCAGGGCGTAAACTACAACAATTTACATTCCACAATGTTTCTATTAATACAGTTCTACAACACCGTTCAACAGTGCTGGCGGTTACATTTACATTCCACAATGTTTCTATTAATACAATAAAAGCGATCACGCTTACGAACACAGTTAATGAATTTACATTCCACAATGTTTCTATTAATACTGTCACTGCGGAGGATAACTATGTGATGAAACATACATTTACATTCCACAATGTTTCTATTAATACCAAGGAAAAGAACATACTGTATCTGCATTTTACAAATTTACATTCCACAATGTTTCTATTAATACGGAGGAAGGAACAACCTTCCAGCAGA
>ENA-OPDA01001596-OPDA01001596.1-human-gut-metagenome-genome-assembly--contig:-NODE-1596-length-14716-cov-2.939840_pt1 | contig 14716 bp, 13 predicted proteins | sample MGYA00241253_ERZ501486 | MGnify/ENA primary metagenome ERZ501486 (study PRJEB25962, sample SAMEA2042510) | human gut metagenome | biome: human gut; feature: human-associated habitat; material: faeces... | reverse complement strand
GACAGGGACAGCCTTCATTTGACAAGCAGTATGTAAGAGACTGGCTCAAGGCAAACCCTGATAATGATTATCTTCTTCCTGATGAAGTAGTAGAGAAAACTGTTGCCAAGTACAAGGAAGCCTTTGCTTTATTGACAGGCAGGGAATTCAAATAAGTACATGCATCAGAAAGGTAAGTATCAATGGATAACGAGAAAGTATTAGTTTCTTCTACGTGGGACGATGAGCTTCACGAAGAATGTGGTGTATTTGGTATTTATGGCAACGATGCAATAAAGCCATCGTATGCTTGTTATAACGGACTTCTTGCACTTCAACACCGTGGACAGGAAAGTTGTGGTATTGCTGTAAGTGATTGTGGTGTTATTGATTACCACAAAGATATGGGACTTGTTACCGAAGTATTCAACAATAAAATATTAGACAAACTTGACGGACAGATTGCACTTAGTCATGTCCGTTATTCAACTGCAGGGGCAACGAAGGTAGAAAATGCTATGCCACTTGTTCTGAACTATGTGAAAGGTACTCTGGCAATTGCCCATAATGGTAATCTGACAAATGCTGTGGAGCTTCGTCATGAACTGGAATATACAGGAGCGATTTTCCAGACGACCATTGACTCAGAAGTAATCGCGTATCATATTGCAAGAGAACGACTGAAGACGGCAAAAGCAGAGGAAGCTGTCCGTAATGCCATGCAAAAGATAGAAGGTGCTTACGCACTGGTTGTGATTTCTCCAAGAAAAATGATTGGAGCGAGAGATCCGTTCGGACTACGTCCGCTTTGTATCGGAAAAAGAGACAATACATATTTTCTTGCATCAGAGAGCTGTGCGATCGCAGCAGTAGGCGGCGAATTTGTAAGAGATGTAGAACCAGGAGAAGTTGTTACCCTAACACCGAGTGGAATTGTATCAAATAGGGAACTTTGCTTCAAAGATTCTTCTAAGCAGGCAAGATGTATTTTTGAATATATCTATTTTGCAAGACCGGATGCAGTCATTGACGGGGTTGGTGTTTATGCCAGCCGTATTAAGGCAGGAAGATTCCTTGCTATGGATTCACCGGTAGAAGCAGATATGGTTGTTGGTGTTCCTGAATCAGGTAATCCGGCAGCACAGGGATATGCTATGGAATCTGGTATTCCTTACGGAACAGCTTTCATTAAAAATTCTTATGTTGGAAGAACGTTTATCAAGCCAAAGCAGAGCATGCGTGAGAGCAGTGTACAGGTAAAGCTTAATGTGTTAAAAGATGCTGTAAAGGGTAAGAGAATTGTTATGATTGACGATTCTATCGTTCGAGGAACAACTTGTCATCGTATTGTTCGTATGTTAAAGGATGCCGGAGCAAAAGAAGTTCATGTAAGAATCAGTTCTCCTCCATTTTTACACCCTTGTTATTTTGGAACGGATATTCCTTCCGAAGATCAGTTGATTGCCTATGGTAAGACTTTAGATGAGATTCGTGACAGCATTGAGGCAGATACATTAGCTTATCTTGGAATGGAACGTTTAAAAGAACTTAACAACGGACTTCCATACTGTGATGCATGTTTCAGCGGTAACTATCCGATTGAACCGCCAACACAGGATATCCGTGGAGAACAGGGATAAATTAACTAATAGAAAATCAAGTGGCAATTATAAAAAATCAGGAAAGGAAAAGCTATTTAGATGCAAATCATCTAGCATATACACATTTGTATATGTTTTTAGTAGCAGGTATAAACAATGTACGACAAATATCAGAGTCCTCTCTCAGAAAGATATGCAAGTAAAGAGATGCAGTATATCTTTTCTCCAGACAAGAAGTTTAAGACATGGAGAAAGCTTTGGATCGCATTAGCAGAGACAGAATATGAGTTAGGTCTTGACAGTGTGACAAAGGAACAGATTGAGGAGTTAAAGGCCCATGCCGATGACATTAATTTTGATGTGGCAAAAGCAAGAGAGAAAGAAGTACGTCACGATGTTATGTCCCATGTATATGCATATGGTGTACAGTGTCCAAATGCAAAGGGAATCATCCATCTTGGAGCAACATCCTGCTATGTAGGTGATAATACAGATATTATCATTATGACAGAGGCTCTCAAGTTAGTAAGAAGCAAGCTGATTAATGTCATTGCAGAGCTTTCTGCATTTGCTATGAAGTACAAAGACCTCCCTACACTGGCTTTCACACATTTCCAGCCAGCGCAGCCAACGACCGTTGGAAAGAGAGCTACATTATGGTTACATGATCTTATGCTTGATTTAGAAGACTTAGAATATGTTATCAGCACAATGAAGTTGTTAGGCTCTAAAGGAACAACGGGAACTCAGGCAAGTTTCTTAGAGTTATTCAACGGAGATCATGAGACAATCCGTAAGATTGATGGAAAGATTGCAGAGAAGATGGGATTTGATGCATGTTATCCAGTTTCCGGACAGACATATTCCCGTAAGATTGACAGCCGTGTACTTAATGTACTTTCTGGAATTGCACAGTCTGCTCATAAATTCTCTAATGATATTCGTCTTTTACAGCATTTAAAAGAAATTGAAGAACCATTCGAGAAACATCAGATTGGTTCCTCTGCAATGGCTTATAAGAGAAATCCTATGAGAAGTGAGAGAATTGCCTCTTTAGCAGATTATGTAATGTCTGATGCGATGAATCCGGCATTCGTAGCATCTACACAGTGGTTTGAGAGAACATTAGATGACTCTGCTAACAAGCGTCTTTCTGTACCAGAAGGTTTTCTTGCGATTGATGGTATCCTTGACTTATATCTGAATGTCGTAGATGGTCTTGTAGTATATCCAAAGGTAATTGAAGCACATCTTATGAGAGAACTTCCATTTATGGCAACAGAAAATATCATGATGGATGCAGTAAAAGCTGGTGGAGACCGTCAGGAACTTCACGAAAGAATTCGTCAGCACTCTATGGCAGCAGGTCGTGTTGTAAAAGAAGAAGGTAAAGAGAATGATCTTCTTGAAAGAATCGCAGCAGATTCAGCATTTGGAATGACAATGGAACAGCTTCAGGCCATCATGAAACCAGAAAACTTTGTTGGAAGATCTCCAGAGCAGACAGTAGAGTTCATTACAGAATACGTTCAGCCTGTTCTTGACGAGAATAAAGACATTCTTGGAATGAAAGCAGAGATTAATGTATAAAAATACAGAAACTTCGGATTGACATGCTAGAAAGAAATCCGTATAATACTAAGGGTTATCGGCAACGATAACCCTTAAGTTATGTAATTTATAAAAACAGGAGAAAGAATAACCCTTAAAGTTTGGAAAGGTGGTTGTCAGTTGAGTAGCAAAGATACAAAAGAAACGAATGTACTTGCCCAGGCTTCAATATTGATGGTGGCAGGTATCGTGACAAGGATTATCGGTGTATTATATCGAAGTCCGGTTACAAGTATTATAGGTGATGAAGGTAATGGATATTATAGTATTGCTGTGAATATTTATACGATGATATTATTGATATCTTCCTATAGTATTCCTATGGCAGTTTCCAAGGTGGTTTCGGCCAAGATGGCGGTACATCAGTATAAGATTGCACATAAGGTATTTAAATGTGCACTTATATATGTTCTGGTAATAGGTGGGATTGCCAGCCTTATTACTTTTTTTGGAGCCTCTGTATTAATTCCTTCGAATCAGCCTAAGGCGATTCCTGTACTTCGTATTTTAGCTCCAACTATCTTTTTCTCCGGATTTTTAGGGGTATTCCGTGGATATTTTCAGGCACACAGGACGATGATTCCGACTTCGCTTTCTCAGATTGTAGAGCAGGTGGCTAACGCAGTCATTAGTATCGGGGCTGCCGTATTCTTTATTCATGCATTTGCAGGTGGGGATGCCGATAAGATTCCAGTATTTGGTGCGATGGGAAGTGCCGCAGGTATTGGGGCAGGTGTTATAACCGGTCTCTTATTTATGTTGTTTATTTACTCCTGTAATAAAAAATATTTTAAAAAAGAAATTCAAAAAGATGATACGGGTGTTGACAGTTCCTATAAAGATATCTTTAGGATTATCTTTATGATGGTAACACCGGTAATTTTAAGCACGTTTGTCTACAATATCAGTACGGTAGTTGACCAGACTTTATTTATGGATATTATGGGATTTAAAAGAATGGCTTCTGAAACAGCGGCCTCTTTATATGGCGTGTTCTCCGGAAAATACTGGGTGCTCATCAACGTGCCGATCGCGCTTGCAAATTCTATGTCTACTGCTATGATTCCTGCAATTTCCGGCAGTTATGAGTTGAAAGACTATAAAAAATGCAGGGGGCATGTAAGGCAGGCAATTCATTTTACAATGGTTATTAGTATTCCTGCTGCAATTGGAATGGGGGCGCTTGCCTATCCAATTATGGAAGTGCTGTTCCCACAAAAAGCAACGATTGATCTGGCAGTAAGTATTTTACGCACTGGCTGCATCAGTATTATATTTTATGCACTGTCTACAGTAAGTAATGGAGTATTGCAGGGAATTGGAAAGGTAAATATTCCGCTTCGTAACGCAGCGGTTTCCCTTGTCCTTCATGTTGTTCTGCTTACACCGTTGTTGTATTTTACAAACCTGAATTTATATGCGCTTGTATTTGCTACGATGTTCTATGCTTTCCTTATGTGTCTGCTGAATAATTTGAGTGTACGCAAGTATTTAGGATATCATCAGGAAATGAAACGAACATTTATGATTCCATTACTTTCTTCTGTAATTATGGGAATACTCTGCTATGTATTTTATCAGGGAATCTACTTGATCTTATCAGGAATATTCGGAAGTTTTATTCATTTAAGAATTCTTGTATTTATATGCTTGATGATTTCAGTAGGCTTTGCGGTTATCGTATATTTCGTTCTGGTACTTAAGTTAAAGGGAATTACAGAGGCAGAACTTCGTAACTTCCCGAAAGGAAATATGCTTGTCAGAATGGCAAAGAAAAGTAAGTTATTGTAATTATTCTTTACTTATAAAGCAAAGTAAGTTATAATTAGTGTGTTTGGGTGATGGGATAAACCACATCCATAAAAATAGTAAGTTTTTAAAGCTGGGAGGAATGAGCTAATGGTAAAAGCAATCGTAGGCGCAAACTGGGGAGATGAAGGTAAGGGTAAGATTACTGATATGCTCGCACAGGATTCTGATATTATTATCCGTTTTCAGGGTGGTGCCAATGCAGGCCATACAATTATAAATGATTATGGAAAGTTTGCACTCCATACATTACCATCAGGTATTTTCTATGGACATACAACAAGTATTATCGGTAACGGAGTAGCACTGAATATTCCTATTCTTTTTAATGAGTTAAAAGAGATAACTTCTAAGGGGGTTCCTGCACCAAAGATTTTAATTTCTGATCGTGCACAGATTGTTATGCCTTATCATATTCTTTTTGATGAATATGAAGAGGAGCGTCTGGCAGGTAAATCTTTTGGTTCTACTAAGTCTGGTATCGCACCTTTCTATTCTGATAAGTATGCGAAGGTTGGTTTCCAGGTTAACGAATTATTCGAAGAAGAGGCAGTACTTCGAGAAAAGATTGAGCGTGTTATCGTACAGAAAAATATCTTATTAGAGCATCTTTATCACAAACCATTAATTGATGCAGACGAACTGTATAACACATTAATGGAATACAAAGAGATGGTTGCTCCTTATGTATGTAACGTATCTGCGTACTTAGATAAGGCAATCAAAGAAGGTAAAAATATTTTATTAGAGGGTCAGTTAGGAACATTAAAGGATCCAGATCACGGAATTTATCCAATGGTAACATCTTCTTCTACATTAGCAGCATATGGTGCGATCGGAGCAGGTATTCCTCCATATGAGATTAAGAAAGTTGTTACAGTATGTAAGGCATACAGTAGTGCAGTAGGTGCTGGAGCATTTGTAAGTGAAATCTTTGGTGATGAGGCACAGGAACTTCGTGTCCGCGGTGGTGACGGCGGAGAATTTGGAGCAACAACAGGACGTCCAAGAAGAATGGGTTGGTTTGATTGTGTTGCATCTAAATACGGATGCCGTCTTCAGGGAACAACAGATGTTGCTTTCACTGTAGTAGATGTACTTGGATACCTTGACGAGATTCCTGTATGTACAGGCTACGAAATTGATGGTAAGGTGACAACAGAATTCCCTGTAACAAATCAGTTAGAGAAGGCAAAACCTGTATTAGAAGTACTTCCAGGATGGAAATGTGACATTCGTGGAATTAAGAAGTACGAAGATTTACCAGAGAACTGCCGTAAATATATCGAGTTTGTAGAAGAACATATTGGATATCCTATTACTATGGTTTCTAACGGTCCGGGAAGAGATGATATCATCTACCGCGGATTTGAGAAATAATTAAATAAATATACTCTTAGGAATCTTTCTAGAGTGTGTTTGAAAAATGTTTTCTGTAAGATGTGCAGATTGCAGGAATGATTTCCCAAACACGCTCTAGGTTTGCTTTTTGACTGGGAGAATTTTTCGTACTAAAGCAGGAACAGAAAGATTCTAAAAGTATATAGGATACCAAAGGAGGTAATTCATGAAAATCCTGACAATTGCAATTCCAAGTTACAATTCTATGGATTATATGAGAAACTGTATTGAAAGTCTTCTTCCAGGTGGGGAAGATGTAGAGATATTGATTGTTGATGATGGTTCAAAAGATGAGACTCCTGCAATCGCAGATGAATATGAGGCGAAATATCCGGGTATTATTCGTGCGATTCATCAGGAAAACGGTGGACATGGAGAGGCAGTGAATGCCGGACTCCGTAATGCAACCGGATTCTTTTATAAAGTAGTAGACAGTGATGACTGGGTAGACGCAGAAGCTTACCAGAAGATACTTGCCTTTTTAAAAGAGGCAGTGAAAGAAGAAGAGCCTCTTGACATGCTGCTTTCAAACTATGTTTACGAGAAGGTTGGAGCAAAGCATAAAAAGGTTATCCAGTATCATTCTATTCTGCCGGAGAATCGTTACTTTGGATGGGAAGAGATTGGACATTTCCATGCCAGCCAGAATATTTTGATGCATTCGGTGATTTACCGTACAGAGCTGCTTCGGAGTTTTCAGTTTGAATTACCAAAACACACATTTTATGTAGATAACATTTTTGTATACTGGCCATTGCCATACGTTAAGAAGATGTATTATCTTGACGTAGATTTTTATCGGTATTTTATTGGGCGTGATGACCAGTCTGTCAATGAAAAGGTAATGATTTCAAGAATTGACCAGCAGATTCGTGTGAATAAGATTATGATTGACCTTTATGCAAAGCATGAGAGCATGCTCTCATGTCCACAGCTTAAAGAATATATGCTTCATTATCTTGAGACGATTCAGATGGTAACCTCTGTGCTTCTTATGAAGATGAATACATCAGAATCAGAGGCGATGCGAGATGATTTATGGCATTATCTTGAAGAAAAATCTCCAGATGCTTATAAAATATTAAAAAGCTCTGTTCTTGGAAAGTTTACTAAGTCCCACAATAAGCTGAGTCATAAACTCACGATGGGAGGATATAAGATTGCACAGAAATGGATTGGATTCAACTAAGAAGTCTTATAAAAACGATATTTTGCTGATTCTGTTTTTTCTGATTATTGGTATTGGTGCCTTTGCTTTTATGCAGCTTCAGGGAAAGAGCGGAGCAGAGGTAAAAGTCAGTGTTAATAATAAGGAATATGGAATATACTCTTTAGATAAAAACCAGACTGTTACAATCGGTGAAGATGACTGGGAAAATATTCTTATCATAAAGGATGGAAAAGCCAGTATGGCAAAAGCAGACTGCCCAGATAAAATTTGTGTCAATCATGCAGCGATTAGTAAAAAGGGAGAGACCATTGTCTGTCTTCCTCATAAAGTGGTTGTGGAAGTCGTTGATGAGAATGGAACACAGGATGGGAATCAGATAGATATTATCAGTAAATAACATCAGTTGATATAATTTATTATTTAACAATAATAGATTGGATTGCATACAATATTGTTCTATTTTAAATACAGTATTGTAAAACTACACAAAAAAATTGCAAATAATTGCATAATAGCGAAGTTTTTTTATATAAAATATGGGAAATGGCGAAGTTGCTAATCGTTAAGAAAATGACGATTCTTGATTTCGCCCTTTTTTTCTTATATTATTATTAATGATTTTATATCAAATATTGAAATGCTTTCGTAAGAATTTATGTGAGAACTTACAAAAATATGCATGCACTATTTGATTTAAAAAATTTTAGAAAGAAGGTAAAAAAATGGGACTACTAACATTTAAAGGTGGCCTTCATCCGTATGATGGTAAAGAGTTAAGTAAGGACAAACCAATTACTGAATATTTACCACAGGGAGAGCTGGTATACCCTTTAAGTCAGCACATTGGTGCTCCTGCCGTTGCCTGTGTAAAGAAAGGTGACAGAGTTTTAGTCGGTCAGAAAATCGCGGAGGCTGGAGGATTTGTTTCTGCCAACATCTATAGCTCTGTTTCTGGAACGGTAAAAAAGATTGAACCAAGAATGACAGTTTCTGGTAACAAAGTGAACTCCATTATTGTAGAGAATGACGGAGAGTACGAAACTGTTTCCTTCCAACCAGTAACAGAAAAGACAAATGAAGCAATCATCAATGCAGTAAAAGAAGCAGGTATCGTCGGACTCGGTGGTGCCGGATTCCCTACGCATGTAAAGCTTTCCCCAAAGGAACCGGAAAAAATTGATACAATTATTATCAACGCAGCAGAATGTGAGCCATACATCACTGCCGATTATCGTTGTATGATGGAGATTCCGGAACAGCTTATTTCTGGTCTTAATATTATGCTTTCCTTATTCCCTAAAGCTAAGGGTGTAATCGGAATCGAAGATAATAAGCCAGAGGCGATTGCAAAGTTGACAGAAATGTGTAAAAATGAGAGCCGTATTGAAGTAGCTGTATTAAAGACAAAGTATCCACAGGGTGCAGAGCGTTCTTTAATATTTGCAGTAACAGGTCGTGCCATTAATTCTTCCATGCTTCCAGCCGATGCCGGATGTATTGTAGATAACGTGGCAACTGCGATTGCGATTCATGAGGCAATTACACTTGGAAAACCCCTCTTTGAGAGAGTAGTAACTGTAACAGGAGATGCGATTAAGAATCCTGGAAACTTTAAAGTAAAGAACGGAACAAATGCTGCAGAATTAGTAGAAGCAGCAGGCGGATTTAAGTCTCAGCCAGAAAAAGTAATCTCTGGCGGGCCTATGATGGGTATGGCTTTATCTACATTAGATGTTCCTTGTGCAAAGACATTCTCTTCTCTTTTATGTTTCACAAAAGATGAAGTGGCTGCTTGTGAGCCAAGTAACTGTATCCGTTGCGGGCGTTGTATTTCCGTATGTCCTGCCGGCCTGATGCCTACAAAGCTTTCCGAAATCGCAGACCACGGAGATTTCGCATTATTTGATGAACTCAATGGATGTGAATGTGTGGAATGTGGATGCTGTTCTTACATCTGCCCGGCAAAGAGAAGATTAACCCAGTCTATGAAGACAGGTCGTCGTGAGGCGATGGCTCTTCGCAGAAAGAAGAAATAAACATAAGGAGAGGTGAAAAAATGAACGAACAATTATATAACGTATCAGCCAATCCTCATGTAAGGGATAAGGCTTCTACACATAGCATTATGCTTGACGTAATTATCGCTCTTCTTCCAGCAACATTATTTGGTTTCTGGAACTTCGGAGTAAAGGCAATCATCAATACAGTAATCTGTGTTGCTGTCTGTGTTCTTGCAGAATATGTATGGCAGCGCTGCATGCACCAGAAGATTACAATTAAAGACTGCAGTGCAGCACTTACTGGTTTATTATTAGCATTAAACCTTCCGCCAGAAGTACCATTCTGGATTCCTGTTATCGGTGGTTTATTCGCAATCATCGTTGTAAAACAGCTTTTTGGTGGTTTAGGCCAGAACTTTATGAACCCTGCGCTTGGAGCACGTTGCTTCTTATTAATTTCTTTTGCAGGAATTATGACCAACTTCTCCTATAATGGATTTGGTGGAAGTTTTGATGCGACAACAAGTGCCACACCTCTTGCTGCATTAAAAGCAGGAGAAGTCGTAAACTTAAAGGCTATGTTCCTTGGTAATACTGCTGGTACAATTGGTGAGACATCTGCACTCTTACTGCTTGTCGGTGGTGTATATTTAATTGCAAAGAAAATCATTAGCTGGAGAATTCCAGTATGTTATATTGTTACACTTGGTCTTTTTGTTCTCCTTTTCGGTGGACATGGATTTGATATGACATATCTTGCAGAACAGTTATGTGGTGGTGGATTAATGCTTGGTGCGTTCTTCATGGCTACAGATTACGTTACATCTCCAATTACACCAAAGGGACAGATTGTATTTGGTATCTTACTTGGTATCCTGACAGGAATCTTCCGTTTATTCGGTGGTTCCGCAGAGGGAGTTTCCTATGCGATTATCTTCTGTAACCTGTTAGTACCATTAATTGAAAGAGTTACAACTCCTACCGCATTTGGAAAAGGAGGTAAGAAATAATGAATTCTTTAGTAAAAGATGCTTTAAAGCTTGTTATTATTACTGTTGTTGCAGGTCTTGTCCTTGGTGCAGTATACGGAATCACAAAGAAACCTATTGCTGATCAGGAAGCAAAGGCACAGATGGAAGCATACAAGGCTGTATTTCCAAAGGCAAGTGATTTCAAAGATGTTGACGGATTCTCCGAGGAAGCAGCTTCTAAAGTGATTGCTTCTTATAAGAATACTGTTGATGGACATGAGAGCGATGTTATCTCTTCTGCAGTAGAGGCAGTAGATGCTTCTGGCAAAGCACTTGGTTACATTTTCAATATCACAACTTCTAAAGGATACGGTGGAGACATTCAGCTTACTGTTGGTATTCAGTCTGACGGAACAGTAAGCGGATATTCCGTACTCTCTATCAGTGAGACAGCAGGTCTTGGTATGAAAGCCAAAGATGACCCAAGCTGGGGCAAACAGTTTGCCGGTAAGAAAGCAGATGCTTTCTCTGTTGTAAAAGATGGTTCCGGTTCTGGAGATGACGCAAAGATTGATGCCATTTCCGGTGCAACAATCACAAGTAAAGCAGTTACAGGTGCTATGAATAGCTGTCTTGCTTATTTCCAGTCATTAGAAGGAGGTAACTAAGATGAAAAATAATAGTGCTTTAGAAAGACTTTATAATGGTATTATCAAAGAGAACCCTACCTTAGTTCTTATCTTGGGTATGTGTCCTACTCTTGCGGTAACAACATCGGCAATCAATGGTGCAGGTATGGGACTTTCTACAACCGTAGTATTAATGTTCTCCAATATGATTATTTCTATTCTGCGTAATTTTATTCCGGATAGAGTTCGTATTCCTGGATACATTGTAATTATCGCATCCTTAGTTACAGTAGTACAGTTCCTCTTACAGGGTTATGTGCCAGCATTAAATGATGCTCTTGGTGTATATATCCCATTAATCGTAGTTAACTGTATTATTTTAGGACGTGCAGAATCCTATGCAAGTAAAAATGGTCCTGTTTCTTCTTTCTTTGATGGACTTGGAATGGGTCTTGGATTTACAGTATCCCTTACTATTTTAGGTGCGTTCCGTGAGTTACTTGGTGCCGGAACAATTTTTGGAAAGACAATCTTATCTGAATCTTTCTACACACCAATTACTATTTTTATTCTTGCTCCTGGTGCTTTCTTTGTACTTGCCTGCTTAGTAGCTGCAAGAAATAAGATTATGAACCGTAAGGTAAAGAATGGCGAGATGGAAGAGATTCCTGCAGGATGTGGCGATTGCTCTGCCTGCGGTAATTCCTGCTGTTCGAGCAAGAGTTTCTTTGATATGTCTGTAGACAATAAAAAAGAAGAAACAAAGGCTGCTTCTGAAGAAAAAGCAGAGAATAAATAGAAAGGGGAAGGATTATGAAAGAATTAATATTATTAATTATCAGTGCCGCTATTGTTAACAATGTAGTACTGAGTCAGTTTTTAGGATTATGTCCTTTCCTCGGAGTATCCAAAAAGGTAGAGACTGCCGGTGGAATGGGAGCAGCCGTAATCTTCGTTATTACAATTGCTTCTTTAGTGACATCATTAATTTACAAGTTTATTCTTGCACCACTTGATTTAACTTATTTGCAGACGATTGTATTCATCCTCGTTATCGCTGCGCTTGTACAGTTCGTAGAGATGTTCTTAAAGAAATCTATGCCAGCTTTGTATGAATCATTAGGAGTATATCTTCCACTGATTACAACAAACTGTGCCGTACTTGGTGTAGCTTTAAACTCTGTACAGTATGGATATAATATTTTACAGTCTGTAGTTTATGGTCTCGGTATTTCTATTGGATTTACAATCGCGATTGTTATCCTTGCCGGAATCCGTGAGAAAATGGAATACAACGACATTCCAGAGTCCTGGCAGGGTATGCCTATCGTAATGGTAACAGCCGGACTTATGTCTATTGCATTCTTTGGTTTTTCAGGAATCATTTAATTAGGAGGGACAAAAATGAGTATAAGTGGAATTATCCTTGCGGCAGTAGTTGTCGGTGGAACCGGACTTGTTATTTCCATTCTCCTTGGCATTGCTTCCGAGAAATTTAAAGTGCCGGTAGACGAAAAAGAAGTTGCTGTAAGAGAGTGCCTTCCGGGAAACAACTGTGGTGGTTGTGGATTTGCCGGTTGTGATGCACTTGCTAAAGCAATCGCTGCTGGAGAAGCTCCAGTTGGAGCATGTCCTGTAGGTGGACAGCCAGTAGCAGATAAAATCGCTTCTATCATGGGTGTAGAAGCTGGAGCAGGCGAAAAACAGGTTGCATTCGTAAAATGTGCCGGAACCTGCGATAAGGCAAAATCAAAATACAAATATGCTGGTAATGAAGACTGTGTTTCTGCCATGAGTGTACCTGGCGGTGGACCAAAAGCCTGCAGCTTTGGCTGTACTGGTTTTGGAAGCTGTGTAAAGGTTTGTGACTTTGATGCTATTCACGTTATCAATGGCGTTGCTGTAGTTGATAAAGAAAAATGTGTTGCCTGCGGTAAATGTGTGGCAACTTGTCCGAAATCTTTAATCGAGCTTGTTCCATATGCAGCTCCTCATAAAGTACAATGCAACTCCAAAGAATTTGGTAAAGCAGTAAAAGAAGTATGCTCCGCAGGATGTATCGGTTGTAAGATGTGTACTCGTGTCTGTGAAGCAGATGCGATCACTGTTGAGAACAACATCGCAAAAATTGATTACAGCAAATGTACCGGATGTGGAAAGTGCGCAGAGAAGTGTCCTGCTAAGATTATTCTTTAATCTGTATGATTTAGTTGATGCTAAATTCAAGAATGCCCCGGCATTCTTGAATTTACGGAGAAGATTTTTTCTTCTTCTCATATGTCTTTGAAAATACTTGTTGCAAGTTATGAAATATAGGTTGCTATAGTAATTTTTCAGCCATATTCTGGAATATAGTTTATTGTAAGAAACTTAATAAAAACGAAAGAAAAGGCAATCTATCTTAACGAAAATGCAAGACAGATTGTCTTTCTTTTTTCACATTTATCCTGTATAGTAGTTGAGAAAAGGAATCTGTCATATACAGAGAGGACGGGAGGCTTTTGTATGGCTTATCAGAAATTTACAGGAACATATCAAAGTTCTGATCATATAAACAGAATACATTATTATATCTATGAACCGGAGACAGATCTTCGTGCTATTTTACAGATTGTGCATGATTTTGGAGATTTTGTGGAGAGAAATGAGAATTTGATTCGTTTTTTTACAGATCATGGCGTTATGGTTTGCGGATGTGACCATATCGGGCATGGACGTTCTTCTAAAAAAGAGGACTATGGCTATTTTGGCAGCAAGAATGGATGGACTTATCTGGTAAAAAATACAAAAAAGCTGACACACTATATGAAAAGAGAATATCCAGATACACCGTATTTTATCTATGGACACGGACTGGGATCTCTCATTGTGCGAATGGATTGTATCTATGAAAAAGGCATTAATGGAGTGATTTTGTCGGGGACTAGCGGTAAACAAAAGTATTGTTGGAGAAAGATTCTTTTAGCGGCCCTTTTGAAGAGGATTTGGGGGGCGGAACACAGAAGTGTATATCTTGAAAAAGATATAGAAAAACGTTTAAATCATCGTTTTTTAAAGGAACAGGACACATATTCCTGGATTGCTGCGAATGAAAAAATAAGACGAGAATATTCCAGGATTTATTCTGAACATCTTCCTGTTACCGTAGCAGCATATGAAGATATTTTAAAAATGCTTGCATTAGTCTCCACCAGGAAATGGTATCGTTCCGTAAATGAAGATATACCGATTTTGTTGCTTGGCGGAAAAGAGGATCCTATTGGTAATGGCGGAAAGGGGATATTGGAAGTACACCGGCAGTTAGAAGACACTCGTCATTGGGTGGAGTTGCATTTATATGAAGGGATGCGTCATAATATTTGTGATGAAGTGCGAAGAGATGAAGTATATACAGATATGCTTCAGTGGATGAAATTGCATATGAATGAGGAATATGAACTGCAATAAAGAAATTTATAATAAAAAGAACTTATAATTCCATTACGATCACAATATTTTGCTCCTAGAGCGTGTTTGAAAAATCATTCCTACAATCTGCACGCCC
>ENA-OPDA01001582-OPDA01001582.1-human-gut-metagenome-genome-assembly--contig:-NODE-1582-length-14796-cov-1.879995_pt1 | contig 14796 bp, 8 predicted proteins | sample MGYA00241253_ERZ501486 | MGnify/ENA primary metagenome ERZ501486 (study PRJEB25962, sample SAMEA2042510) | human gut metagenome | biome: human gut; feature: human-associated habitat; material: faeces... | reverse complement strand
AAAGCCGTGGAAACGGTGAACACCAAAACCCGTCTCGGCATTCCGCTGGTGATCGGTGACGACTGCATTCACGGCTATTCCTTCTGGCCGGGAGCCACCATTTTCCCGGAACAATTGGGCATGGCGACCACGTGGGATTCCGAAAAAGTGCAGGCCGCGGGCCGTGCCACCGCCGAGGAAGTGTCGACTACCGGCGTGCATTGGACGTTCTCCCCGGTGCTGTGCATCGCGCGAGACACCCGTTGGGGTCGTGTGGGCGAAACCTTTGGCGAGGACCCGTACCTGATCGGCGAAATGGCATCGTCCATCGTCAAAGGCTATCAGGGTGGTGCCAAGGCGGGCGAGCCGCTTGCCAAAGACGCGATTCTCGCATGCGCCAAGCATTTCGCGGGCTATTCCGAAACCCAGGGAGGCCGTGACGCTTCCGAAGCCGATCTGAGCCACCGCAAGCTGGAATCCTGGTTCCTGCCGCCGTTCGAACGCGTGGCCAAGGAAGGCTGTGGCACCTTCATGCTTGGCTACGAATCCATCGAAGGCGTGCCGGTCACCTTCAACAAGTGGCTGCTTTCCGACAAACTGCGTGGCGCTTGGAACTATCAGGGCACGCTCATCACCGACTGGGACAACGTCGGCCGTTCCGTGTGGGAGCAGAAGGTTAAGCCGGACTATGTGCAGGCCGCCGCTGACGCGGTCAAGTCCGGCAACGACTTGGTGATGACCACCCCGAAGTTCTACGAGGGTGCGATCGAAGCCGTGAAGACCGGTCTGCTTGACGAATCGTTGATTGATGCCGCCGTGGCTCGTATTCTCGCACTGAAGTTCCGTCTTGGACTGTTCGAAGATCCGCGTCTGCCTGATCAGGAACGCATCAATGCGGTGATCGGCTCCGAAGAACACCAGCAGCTCAATCTCGAAGTGGCTCGCGAAGCCGTGGCATTGCTGAAGAACAATGGTTCGCTGCCGTTCAATGCGGCTGGCGCGAAGCGTATCGCGGTCGTTGGTCCGCTTGCCGACGATGCGCAAACTCAGCTGGGCGACTGGGCGGGCAGCTCCGGTCAGATCAACTGGATGCCTGACGGCCACCCGCGCGAGATGATCACCACCGTGCTTGATGGCTTCAAGCAGCTCTCTCCGGAAGGCTGCGAGGTCGTGTACTCCCGCGGTGCCAATATCGTGGATTTGGTGCCTGATCCGGAAGGCGAGTTCTACCCGGATGGCCAGCCTCGCCCGAAGATCGGCGTTTCCGCCAAGCTCGACCGCGCACTGCTCGATGAAGCCGTGGAAAACGCTCGCCAAAGCGACCTGATCGTGGCCGTGGTGGGTGATGTGATTCAAGCCATTGGTGAAGGCTGCTCCACCGCTACGCTTGAACTGCTCGGCGGCCAGAATGCACTGATCGACGCGCTGTCGAACGTGGCTCGCGAAACCGGCAAGCCGTTCGTGGTGGTGCTCGTCAGCCCCAAGCCGCAAGTGCTGCCGGCATCCGTGATCGGTACCAACGGTGTGATTGTTGACGAAACACCGGCCGAAGGCACTTCGGCTCTGCTGTGGGCTCCAAGCCCGGGCATGAAGGGCGGTCAGGCCATCGCCGAAATCATTCTCGGCGAAACCGAGCCGAGCGGACGACTGCCGATCACCTTCCCGCGTCACGCAGGACAGCTGCCGGTCTACTACAACCAGATTCGAGGCCAGCACGGCAACCGTTACGCCGACCTCACGCAGAATCCGGCATTCGCATTCGGCGAAGGCCTGAGCTACACCACGTTCGAATACGGAGAGCCGACCGTCACCAATGTTCCGGAATCCGGCATGTTCGCCGAAACCGACACCGTGCATGCCGAAATCACCCTCACCAATACGGGCGATCGCAAGGGCACGGAAGTAGTGCAGCTCTACATCGGCGACATCGTGACCTCCTATAGCTGGACGGATCGTGAACTCAAAGCATTCCAGCGCGTGGAACTCGAACCGGGCGAAAGCAAGACCGTTGCCTTCGATATTCCGGTTTCCGATTGCACCATCGTCGATTCTGAAGCTAACCGAATCGTTGAGCCGGGCGAATTCGAAGTGCTTATCGGTCACTCCAGCCGCCGCGAAGACCTGAAGCGCACCACCTTCACCGTCGCGTAAAAGCGAAACGAAATAAGCCGTGTCGCAGAACCCAATAATCGACACGCTAGTCTGATATGAGCCGCCTACGAAATGCTGATCGTAGGCGGCTCATGCAATTTCACGTAACATTTCTGCCTTACATAATGTTCTGCCTTACGTAATGTGTGGTGTGTGCCGGCGCAAACTGTAGCCGCGCCGGCATGCGAATATCGTCGACAATTTCGAAGCAAAAACTATTACACAACCTTTCTATCGAAGGAGCAGAGTGTCTACGGATAAGAGGAACGCACCATCAGACATACCCATCGAACATGCCGAAAACGGCACGGTTTCCGCCATCAACGGCGTACAAAGCGGCGCAATCAACGACAAGTGTATGAGCGAAGGCAAACTCACCATCGTGGTGGTGACGCTCGCCATTCTCACCTTCCTCGGCATTCTGTCGGAAACTTCGCTGAACATCGCATATTCGGCGTTGATGGAAGAGTTTGCGATTTCCGCCGACGTGGTGCAATGGCTGACCACCGGGTATCTGCTGTTGCTTTCCGTGGCCATTCCGACGTCACCGTTCATGGTGCGCAAATTCCCGACCAAAGCGTTGTTTGTTATGGCCATCGCGCTGTTTTCCGTGGGAACGCTCGTCGGCGCGCTCGCATTGAACTTTCCGATGCTGCTTGCCGCACGACTGATCATGGCGCTCGGCACGGGTGTTTCCCTGCCGCTGCTGACCAATATCATTCTCGACAAGGCTCCATTCCACAAGCGCGGCATGATGCTTGGGTTGGTGAGTTTGGTGACGTGCGCGGCTCCGGCCATCGGGCCGGTGTTCGGCGGATTGGTGATGGAATTCCTGAACTGGCATTGGATTTTCTATGCCATGATTCCGTTCCTGGTGATTTCGTTCGTGCTTGGCGCGGCTACCGTGCCTGACATCCGTCACGGTGAGAAGGGCTATCTGTCGGTGCCATCACTGCTGTTGGTGGCTGTTGGCTTGGCCGGCATTATTGTTGCGGCCAGTTTCTTCGCGCAATGGAATGGCGATTGGCGATTCTGGAGTGTGCTTATCGGTGCCATTGTGGTGTTGGCGGTGTTCGCCGTATTGCAGTTGCGTATGGCTCATCCGTTGGTGGAAGTGCGCACGTTTGCATATTCGGGATTCACGCTCGGCATGGTGATTCTGCTCATGTCTTCCGGCGGTGTGCTTGGTGTGAACTTCTTGCTGCCGATTCTGCTGCAGCGAGGATTGGGGCATACGTCGATGACGGCCGCTTTGATTTTGCTGCCGGGCGCTGTGATTGGCGCGGTGTCGGCTCCACTGATCGGCGGCGCGTTGAAAGAGCATTTCCCGCCGAAGTTCATCGCCTGCGGTTTTGTTGGCGTGGCGGTGATGGATGTGGCGATGATGCTTGGCGGCTCGCACGAAGGAGCCATTGCCGTGGCATACGCGCTGTTCATGGCCGCTTCCGGATTCGTGCTGGTGCCCGATCAGGCGCATGCGTTGAACCAGTTGCCGTCTTCCATGAACGCCGACGGTTCCGCGGTGATGAATACCATGCAGCAGCTCGCAGGCGCCATCGGCACGGCTGTGGCATCCACGTTGATTTCCGAATTCTCGGCCGCCAACGTGAATGCCGGCATGCAGCAGGCTGACGCTTATGTGGCTGGCTTCTCCACCAGCATGTGGGTGTTCTTCGGCATGGCCGTATGCGGTGAGATTCTGGCGTTGCTCATGTTCCGCTTCTCGGTGAAGCGTGCTCAGGAGTAGCCTGCAAGCCGAACCATTTGGGGCATGACTGCCCCAAATCTCAGTCATGGTGACATGCGGCCAATCCTCAGCGTCGAGCGATTCAGCCAACGCCATGCCATCCTCAAAGCATTGCGCCAACGATTCACGCTCGATTACGCGACTTTCCGCAGGACCTCCGGGAGGATTGATAACAACGGTTCCAGTGGGAAAGTGGTAATCGTAGGTTACTTGCGAACGATCGCCGGAATGGAAAATATCAAGCATGCGCTGCGTTGGCGCGAACTGTTGAAAAGCGAACGCCTTGCATTCCACCAAATCCAACAGTATGCCTCTGCGCAGCAAATGCGGTGCCTGCGCATCGCGAATCAAGGTACGCAACGACGTCATTATGCGTAAATATCGTTTTATATCGCAAACATTACCGTAGAGGCAAGGTCGTGCAACCAGCCAAGTCGGCAGCAAATCGGCACGCACCAACCCATCTTCGGGGGAGAAGGCCTTGCGTACCAATTCCCCGGAATAATCGGTGATTGACGTCTGCAATCGTCGTAATTGCTGAATGCGCTCATCCACCTGCGACTGCGCTGCGGCAAGTAACGCTCGCCAATCAAGCGAACCGTCTTCGAAACGGAATTTCTCCAACGAATCCAATGGCACGCCGGCGGCGATGCAGATACGCATCACATCGACGTCAAGCATTTGATCGGGGGTGTAGTATCGGTAGCCGGTAGCCGGTAGCCGGGTCTACCGCGGCTGGTTTCAAGATGTTATGCGCATCGTAATAGCGCAACGCCTTGGCGGTGATGCCGTCCAATTTGGCCACTTCGCCAATCGTCAGCAGCTCGTCATCATCGCCGGCCACGTATTGTCTCCTTGTCGTGGGCTTCACTGTTCGTGTTGACCTTGCCCTCGGGGCAAAGTCTATCATTCCGTGAGGTTGCTCCGTGAGGATGCGGAGCCTGAATGATATGCCGCTTCGACGATGAATGGTGGTAGGAGGTAATGCCATGGGCAATGAGGAACAGCGCGACTGGCTTGGTTCGGCCACACCGGTATTCGGTGACTTGCAAGACAAGTCCCGTGCCGCAGTCTGATGGTTTGAAATTTTCAAACGCTGCAGAATAGTAGTAAGGGTGGGTTTCGCCAGGTAAGGAGACCCACCTTGCCGTTGTATTGCGTCGAGTTGGGCTGTGCTAACAGTGTTCCGCATGCGATTATGCGCGTGTGGATTCGCGTCGGATTAGAGTCGGCTCGATAAGCGTGGTGCTGTGCACATGTGCGGCGGGATTGTCGATGTAGTCGAGCATCTGCGCCATGGCCTTGCGCCCCATGTCGATAGCGGGCGCGTTCACTACGGTCAGCGACATGGGGCATTTGGTCTCCAACCGTGCCCCCTCCATGCCGATGACGCAAACATCTTCTGGAACCCGTGGGCCGTTATGGTCATGGAATGCCGACAGCACGCCGGCGGCAAGCGCATCCGAGACGGTAATGATGCCGTCTGGAATGGCGTTCAGGCCGCTACGCTTCATTGTGTCGATGATGTCCAGGCCGAGCTGGTAGCCGTCTTCAAACATCAGACCTTTGGAATTGATGAGTTCCAATTGCGTGCTTCCATGCGTGCGCGCAATGGTTTTTTCGACGCCCATCTGCCGATCTTGTACGGATTCATAGTCGAATGAGTGTGCGGCGAACGCGATGCGGCTGCATCCGATGCGAATGAGTTCATCGGCTGCGATCTGCCCGGCCGCCATATTGTTTTCAAGCACGCAGCACACCTGATCGGCGTGACGGGGATTGGTATGGTCGAGCAGGATGATGGGAATGTTGGCCGCTCGTGCCGCGGCCACGTCTTCGGGGGAGTCGGATATGGTGCTGAGCAGAATTCCGGCCACGTTCATGTCGATGAGTGTTTTCACCAGTTCGTTTTGCCGTTGCGCGTCGGATGATGCGTTCAAGGCGATAAGCTGCAGGTCGTTTTCTTCGCAGACCTCCTGCGCTCCTTCATGGATGAAGGTGAACAGGGAATGTTCGATATCGGTCATGATATAGCCGATGAGGCGCGGATCTGCCGGTTTCCATGACCATCGTCTCCCATGATGCTCCAGACGAGGCCACCGCCGCACAGCTCGTCTCCACCACCCAGGTGTTCTGGCAGGTGGGTGTGTTCATCTCCTTCATTTGCGCGTTCCTGGTTTCCGCCATGCAGGGTGCCACCGGTGGTCGTGTGGTGTTCGCCATCCTCGCAGTATTCGCTGTGATCGCATGGCTGTGGCGACTGCTTTCTCCGACCTTCCGCCGCTTCCATGAAGCTGCCGACGTTCGTGACGCCGCACGTCCGGCTGTTGTAGGCAACGGCAAGGTTTCCGTGACCAAGGTGCTGTTCGGCGCCGACAAGAAGGTGCTGCTCACCTACTTCCTTGCCATCGTGATCTTCTACGTCGGCTGGAACCTGCTGGCCAACACGTGGGGCCAGTTCCAGACCTACATGTTCTCCAAGGCCGGAGCCGCCCAGTCCCTGGCCACCGGCTTGGGCATCATCCTCAACTTCGTGACGCTCGTGCTCAACATCGTGTTCGCGTCCATCGCAGGCGGCAAATATCGTAACAAGGCGTTCTTCGCAGGCATCGTGATCTCGCTGATCGCCATGGCCGCCATGGCCATGGGCGGTGCGAACCTATGGGTCATCGTCGGCGCGACAGCCTTCATGAACCTCGGATCCCCGCTGGCAGGCGAAGCACTGTACAAGGTGTGGACCCAGGAATCCTTCCCGATCGAGATTCGCGCCTCCATCCAGGGCTTCATCAACGGCTTCTCCCGCCTGTGCTGTGGCCTGTTCGCGCTCATCACCCCGGCTCTGGTGCTTCCTGAAACCATTCAGACCACTATGTGGTGCTTCTTCGGCATCGTAATCATCGAAGGCATCGCCGGTACCATCATGATCCGTGCTCAGAAGAAGTACGGCACCGACGAAGAACGTCAGGCACGCAAGATCGCAGCCTGATTAGCAACAGCAATCACACAACAACTCAATATCTCCAATCGCAAGTCAGTTATGCAATACCTTGCGATTGCCAGCCAAAGTCCCAGCCATCGTCGCAGTTCGTTTCTCTCTCCTTGCGGCATGGCTCGGACTTTGGCTTCCCACCATCACAAACAAGTGATCTATTATTTTCGTAGACAAAGGGGTCATCATGGCCATTACTGATCCGCAGATTGTGCCCAGTACGCTGGCTTCGGATCTTGACATCATCAGCTTCACCGTGGAACACTACCCGGGAGATGCGCTCGGCATCGCCACCGCAGCCCCACGCATGACATGGGTGTGCTCCGGCATGCTGCCAATCGACGCGCATATCCTGCTCAAAGTGACACGACGTGTTCCCGGCGGGCAACCTGTGGAAGAACGCACCTACCTGCCCACTGACACTTCCGTGCTTATTCCATGGCAGTTCGCGCCGCTCGCCTCACGCGAAGAAGTGTTCGCCACCATGCAGGCCGTTTCGGCAAGTCACCAGCCATTGGGCAAACCGAGCACAACCCTGCATTTCGAAGTCGGACTATTGGAAGAACATGAGCATGTCGCCGATTTCGTCGGACCATCGTGGAGCGAATCCGAAACTGACCATCGTCACCTGCCATTAGTGCGCACCGAAGTCGAACTGAAGGAACAACCCAAACGCGCACGCCTATATCTAAGCGCACTCGGTCTTGTGGAAGCCGAAATCAACGGCGTCAAAGTCGGCAATGACGCGCTCGTACCAGGCTGGAGCAACTACAACCAGCGCGTGGAATGCTTCACCTACGATGTGACCGACGAACTGCAGTCCGGTGCCAACGCATTGGGATTCTGGCTCGGTGACGGATGGTACCGCGGACGCCTCGGCTTCGATGGCGGTTACTCCAACTTCTATGGCGATCGTATTGCCGTATTCGCGCAACTTGAGGTCGAATATGCCGACGGCAGCATGCAGAACATATATTCCAACGCATGGGACCGCCAATGGAAGGCGACGCTCGGACCGATCGTCTGCTCGGATCTGTGCGAAGGCGAACGATATGACGCTCGACTGGAACAGCCGGGATGGTCGAAACCAGGATTCGACGACAGCTCCTGGCAGCCGGTCGCGGAAGTCATGTATGACCCGGCACGTATTGAAAATCCTGAAACATCGCCGGTGCGCGCGCATGAATCGCATGAGCCGGTCAGCATCGAACGCATCGGCAACACGGAAGATGGTCGTGGCATATGGCTGGTTGACTTCGGACAGAACTGTTCGCAGCGCATCCGCCTGCACATGCGCGATCTTGAAGCAGAACAAAGCGTGACGTTACGTCATGTGGAAGTGTTGGAACCGGACGGATCCATCGCCACGCGAACCTTGCGCAGAGGCCAGCAGTGCGATGTGTACACTTCCAACGGTTCCGACGCTTGGTGGGAGCCACGATTCGCGATGCACGGCTTCCGCTATGCACAGATCGAAGGTTTCGCAGGAGAACTGACCGCAGCCGACATGGATTGCCGCGTCTACCATTCCGTGATGGAACGCACCGGCGAACTGACCACATCGAATCCGCTGCTCAACCGTTTGCACGAGAACGCCGTATGGTCGATGCGTTCCAACTTCGTGTCCATTCCAACCGACTGCCCGCAACGCGACGAACGCATGGGTTGGACGGGAGACATCTGCCTGTTCGTGCCTACCGCGGCTTATTTGTATGACGTATACGGGTTCCTGAAAAGCTGGCTGAAAGACGTGCGTGCCGACCAGGTCAAGTGGGGCACTGTGCCGTTCTACGTGCCGTTCGTGCCGTTGGGCGTATGGGCGCATCCACAAGCCATCTCCACGTGGGGCGATTCGGCGGTGGAAGTGCCGTGGACGCTGTACATGGAAAGCGGGGACGTGCAGGTGCTCGCCGATTCCTACGATCTGATCCGTGATTGGATCGATGAAGTGGCAGGGTACCTTTCGCCCGATGGCGTATGGGATCGCAAGCCGGACTATCCGCTCGGGCAGCTTGGCGATTGGCTTGATCCGACCGCGCCTCCGGAAGATCCTACGCAGGCCATGACCGAAAAGGAACTGGTCGCCACCGCGTTCTACGCACGCAGCTGCATGCAAGGCACGCACATCGCGCATATTCTCGGCAAAACCGATGATGAAACTCGATTCGCCGCCCTGCGTGACCGTGTGATTGATGGATTCCTGCAGCGTTTCACCAACCTTGACGGCACCATGACATCCGACACCCAGTGCGCCTACGCGCTCGCCATCGCCTTCGGACTGCTTGACGGCGAACCGGTGCGCCGCGTGAAGGCCGGCAATCGACTCGCCTGCCTGGTGCGCGAATCCGGCGGCAAGGTAAGCACCGGATTCGCCGGCACGCCATTCGTGCTTCCGGCGTTGACCATGACCGGCCATAACGACGAGGCCTACGCGCTGCTTACCTCCACCGAATGCCCAAGCTGGCTTTACCAAGTGGTTATGGGGGCCACCACCACGTGGGAACGTTGGGATTCCATGCGGGCCGATGGTTCGCTGAACCCCGGCGGCATGACCTCGTTCAACCATTACGCGCTCGGATCGGTGGCGGAATGGATGCATGCGCATATCGGCGGCCTTGAAGCCGTTGAACCCGGCTGGAAGCGGTTCCGTATCGCTCCGGTGATCGGGGGAGATCTCACCCATGCCGAAACCTCTCACATCACCCCATATGGCAAGGCGGAAGTGCAATGGGAAGTCAACGACAATGTGCTTGATCTGACGGTTGCGGTACCTGCCGGAACCACGGCATTCGTGGATATCGTCGACCATGAGCGCGTCGATCTTGTTGCGGGAACGCATCATCTGCAGATGGCGCTGTAATCGTACGGAATCGTGTGAAATCGTATGAACGAAAGTCCTGCCGAAGCTGAAGCCAAATAAAAGTCGGCGTCGGCAGGACTGCGATCATACCAAAAATGAAAAAAGCTTTCTTCATCGTATATTTCAAATCATTTCAATATTTCAAAAAAAAGAACATGCTTCCAAGGGGGGAATCATGACAGCAAACGCATCACGCGAGCCAAGCACCGCAGTATTGAGTGATATCGCACCTGACAGCGGCCGCAAACTGACATCCACCGAAAAATGGCGATTCGGCGTCGGCTTCGTGCTCTTCTCGCTGATTTGGATGGTCGCAGGCACTTCCGGATCGGCCGTGCTGCTGCCGCAACGATTCACCGAACTGAACATAGGCATGCCCGAAGTGATTCTCGGCACCATGAATTCCGTAGGCTGCGTATTCGCACTGTTCTCCAACGTGATTTTCGGTGCGTTAAGCGACATCACGCGCTCGCGTTTCGGCAAGCGCACGCCATGGATTGTGGCAGGTGGTCTGATTACGGCAGCCGGCTATGTGCTCGCCTTCTCCAGTGCGCAGTTGGTGGGTATTGTGGCCGGATGGTGCATTGTGCAGGTCGGCGTCAACATGATGATCGCTCCGGCTGTGGCAGTGCTGTCCGACCGCATTCCGGAAAACGTGCGTGGTACGTTCTCCGCATTCTATGGTGGTGCGCAGATCGTCGGATCATCCGCCGGAACGTTCCTCGGATCGAAATTCATTGAAAACATGGGCACCGGATTTGCGATCGGTGCGGCACTGTTCGCAGTCACCGGTATCGTGACCGTGCTGATCTGGCCGCGCGAACGCTCCTCGGCTGCTTCTGTGGCTTCCGTCGAGTCTTCGGATGCCACCGCAAAGCTCGACGTCAAGCAGTTGCTGCGTTCGTTCATTCCTCCTACCAAGAATTGCCGAGATTTTTACTTGGCATTGATGGGCAGATTGCTGCTTATCTTGGGTTGGAACATGATTTCCGGCTATCAGCTGTATATTCTGCAGAAATACTGCGGGTTGAGCGTAAAGGATTCCGCGGCGACGATTTCCACCATGTCGGTGATTTCCATGGTTGTGCTGATCGTCACGTCCATGGTGTCGGGTCCGCTGTCGGACCGTCTGCAGCGCCGCAAGGTCATCGTGGCGATCGGTTCGGTGATTATCGCGATTGGTGTGGCCATTCCGTGGTTCATGCCGAATGCTTTGGGCATGATGCTGTTTGCAGGCATCGGCGGTGCCGGTTATGGCATTTACATTGCCGTCGATCAGGCGTTGAACGTCGATGTGTTGCCAAGTCAGGAAGAAGCTGGTAAGGATCTGGGCATTCTGAATCTTGCCAACACCGTTGGTCAGGTGCTTGCGCCTGTGGCTGTCGGTGCGATTGTGCTTGCCACTGGCAGTTATGCGGCGCTGTTCCCGATCGCTGTGGTCGCGGTGCTGCTGGGTGCGGTGTTCATCATGTTGATTCGCAAGGTGAAGTAGCTGCGGTGATGCGCAATGTGCTGGCGATTGCGGCACAGGTGATTTCGACATTGCGTTCCGTGTTGGCGACCAACGTTGTAAGATCTGCTGGCCCGGGCGCAATGCCGAATGTTGCGATAATGCCGGTTTCGTTCAGCGCTTCGACGGTGTGTGGGTCACGGGTTACCGTTCCGCCGATGGCAATGGTTGGTTTTCCTTGCGATTGCGCCAGTTTCGCAATGCCGCTTGGCACTTTGCCGTATGGCGTTTGACTGTCGATGGAGCCTTCTCCGGTGATGATGACGTCGGCCCAAGCGCACGCTTCACGGCCATGTGCAAGATTAAGCACGAGTTCGATTCCCGGCTTCACTGTTGCGTTGAACAGGCCAAGCATGCCACCTCCGGTACCTCCCGCAGCGCCCGCTCCCGGAGTGTGCTCGATATCGCGGCCGTTATATTGCATGATTGCGCGCGCGAGATTCGCAAGCCCCTGATCAAGGAGTTCGATCTGTGCTGCGTTCGCGCCTTTTTGCGGAGCGAACACATGCGCAGCGCCTTCCGGGCCGGTCAAAGGATTGGTGACATCGCAGGCGAGAACAATCGGAACATTTTTTACAAAATCGGGAACTTCCGAATCATCAATCCTCGACAAATCAACAAGAGAACCGCCACCAAGCGGAATATCATGACCTGCCGTATCAAGAAAACGAAATCCAAGCGCGCGAGCCAATCCCGTGCCACCATCCGTAGTGGCACTACCACCCAAACCAAGCACAATACAATCCGCGCCAGCGTCAATCGCAGCACGAATCAGTAAGCCGGTACCGAACGTGGAAGCAACCAACGCATTGCGGTCGGCAGGGGAGACCCGTTCAAGTCCGCTTGCCGAAGCCAACTCGACCACGGCGGTACGGGAAGTGTGCTTATTGCCAAGAAACCCGAACTGCGCAATAATCGGGCGACCGACCGCATCAACCGTCTCAACATCATGCAACGTGCCGCCGGTGGCATGAACCAAGGCGTGCGTCAATCCTTCGCCACCGTCGGAAAGCGGCAAAAGCCGGCATTCGGCCTGCGGGTCGCCGCGCATAATGCCACGAGCCATCGCCTGCGCAATCACCTCGGCCGAAGCGGCCTCCTTGAATGAATCCGGCGCCAGCAAAACCCGCATACATGCCTCCTTCTACGTCTGCATCCATACAGTAATGCAGTGCCGGGGCAGAGGCTTAGCGGTAGCCCTCCCACATGGGCAGGGGGAACAGGGTGTCTTCGCATTCCGCCCACATGGCGTTCAGATCTTGGCCGGGCGTGCGCAGCCAACGCAGCTGCACGCCATCCATCATGGCGAATCCCGCATTAAGCAGCCGACGCGTATCAACGCCTTCGGGCGTGCACCAACGGATATTGAGCGCGGTATCGGCATTATGCAGCTCACGATTGGCGAAGTACTCGTGTGCAGGGTGGTTCGGGTCGATCGCTTCGGCACTCAACGTGGAAAACATGTGCACCTGAAGCGGTCTACGTGCGTTCACCGCCACGATTCTGCGCCACATGTCGGCGATCAACGGTCGTGGCTCACGTACCATGTCGGTAAGAATGTCTTCCGTTTCGGAATCGTAGACTTCGTCCAGCGCGGCTGTGAGCAGTCCTTCCTTACTGCCGACATAATGCAGTACGCCAGCCTTGGTGAGTCCTACGCGATCGGCGATTTTCTGCAGGGAAGTGCCGTAATAGCCGAGCGTTCCAAACAGTTCGACGGCCGCATTGAGAATCTCCGCTCTTCGGTCGACTTCTTCGTTGGCCATGATGATTCCCTCTCTTGCCCTTCATTGATGGCGATTCATGTGCGCTGCAATGCTTATGAATCGTCATTTCTCTCAAGTTGTAAATACTGCAGTTACTTTACGGTCGGTTAATTGATTTTTCAAAGAAGATTGGCGTGTTGCGGTGTTGGTTTTGATAAAGTACCTACCAACCGGTTAGTAGAGATTTCGGGGTTGAGGTCTCATGCAGATCGGTTAACCGATACGAACTCAAGAAAACGATGCGAAAGAGGAACGTATGAGCGAAAAAACCTATCCTTCCATCAATGATCTGACGCTTGAAGAGAAGGCATCCCTGACTTCCGGCGGCGACGCTTGGCATCTGCAGGGTGTTGAAGCCAAGGGCATTCCCGGCTATATGATCACCGATGGCCCCCACGGCCTGCGCAAGTCCAACTCGGCCACCACCGGCGAAGTCGACCTGAACAACTGCGTGCCTGCCACCTGCTTCCCGCCGGCCGCTGGTCTGTCCAGCTCCTGGAATCCGGAACTCATCCACCAGGTTGGCGAAGCCATGGCCGAAGAGTGCATTCAGGAGAAGGTCGCCGTAATCCTCGGCCCGGGCGTGAACATCAAGCGCAACCCGCTTGGCGGCCGTTGCTTCGAATACTGGTCCGAAGACCCGTACCTGGCGGGTCATGAAGCCATCGGCATCGTCGCCGGCGTGCAATCCAAGGGCGTGGGCACCTCGCTCAAGCACTTCGCCGCCAACAACCAGGAAACCGACCGTCTGCGCATCAGCGCCAACATCTCCCAGCGTGCGCTGCGCGAAATCTACTTCCCGGCATTCGAACACATCGTCAAGGAAGCCCAGCCGTGGACCATCATGTGCGCATACAACTGCATCAACGGCGTGCATGCGGCACAGGACCACTGGCTGCTCACCGACGTGCTGCGCGACGAATGGGGTTTCCAAGGCATCGTCATGAGCGACTGGGGTGCCGACCATGATCGCGTCGCATCCCTCAACGCGGGCCTCAACCTCGAAATGCCGCCAAGCTACACCGACGACCAAATCGTGTATGCGGCACGAGACGGCCGCATACAGCCGGCACAGCTCGACCGCATGGCACAAGGCATGATCGACTTGGTCAACAAGACGCGCGCAGCCATGAGCATCGAAAACTATCGTTTCGACATCGAAGCCCACGATGAGGTCGCACATCAGGCCGCCGTCGAATCCATGGTGCTCCTCAAGAACGATGACGCCATTCTGCCAGTCGCTGGCGATGCCAAGGTCACCGTCATCGGCGAATTCGCACGCACCCCGCGTTATCAGGGCGGCGGCTCCTCGCACATCACCCCAACCAAGATGACCAGCTTCCTCGACACCCTCACCGAACGCGGCGTGGATGCCAAGTTCGCCCCAGGCTTCACCCTCGACCTCGAACCGGCCGATCCGGCGCTCGAAGCCGAAGCCGTCGACGCTGCCAAGGGCGCCGACGTGGTGCTCATGTTCCTAGGGCTCCCTGAAGCGGCCGAATCCGAAGGCTTCGACCGTGAGACCCTCGACATGCCGGCCAAGCAGATCGCACTGCTCGAAGCCGTCGCAACCGAAAACAAGAACGTTGTGGTCGTACTCTCCAACGGCTCCGTCGTCACCGTGGCACCGTGGGCCAAGAACGCCAAGGGCATCCTCGAATCCTGGCTGCTCGGCCAGTCCGGCGGTCCGGCGCTCGCTGACGTGCTGTTCGGCAAGGTGAGCCCGTCCGGCAAGCTTGCGCAGACCATTCCGTTCGACATCAACGACGATCCGAGCACCATCAACTGGCCGGG
>ENA-OPDA01001574-OPDA01001574.1-human-gut-metagenome-genome-assembly--contig:-NODE-1574-length-14821-cov-1.926859_pt1 | contig 14821 bp, 14 predicted proteins | sample MGYA00241253_ERZ501486 | MGnify/ENA primary metagenome ERZ501486 (study PRJEB25962, sample SAMEA2042510) | human gut metagenome | biome: human gut; feature: human-associated habitat; material: faeces... | reverse complement strand
GGAGTATGCCGTCGTACCGGATGACCTTAGCGCTCTGTTTTTCTGTGAGACAATGGTTGGCGGACTGGGCGCCGTGATGGATGTGGCTATTTCTCTGATTTCCACAGCGGATGAACTGCTGGAACAAAATCCGCACATCGCATATGACCAGCTCAGAAAGTCCGTGCGCACCGTGTCGGATGACATCATGGGCACGATGGTCAACGTGTTGTTCTTTACCTATATTTGCGGCGGTCTGCCGGGCATGCTGCTCATGCTGCGCAATGCCATGACAATGTCGTTCGTGTGGGAATATGTGCTGTCCTTTGAGATGGTGCGCTTTTTGGCCGGTTCTATCGGCTTGGTACTTGCAGTTCCGATTACGCAGCTGGTTTTGCGCGTGTGGGTAAAGAGACAGGAGGTGGCGCATGGTTAAGATTTTGGCTGTTATATTGTTGGTGCTGATGCTGGCGGTCGGCAGAGATCGCGGTTTGCAGGCGTTTTTGACCATTTTGATGAATGTCGGCATTTTGGCAGCCGTGCTGTATGCGATTACGCTGGGCATTTCGCCGCTGCCGGTCAGCGCCATTGCAGGCATGTTGCTGACGGTTTTGATTTTGTTCTATCAAAACGGATACAATCTCAAAACGAAAGTCGCTTTTGCTGTGATTCTGGCGGTGGAAATCATCCTGTTTCTCATCGGCATGGTTTTGTGCTGCAAGGGGCATGCAGGCGGATACAGCGAGGTGAAAATCAATCTGGATGACGGTCTGTTTTTGGATGGCAACGTCGGCTTGTCCATGCTGCAGGTGGAAATCGCGGTGATTTTGCTCAGCCTGCTCGGCGCCATCAAGGACGCGGCGGTTGCGGTGACCTCCGCCGTCTATGAAGTGCACGAGAACAATCCGTCGCTGCTGCCGTCGCAGCTGTTCGGCTCCGGTCTCAAAATCGGACGGGAAATTCTGGCGACCACCATGAACACCCTGTTTTTTGCCTGTGTCGGAGAATCGCTGCTGTTGTTTAATATTATTTGCTATTGGGGCTATTCATTTGGCTATATTCTCAATTCCAAAGCGCTGTTTCAGGTGCTGCTGTATACGGGCATTGCGGCGATTGGCTGTATTGCGGCGATTCCGCTCGCCGCCATCGCCATGGCGATGACGCTCAAGCGGCGGGATGGCACAGGAGCACCTTCGCGCGGACAGCACACGGAGGGCGAAGCATGACGGAAATTCAACGGCAATTGTTTGCTCTGCGCGATCAAGCATACAAAGACTTTCACAAAAAGCTGATTCCGACCGTACATCCGGATCGCATCATCGGTGTGCGCACGCCGGTTTTGCGCAGCATGGCAAAGCGGTGTGCAGGACAGCCGGAGGCACAGGCATTTTTGCACGCGCTGCCGCATACCTATTATGAAGAAAACAATTTGCATGCGTTTTTGCTGGAGCAAATCACGGACTATCCGACGCTTTTGGCAGAATTACACGCGTTTTTGCCGTACATCGACAATTGGGCAACCTGCGACAGTCTGCGCCCCAAGTGCGTCAAAAAGCATCTGCCGGAATTTTTGCGGGAGATTCGAACGTGGCTTTCGTCTGAACGGATATATACCATTCGGTTTGGACTTAATATGCTCCTGTCCTTTTATCTGGACGATGCGTTTGAGCCGGAATATCTGCTGTGGGCGGCACAGGTGCAGTCGGAGGAATACTATGTGCAGATGATGCAGGCGTGGTATTTTGCCACGGCACTCGCCAAGCAGTGGGACAGCACAATTGGGTATTTGCAAACCGATCGGTTAAATCTATGGGTTCATAACAAGACCATTCAAAAGGCCATAGAGAGCCGCCGCGTCACCGACCAACACAAACAGTATTTGAGGACCTTGAAGCGATGAGAGAACGAATCATAGCAGGAATTTCCGTTCAAATTGTGCGCAAGCGCATTCGGTCGATGAATCTGACCGTTCGCCCGCCGGAGGGGACGGTTCGCCTGTCGGTTCCGACGCGAACGTCCAATCGGGTGATTGACCGCTTTGTGCAGGAGCATGAGAGCTGGATTCATGTCCAACAGGAAAAAATCCGCATGGAATATCCGCAGCATCAGTATCAAAGCGGCGAATGCATGTATCATTTTGGCGTGCCGCTGCACCTGGTCGTGCAGGAGACGGGCAGGCGCGGAAGCGTGCAGCGCACCGGTGGTGTACTGCTCTTGTCTGCGCCGAAAGACAGCACGCCGGAACAGCGCAAAGCATGGGTGGAAGTGTGGCAGCGAGCACAGTTGCACGAACAAGCGGAACACTTGCTGACCAGATGGGCGGATATTATTGGCGTAGAAGTGAGAGAATGGCATATTAAGCGTATGCGAACCAGGTGGGGAACGTGCAATTATGCGGCGCACCGCATTTGGCTGAGTTTGGCGCTGGCGGAAAAGCCGCTGCCGTGTGTCGAATATGTCGTGGTGCACGAGCTGTGCCATCTGCTCGAAGCAAGCCACAACGAACGGTTTTGGGCGTATGTGGAACGCTATCTGCCGGACTGGCGCGAGCGAAAGCAAAAACTAAACGAGAGCGTACAATAAAAAAGCTGTTGCAAGGATGAAACCTGCAACAGCTTTTTTTGCGTGATACTTACTTGGTTTTGAGCTTTTGTGTAATCTCAGAACAGGTATGGTAGATTTCCTGCACATCGGTTCCGACGTTAAAGGTGCCGTTTTCGTACAGAATTTTGCCGGCAATCATGGTCAGCTGTACATTCTGCTTGCTGCCGCTGTACACCAGATTTTTGCTGATGTTGTTGACAGGCTGCATATTCGGCTGATTGAGATCGATGACAATCAAATCCGCCTGCGAACCGGCGGTCAAAGTCTCACAATCGGTCAGGCGCATTGCCTTTGCGCCGCCGACGGTTGCCGCGTACAGCACCGCGTTGGCATCGACAGCAGACGCATCGTTTTCGTGAACCTTGGCAAGAGCGGTGGTCAGGAACATCTCACGGAACATGTCGAGGCAGTTGTTGCTCGCCGGACCATCGGTTCCGATTGCCAGATTGACGCCCGCCTGTAAAATATCCTGAATCGGTGCAATGCCGCTCGCCAGCTTCAAATTGGAAGCCGGATTGGTGATGACGGACATGCTGCGCTTTTTGAAAATTGCAATGTCCTCCGGTGTGAAGTGGACGCAGTGATAGCCGCCGCCGCCAAAATCAAACAGGTGCAGCGAATCCAAATACTGTGTCGGCGTCATGCCGTGCTTTTCCATGCACGAAGCGACTTCTCCGGCAGTCTCGGAATTGTGCGTGTACACCGGTGCTTGATACAGGTGCGCCAGCGCTGCCAAATCTTCCAAAATATTGCGAGAGGTCGTGTATTCTGCATGGAATCCCAGCTCAAAGGAAATGAGCGGGTGATAGCCATTGTATTTCTGATACCATTCGCCGACCAGCGCCGCGGACTGGCTGAAATCGTTGACAGCACCCGTCAGCACCGTGCGGAATCCGGTGTCGATGGACGACTGTACAATGGAATCCGGCGTCAGATACATGTCAAAGTTTGCCGTGATGCCGCTGGTCAAATATTCCAGATAAGCGAGCTTGGACAGATGGTAAATATCCTCCTCGGTCAGCTTGGCTTCCATCGGGAACACCTGTTTGTTGAGCCAGTCCTGCAGCGGCAGATCATCCGCATACGAACGCAGGAACGTCATCGCAGAGTGGGTGTGTGCGTTTTTAAAGCCGGGCAGAATGAGATTGCCGCAGACATTGCGCTCGACATCCCAATGCAAATCGGACGGTTTTTCCTCGCCGACATAGATGATTTTGTCGTCCTGAATCCAGATTTCGCCCCAAATTGGTTCAAATCCGTCCGCCATCGTCAAAATACGGGCGTTGTACAGTCGTGTGTTCATGCGTGTTCCTCCTCTGGTGCGCCGAAGGGAATGCCGGCGTGCTTTTTGTCAAATACAGCGTGCAGGCTCTCGGTATACGGCGGGCGGCAGATGCCGTATTCCGTTACAATGCCGGAAATCAGCGTGTGATCCGTCACGTCAAATGCCGGATTGTAGCATTTGACCTCCGGCAGTGCCATCGGCTCTGCGTAAAATTTCTCCTTGATTTCTTCCGGATCGCGCTGTTCAATCGGAATATCCTCACCGGTTGCACAGTTCAAGTCAATCGTTGAGGTCGGACCGAGGACATAGAACGGGATGCCGTAATGCTTTGCGAGAATTGCCACACCCGATGTGCCGATTTTATTCGCGGCATCGCCGTTTGCTGCGACGCGGTCACAGCCGACAAAGCAAGCCTGCACCCAGCCGTTTTTCATGACCAGACTCGCCATGTTGTCGCAAATCAGCGTCACATCAATGCCGCCGCGGCTCAGCTCATACGAAGTCAGCCGCGCACCCTGCAGCAGCGGGCGCGTCTCGTCGGAAAAGACGTGGAACTTGTAGCCGCGTTCCTTGCCCAAAAACAGCGGGCCGAGCGCTGTGCCGTAGCGGGACGTTGCTAGCGGTCCGGCATTGCAGTGCGTCAGGATGCCGTCTCCGTCTTTGACGAGAGACAGACCGTATTCCGCAATGGAACGGCACATGGCAATGTCTTCTTTATGAATGGCAAGGCATTCGTCGCGCAGGACAGATAAGCGGTCGGCGCGATCTGCACAGTGCTCGGCGGTGTGCAGCATGCGATCCAGTGCCCAGCGCAGATTTACTGCGGTCGGGCGGGAGGAGGCAAGATACTCCGCTTGTTCGCGCAGCTTGGACAGAAAATCCGCCGCAGACAGCGCGGCATCTGCCTGCTGTGCCAGCACATAGAGGTCATACGCCGCGCAAATGCCGATGCACGGCGCGCCGCGCACCTGTAAGCTCTGAATGGCATCGTACATTTCCCGTGCGGTGCGCAGCGTGAGATACTGCGTGCGGTTGGGCAGTTGGGTCTGGTCGAGAATGACGACGGCGGTGCCGTCATCGCTCAGATGAACATGATCGGATAAATATTCGCTCATATGGATTTGCTTCCTTCCTCATCAATAACAGCCGGAATCGGACAGCCGGTGCTCATTGCCAGCCGGACGATTTTCGCGGAATCTTCTACATAAACGGCGTTCGTGTACGCCTGCGCCAGCGAATCCGCCGCCGTCACAACGCCGTGATTGGCGAGCAGCGCGGCAGGCTTGCGGCTGAGAATCGGCAGGCAATGGGTGCCGACTGCGGCGCTGCCCTGTGCGGCATAGTCCGCAACCTCAATGCTTCCGCCGAGAAACAGCAGCATTTCCACGAGCACACAGGGAATTTCCCTGCGCAGCACGGCATAAGCTGTGGCGTTTGGCGAATGCGTGTGCACGATGGCGCGGTATTGCGGCAGATGCCGATAAATCTCCGCGTGCATTTTCCATTCGGAAGACGGCTTGTGTCCGGAAAGCACGTTGCCGTCCAAATCAATGATGACGATGTCTTCCGGTTTCATGATGGTATAATCCATACCGCTCGGCGTGATGGCGATGCATCCGGATGCCGCATCATAGCAGCTCAAATTGCCGCTGGTTGCAGCCATCATACCCTCACGATAGGCTTTCTGCGCGGTGTTGACAATCTCCTCCCGCAGAGAGGTCATGTCTGGCAGAGATTGGTTCATAAGTAATCCCTCCGGTTTCTTTCTATGCTATTATACGTTTTTTTTGATTTCGCTTCAACAGCAGACAAGGAAATACTTGCAATTTGTCTGCAGGGTCGTATAATGAGGAGGGGAATATATTCTCGGAAATGAAAAATAAAAACGTCACAGTGTGTGATGGTGGAGGAAAACACGATGATTCAGGATATTGGACGCAATACCATTGATACAGAATTTGCAAAACCACAGCCGCAGGACAGCGATTATGTTCTGATTTTTGAAAAAACCGATGTATTTGTCGTGCCGGAAACCGGCAGTCTGCCGACATATGCCGACTGGAAGCGGCTGGGCGGCGACGACAGTGAACTGGTACATATTTTTGAGCAGGCAGGCACCCAGTTCTTTACAGTGCTCGATCCGGACGATGCCATCAAACAGCAGCTGCGGCGCGAGGTGTCGCGCTATCTGCGCATGGTACAGCCGACATGGCTGCGTCTCGGCTCCGTGACCGCGCTGCATTTGTTCCAGTGGTTTCAAAACCACCGCTTCTGCGGCTGCTGCGGTGCACCGATGAAGCCGGACGGCAAGGAGCTGGCGATGCGCTGCACCAATGACGAGTGTCATGCAGTGACGTATCCGGCAATCAGTCCGGCGATTATTGTCGGCATCGTAAACAACGGCAAAATCCTGCTGACCCGTTCTTCGGTCTATAAAAATCCGGTGTATGCACTGGTGTCCGGCTATATGAGCGTGGGCGAGACGTTTGAAACGACCGTCAAGCGCGAAGTCAAGGAAGAAACCGGTTTGGATGTCACCAACATTCAGTATTACGGCAATCAGCCGTGGGGCTTCTCCGGTGCACAGATGATCGGCTTCTGGGCAGAGCTCACGGGAAGCGATCAGGTCAAGCTGCAGGAGGAAGAACTCAAGGAAGCCGGATGGTATACGCCGGAGGAGATTCCGCCGGCATACGAAGAAAATCCGCTGGATTTGACGCATTATATGATTGAACTGTTCCGCGCACACAAGGCACCCGTACAGAGATAACACAGCGGCAGGAGGCGATCACATGGTTGGAAGACTGGTATCTTCTCCAAGAGGTGCAACCTATTATTGGATTGAAAAAAACGCAGATGCACAGGCACCATGGATTATATTCACGCATGGGCTGTGCGCCAATCATCGGCTGTTTGACAAGCAGCTCCCGTTTTTTCGGCTCAACTATCACGTTTTGCTGTGGGATCTGCCGATGCACGGCCGCTCCCGCCCGTATCATGCGTTTACCTATGCACATGCGGCGGAGGAATTGAAACAGATCACGGACAGAGAACACATCAAGCAGGCGATTCTGGTCGGTCACGGCATCGGCGGATATGTCTGTCAGGAGTTTGCTTCGCGCTGGCCGGAGATGGTACAGGCGTTTGTCGGCGTCAGTGCAATGCCGTTCGGCGTGGCGCTGTATCCGGAATTCGATCAGAAAGAGCTGAAAAAAGTGCCGCAGACGGTCAAGCGCCTGCCGGAGCGTATGCTGCAGACAGGATTGGCGCGCAAGCGCACACAGACGCTGTACGGCTATCAAAATGCACTGCATATGTTTGAACAGATGAGCAAAAAAGAGATGGTGCAGGCGTTTGCGGCGGCATATGGCGACCGCTTCACGCACAAAGCTGTGGTACAGTTCCGCTGTCCGGTCATGCTCGCCATCGGCGCGATGGATTACACCGGAAAAATTGCGGAGTACTGCCGCATTTGGTCGGAAAAACAAGGCTATCCGATGACCGTCATTCCGGACGCCTCGCACAACGCCAACACAGACAACGCAGATGTGTTTAACGATACGGTCAGCAAATTTTTACGCCGCAGCCTGCGCAAAAACAAAGCATAAACAACAAAGAGATGCCATCAGGCATCTCTTTTTGCGTGTGTTTGCCGCTTTTTCAGCAGAAAATAATATCCGATTCCCACAGCATCTGCGAAGAACCAGCCGATAGGAATCGACACCCAGATACCGATGACGCCAATCACGGCGATGCCGGACAACAGATAAGCGAGCGCCACACGCGTACCCAACGAACAGACGGTGAGCACCACCGACATCTGCGGGCGGTTGACGGCGCGATAATAGCCATACAGCAAGAATAATATGCCGATGCCAATGTAACAGGCGCCCTCAATCTGTAAATACTGGACACCGATGCGAATTACTTCTGCACTGGAAGCGTCTACAAACAGCTGCATGAGCGGCTGCGCGCAGAGCCAGACTAAGCTGCTGATGATCACACAGAACACGGCAACGCTGGCAAATGCACAACGCACACCGGAAGCAATCCGTGCGGACTTTTGTGCGCCGTAATTTTGCGCGACGAATACGGAAAATGCATTGCCAAAATCCTGCACCGGCATGTACGCAATGGTATCAATCTTTACCGCAACGGCAAAAGCAGCCATGACGGCGGTGCCGAAACTGTTGACGATGCCTTGCACCAGCAGAATGCCGAAATTCATGACAGACTGCTGCAAACAGGTGCAGCCGGACAGCGAGAGAATGCTGCGGAGATTTTCTCTGTTCCAGCACATGTCTCTGCGCGTCACGCGGTACTGCGGAAACTTTTTTAGAAAGTATACGGCGATGCCGATGCCGGAGACGCATTGCGAAGCGGCAGTGGCGAGCGCCGCACCCATAATGCCCCAGTGCAAAACAATGACACAGTACAAATCCAAAAAAATATTTAACACGACAGAGACGGCGAGAAACAACAGCGGAATGGCTGAATTTCCGATGCCGCGCAGAACGTTGGAAAAATAATTGTATAAAAATGTGGCGAAAAAGCCGAAAAATACATAAAACAGATAGGTGTGCATGTCTGGAACTGTCTCTTGCGGGACGCGCAGGAAGAAAATGATGGGATCAAGAAAGCGATAAAACGCCAGCATCAGACAGAGAGACAGCGCGCCAGCCGTGCTGAAGGAGAGAAAGATGCCGTTTCGCATGGCGGGCAAATCGCGCCTGCCGTATGCCATGGACAAAAAGGCACTGCTGCCCAAGCACAGACCGATAATAACAGAAGTTAAAAAAGTCAGAATGGTATACGAGGAGCCGACCGCCGCAAGCGCCGTATCTCCGATATATCTGCCGACAACCCACGTGTCCACCAGATTGTACAGCTGCTGCATGACATTGCCGAGCATGAGCGGCAGGGCAAACAGCCACAAGCTGGTTGTGATATTTCCTGTGGTGAGATCCCGTTCCCGTCTCATGACGTGCACTCCTTTTTTTGAGAAAATCATACTTTTTAAGTATAACATATAGAAACGAAAAAGCAATGTGAGACTCTATGCAAATTGCAAATAGACCGTGAAAATGTTTTCTTATATAATGATACATAGAGATGAATTTGTATTTGGCGAAGGGAGTTTGTTATGCATCAGAAAAAACAGCGCGTCTGGGAATTGCTGCTGGTATTTCTCAAAATCGGCGCGTTTACGTTTGGCGGCGGATATGCGATGATTCCGCTCATCCAACGGGAAATGGTGGACAATAAAAAATGGATCAGTGAAAAAGACATTTTGGACATTGTCGCGATTTCGGAATCGACACCGGGACCGATTGCGGTCAATGCGGCAACGTTTGTCGGCTACCATGTCGCGGGCGTGGCGGGAGCAACTGCCGCGACAGTTGGTGTGGTGCTGCCGGCGTTTTGCATCATCGCTTGTCTGGCGGCGATTTTGCCGAAATTAGAGCAGCTGCGGGCAGTGCAGTATGCGTTTTGGGGCATTCGCGTCGGCGTGCTGGCGCTGCTGCTGCGCGCCCTGCTCACGATGTATCATTCCTGCCAAAAGCATGTGTTTGCCGTATGCATCATGCTGGCGGCATTTGCCTGCGTGGCGGTTTTGCAGATGAACACGATTGTCGTGCTGCTCGGCTGCGCCGTGGCAGGCGTGCTGTACACCATGGCAAAGGAGGGCACACGTTCATGATATACTGGCAGCTGTTTTCTACGTTTTTTGAAGTCGGCGCGTTTACGTTTGGCGGCGGATATGCGATGCTTCCGCTGATTCAGCAGAAGGTACAGGCGCATCATTGGATTTCGACAGAGGATCTCGTCAATTTCATTGCGGTCAGCGAAAGCTCGCCCGGTCCGTTTGCTGTCAATATTTCGACATATATCGGGCAGATGATCGGCGGTATGGCGGGCGCACTGTGTGCGACGCTGGGTGTCATTTTGCCTGCGTTTGTCATTATTTTACTCGTTGCCCGCTGCTTTCGCGCCTTTCAGCGCAGCCGCATTGTGCGCGGCGCTATGGCGGGACTCAATCCGGCAGTTGTCGGCATGATTGCCGCATCGCTGTACTCGATTGGCAGACAGGTTTTGTTTCCGCACGGGCTGACGATTGCGTCCGGCGATGTCGTGCAGCTGTTTTGTGCGCTGTGCATTCTGGGCGCGATGCTCGCACTGATGAAAAAAGGCGTGCATCCGATTTTAATTATGTCGGCGGTCGGCGGCGTGGTGTTTGGGTTCGCGCTGCATTTGCCGGTATGATTTTTGTGTTTACGATTTATTCATATTTTATTCGCCGTTTTATCACAAACGCCTGCTATGATTGATGACACGGTTAATAATTAACAATGTTAAATGTTGCGCAGAGGGGAGGAACGTATGGAATCAAGAGAACATTGCGTGGCGGTTTGGAACCGCATGAAGCGAATGCGGCAGATTCAGATGTGGAAGCTGTGCAAGGGCATGACCAAAGCGGAAACCGAGCTGCTGCATGTCATGTGCCGTCTGAGTAAAAAAAATCCGGACATTCCGGTTTCTCAGCTGCCGCAGGTGTGCTGTATGCAGACATCGGCAATTTCCCGTCTGATGAAAAAGATGGAGGCGGACGGCTTGATTGTCCGCAAAGTAGATCCGAATTGCCGGAGAAATACACTGGTATCTGTGACAGAAGCGGGCGCAGAACAGTGCAGGCGCAATTGGGAAGAAGTACAGGACTTCTGGGAACGCGTTCTGGCGCGTACACCCGAAGAACATATTGATCAGATGTTATGCCTTTGGGATGAGATCATGGACAACATGGAAACCGTGATAGATGAACTGTCTCAGGACAAATAACATAGCAGGAGAAGCAACCATATGAAAAATATTTTTCAATTTCTAGCAAAGCATAAGCTGGCAATTTTTGCGGCGATTTGCTGTCTGGTCGTACAGGCGTACTGTGATTTGGCGCTGCCGACGTACACCAGCGACGTCCTGAATGTCGGCTTGCAGCAGGGCGGCATTGCAGACGGCGTGATGGATACCGTGCGCGCGGACAGTCTGGAGACGCTGGAGCTGTTTATGACGGATGCTGACACACAGACAGTGGAGCAGGCGTATACACAGCCGAATGTATCCGGCGTTCGGACACTGCGGGACGATGCAGACCGTGAGACACTCAACAATATTCTGCGCAAGCCGGAAGCCACGGTGTATCAGATGCGCAGCAGCGACAAGACCAAGGGAGCACCGGAGCAAATCAAAGCGGCGGTGGCCGCCGGCGCAATGACCAAAGAACAGCTGATTTCGCAGATGGATGAAGCGTTTTCCAAAATGGGAGACATGACAGACACTTTTTTGACGGAAATCGCCGTCAATTATGTGTCCGCAGAATATCAGGCACAGGGCATTGACCTGAATCAGGTGCGCAATGCCTATCTGTTTGCCGTCGGCGGAAAAATGCTGCTCATGGCTGTGATTATGGCAATCGCGGCGATTTTGGTCGGCTTGATTGCATCCGTCACCTCGTCAAAAGTCGGACGCGATTTGCGCACTTCCATTTACGAGAAGGTCATGCAGTTTACCGATGCAGAGATGGAAAAATTTTCGACAGCGTCGCTGATTACGCGTTCTACCAATGATATTCAGCAGATTCAAATGGTTTCGGTCATGCTGCTGCGCATGGTGCTGTACGCGCCGATTGTCGCAATCGGCGGCATTATCATGGTAGTCAAGACCGGTTCCAGCATGGGCTGGACAATTGTTCTCGCCGTTGTTATCATGATGGCGTGCATCGGCACGCTGACCGGCATCGCGATGCCGAAATTTAAAATCATGCAGAAGCTGGTAGACCGCCTGAATCTGGTCTCCCGTGAAATGCTGACAGGCATTATGCCGATTCGCGCATTTAGTCGGGAAAAGCACGAGGAACAGCGCTTTGATGAGGCGAATCAGAATCTGTTTCAGACCCAGCTGTTTACCAACCGCACGATGACCTTTATGATGCCGGTTATGATGTTTGTCATGAACGGTATTTCGGTTCTGATTGTTTGGGTCGGCGGACACAACGTCGACGCGGGCACCATGCAGGTCGGTGACCTGACAGCGTTTATCACATATTCCATGGTCATTGTCATGGGCTTCCTGATGCTGACGATGATTTCGATTATGCTGCCGCGCGCAGGCGTAGCCGCAGACCGCATTGTGGAAGTGCTGGACACACCGATTTCTCTGCACGATCCGGAGCGAACAAAGGACGCGCTGCTGGAACAGCCGAAGGGCTATGTGACGTTTCAGGATGTCTCGTTTACCTATCCGGATGCTGATGAACCGGCGCTGTCGCACATTTCATTTACTGCAGAGCCGGGAAAAACAACTGCGATTATCGGTTCTACCGGCTGCGGCAAGTCGACGATTGTTCGGCTGATTCCGCGTTTCTTTGATGTGACGCAGGGCGCAGTGCGCATTGACGGTGTCGATGTGCGTGAGATGAGCCAGAACAAGCTGCGCAGCCTGATGGGCTATGTGCCGCAGAAGGGTGTTTTGTTTTCCGGAACCATTGAGAGCAATCTGAAATACGGCGGCGAGAACATTTCCGATGCAGATATGCAGCAGGCGGCTGACATTGCGCAGGCAACCGAATTTATTGATTCCAAGGTGGATCGGTACAACTCGCTGATTTCTCAAGGCGGCACCAATGTGTCCGGCGGACAAAAACAGCGCTTGTCTATTGCGCGTGCAATTGCCAAGCATCCGAAGATTTATCTGTTTGACGATTCGTTCTCTGCACTGGACTATAAGACCGATTTGACGCTGCGCCAGGAGCTTTCCAAGCAGACGGCGGATGCAACCGTGATTATTGTCGCACAGCGCATTTCAACGATTCTGCACGCGGACAACATTCTTGTACTGGATGAGGGTAAGCTTGTCGGCTCCGGCACGCATGAAGAATTGTTGGCTTCGTGTGAGACCTATCAGGAAATTGCAAAGAGCCAGCTGTCTGAGGCAGAGCTGGCGGGCGTAGAGAAAGGAGGCCGCGCATAATGGCACCAAGAAGAGGAATGATGCGGCGCGGACCCGGTGCGCCGACAGAAAAGGCGGAAAACTTTAAGGGGACGCTGCGGGAACTGCTCAAGTATATGGGCGTGTATAAAATTGCACTGCTCTTTGTGATGATTTTTGCGGTTGGCTCGACTGTTTTTACGGTTGTCGGCCCGAAAATTCTCGGCAACGCAACAACCGAATTATTTCACGGCCTGATGGCAAAAATTTCCGGCACAGGCAGCATTGATTTTGATAAAATCGGCAAGATTTTGCTGGGGCTGATCATTCTGTATATTGTCAGTGCGCTGTTCGGCTTGATTCAGGGCTGGCTCATGACGGGCATTTCACAGAAAATGTGCCGCAAGATGCGCCGCGACATCAGCGAGAAAATCAATCGGATGCCGCTGGGATATTTTGAATCGCATCTGGTCGGCGATGTGCTGTCGCGCATCACCAACGATGTTGATACCATGGGACAGTCGCTCAATCAGTCGGTCACCCAGCTGATTACCTCGCTGTGTACGGTCATCGGCGTCATTGTCATGATGCTGACGATCTCTCCGCTCATGACGCTGATTTCGCTGATTATCCTGCCGGTTTCCATGCTGCTAATTATGCTGGTGGTCAAGAAATCGCAGAAATACTTTAAGGCACAGCAGAAATATCTGGGCGAAATTGACGGCCAGATTGAGGAGACATTCTCCGGTCATCAGGTGGTCAAGGCGTTCAATCGAGAGCAGACGGAACTGGAGAATTTCAAAAAGACCAACGATATTTTGTATGAATCCGCATGGAAGAGCCAATTTTTGTCCGGTCTTATGATGCCGGTCATGAACTTTGTCAGCAATCTGGGATATGTAGCGGTGGCGATTGTCGGCGCGATGCTGGCAGCTAACGGAACCATTGAAATCGGCGGCATTGTATCGTTTGTTCAGTACGTCAAGCGCTTTACCCAGCCGATTACCCAGCTGGCACAGGTATCCAATATGCTGCAGTCCATGGCGGCTTCTGCCGAGCGTATCTTCGAATTTCTCAATGAGGAGGAGGAGCAGCAGACGGTTGAGAATCCGGCATCTCCGGACTGCATCAATGGTCAGGTTTCGTTCGAGCATGTCCAGTTTGGCTACAAGCCGGATCATCTGGTTATCCATGATTTCAATTGTGACGTCAAGCCGGGACAAATGGTAGCGATTGTCGGTCCGACCGGCGCGGGCAAAACCACCATGGTCAACCTGCTGATGCGCTTCTACGAGATCTCCGGCGGCTCCATCTCCATCGACGGCATCGACACCACTTCCGTGCCGCGCTGGAACGTACACGACCAGTTCTCCATGGTCCTGCAGGATACATGGGTGTTCCGTGGCACCGTGCGCGAAAACATCGCCTACTCCAAGCCCGGCGTCACCGACGAGCAGATCGTCTCCGCATGCAAGGCCGTCGGACTCGACCACTTCGTGCGCTCTCTGCCGCGGGGCTACGACACCGTGCTCGACGACAACACCTCGCTCTCCCAAGGACAGCGCCAGTTGCTCACCATCGCCCGCGCCATGGTGCAGGACGCTCCGATCCTCATCCTTGACGAAGCCACCTCCTCCGTCGACACCCGCACCGAAGAACTCATCCAAAAGGCCATGGATGCGTTGACCGTGGGGCGCACGAGCTTCGTCATCGCGCACCGCCTGTCCACCATCCGCGATGCCGATTTGATCCTGGTCATGCGCGAGGGCGACATTGTCGAGCAGGGAACGCACGACGAGCTGATCGAAGCCGGCGGGTTCTATGCCGATTTGTACAACAGTCAGTTTGAGGATGTGACGGCGTAAGCCCAAAACAAAAAAGTCGACAGTGTGCCAAATCCGTTGCACGCTGTCGATTCAGACCGTCAAAAGAATTGCATTCCCGCCTTATTGTGTGTAGGGGCGACCATTG
>ENA-OPDA01001553-OPDA01001553.1-human-gut-metagenome-genome-assembly--contig:-NODE-1553-length-14932-cov-2.174901_pt1 | contig 14932 bp, 18 predicted proteins | sample MGYA00241253_ERZ501486 | MGnify/ENA primary metagenome ERZ501486 (study PRJEB25962, sample SAMEA2042510) | human gut metagenome | biome: human gut; feature: human-associated habitat; material: faeces... | reverse complement strand
CCCTAATTAACAAATAGTTAACATTTATAATTGCTACTTTTTTCATAAGAAGGGCCTCCTTTCTTGCCTACTTTTACTCTAAAAAATATATAAAAATTATAATTATTTAGAACAAATCAATCTATCTACCTTACATATAAAATAATATCATAAATTAAAAATTTATACAAGTACTTTATAGAATAAATTATACTAAATATATAGATATGGCTTATATATAATAGATATGTAGATATATTCTTTTTAGACCTTAGGCTAAAAAGAACACTGTAAGACCATAGACTTACAGTGCATATAACATATAATATTATTTTACTTCTTTAATAATTCCTCCACCTAGACAGATATCACCATCATATAATACACAGAACTGTCCAGGAGTAACAGCCTTAGACTTTACATAATTAAGTCTAAGCATATTGTTATCTAAATATTCAACCTCGGTATTAATATCGGGCTGTCTATATCTAAATTTACAAGTACATTTATTAGGTCTTCCATCAGTTAAAAAGTTAAAATCTTCAATAACAGCGGTATTAGAAAATAAATACTTATTCTCATCACCAATAGCAATATATAGAATATTCTTATCTAAATCTTTCTTCACTACAAACATTCTATCTTCAGTACCACCAATATTTAGTCCTCTTCTTTGACCAATAGTATAATACATAAGACCAATATGTTTACCAAGTACTTCACCAGTATCAATATTTACAATATCACCAGGAGTATTAGGTAAATAATTCTCTAAAAACTGTGTAAAGTTTCTTTCACCAATAAAACATATACCCGTAGAATCTTTCTTCTTTGCAGTAATCAAATCATACTCTTCAGCAATCTTTCTAACTTCAGGCTTTTCTATATCTCCAAGAGGAAATAAAACATTCTTAAAGATATCTCTATTAACATAAGCTAAAAAATAAGACTGATCTTTATTTTTATCTTTAGCCTTAGCAAGTTTACCATCTATTAACTTAGCATAGTGCCCAGTAGCTATATAATCCGCTCCTAGCTCTTTAGCTTTCTTAACAAATAAATCAAACTTAATATATTTATTACACATAACATCCGGATTAGGAGTTCTTCCCTTTTTAAGTTCATCTAGGAAATAAGTAAAGACAAAGTCCCAGTACTCTTTAACAAAGTCTACTCTATGTAATGGAATACCAATTTTATTACAGACCGCTAAAGCATCATTATAATCTTGTTCCTGAGGACATATATTATTATTTAAATTAGGATTACCTAAATAATCATTATTAATAGTACTATCCCAATTTCTCATAAATAAACCTATTACATTATATCCCTGTTTCTTTAATATAATAGCGGCAACTGAACTATCTACTCCTCCAGACATACCTATTACTACTGATTTCATTTAATACACCTCTTCAGTTAGTAATTATATCATATTTTATAGTTTAAATAAATAGTTTTATCATTACTTTTAATAGAGAAGGTAATAAATAAGCTTCACATAATGAAGATACTAGACATAGTATAATACATATACCAAAAACTAGAACATATTTCTTGAAGAACTTACCTAGATTTACTGTTTTATCTTTAAGAAATATCATTTTAAATAAATACTTAGAAAATAGTAGTGTATATACTCCCAGTATAAGGATTATAAGTATATTAATTAACTGACTTGGTATTACATATATTAATGAGGATAATATTCCTTTATATTTATATACTAAGATAAAGGAAGATATTGAAAAACCTATAGTAAAACTTTTCATATATATAAAGAAGATATTAAAGATAACTCCTATTATAGACATACCAAGTATCCAAGATAATATTATAAGTATCATACCTTCAATTAAACTATTTTTAAAAGAATTAAGATTATTAATATTATTAGTATTAATATTAGCCATAAAAGTACTAATCTCATTAATAACTTCTGACTTATCATTTTCATTTAGGACCATTAAGAAAAGAGATCCTGATATTATACCAAGTATTACTATAAATATTACAAATAAATTTACTTTCTTATTAGGTAAAATTAGAGCAAGTCCACTATTTAATTTCTTATTCATTTCTTATCACCAATAAAGTATATTAATTAATAGTTGAAAATATTCTTAATATTTAGTATAATTAAATAGAGGTGTATAAATACTATGAGTAAGAAAAAGAAAAAAGTCAAGAATATCGGCTCTAAGATATTTGCTTATGTAATGCTTGCCCTAGCGGTAGTATCTGCATTAACATCAATAATAGCGTATATGTTGCACTAGTATAGACTAAGTGCTTTTTATTTTATACATTAAAAAAGTATACCATTATAGTATACTTATTTTTATTTAATAAATAGAAATAATAATAACATAGATACAACAAAGCTAACTACTCCTAGAAGAATATAAGAAACAAAACCAGCATTATTCTTTTTATTACTTTGAAAAGTTTCTTTCTTCTTAGATTCAGTATCTACTATATCTCTTGTCATACTGTTAAATGTTTCAGTTTCTATTTCTACAGTTTTATCAAGTTTAGGTTCTTCATTCTTACCTACAACGAAATTAATACTAGGAGTCTCTACCATATCATAACTATTAAAGTGATCACTTTGTTTAACTAATTCTAAAATAGTTTTATATTCTATTCTATTATTATATCTAGATACAAACCAATTAGTAAATGTCTTAAATGAATCATTATTTATTATATAAATATTACTATTTACCTTAATATTATTTTTAGTAAGAAAAGCATAAGCATTATTAAAGATATTACCTAAATATCCATCTAATCTTTGATATAATACTAAATCTTCAACAGTTCTTATTCTATCTAATATACCATCATAAAATATTGGTAATACAAGAGTTACATTATAATTATCAATGCTCTTATAATAATTAATAAGTTCTTCAGTAACACTCTCTAATGAATTTTTATTTAAATCATATGACTGATAGTTACCTTTTAATCTAAGAACAATATTAGTATCTGTATAATCAGTAAATGGAACTAGTATATAAAAGCCATAACTTGGTGTACTTATATAATAAATATTATGTTTATTTAATTTATAAATTAGTGTCTCTTTCATAATCTCTCCTACTCTACTATATAAGTATAACACATTCAAAGTAACTTGTCATTACTTTTTATAAATTTTATTTTTTTATATTCACTATAAGCCTTACTATGTAAGTCTTATTAGTGCTATTTTTAGCCTGTAGTCTAAAAATAGTATATCAGCCATATCTATTATATATAAGAGAGATCTATATATTTAAATTAAAACAAAAACTTAAAGAGCATAAATATTACTCCTATTACAAAGAATAATAATAGATACTTCTTATTATTATACCTTCTAGCGGTCGGTAATAGTTCACAAAAAGATATTTGAAGCATAATACCCGCAATTAAGGAGAATAATATGCCAAGTACTGTGTCATTAACAAAGTTCTTTAAAAATATAAATGCTAAAAGAGCTCCTAGTGGTTCAGATAAAGCGGATACTAAGGTATAAAATATGGCTCTTTTTCTACTACCAGTAGAATAATAAATAGGTACCGATATACTAATACCTTCAGGTATATTATGCATAGCAATAGCTATTGCAAGAGATAGTCCTAGTTTAACATCACTTGAAGTGGCTACAAAAGTAGCTATACCTTCAGGTAGGTTATGTAATATTATGGCAATCATTGATATTATACCTACTTTAAATAATGATTTATCTTTAGTATCTTGAGGTGGTTTATCAGGTAGATAATAATCTATTATCATTGATATTACTATACCTAAAAGTAAACCTAAAAAACTAATTATTATAGTAGTTATTTTACTTAGATTATTACTAAGTAATACTAATGATTCCGGTACTAAATCAGTTACTGATACAGTTATCATAACACCCGCTGCAAAAGCAAGCGAAGCCATAACTATCTTATCATGATTTTTCTTCTTTATAAATATTACTAGTACTCCTATCATCGTAGAAAATCCTGCGATAAAAGTAAGTAAGAATGCTAAAAGGGTATTATTCATTGTATCACCTATTTAAATATATGAAAAAAAATACTATCTATACTAGTATTTACTAAATAAAATATAATGTATAAGAATATATTATTGTCATATAATATTAATGCAAATAAAATAATATTTGCATATTTTTGCATAGTCATATTGACTTTTTATGCAAAATATAGTATATTATTATTGCATTTGAAAGAGTGCATTAATATGTAAATGTTTAGCCGCTTATGGATGGTGCGGGTTATAAATGATTCCAATTGCGAAATGTTAGTCGCTTACGGATGGTGCGAGTTATAAATGATTCCGAAGGAAAATGTTTGAAAACTCTATTAATATAATGGAGTTTTCTTTTATTTTGTGATAAAATGTTATACATAGGGAGTTGATACAAAATGAAAGTAGAAACAGGATATATTTATCATATTAAAGAGGATTTTTTTGATAAAATAAATGATAAAGGATTAATGATAAACCATGAGAATGGAAAAGCCAGACCTACATATTTTACTATTAAAGACAAAGAGATATTATGGTTTATTCCTTTGAGTAGTAAAGTAGCCAAATATCAACCAATAATAGATAAAAAAATAAAGAAGTATGGAAGTTGTAAATCTATAATGATAAGTGAAATTGCAAATAAACAATCAGTAATATTACTGCAAAATGCATTTCCAACATTAGAAAAATATATAGACCACCCACATACGATTAATGGTGCACCTGTTAGAGTTGCTGATAATTTAAAAGAGGAAATATTAGAAAACTTTAATTCGTTATTAGCATTAAAGAAACAGGGTACAAATTTATTTTTTCCAGATATAGATAAAATAAAACAAATTATGCTTGATGAGTTAAAATAAAAGTAATGATAAAAAATCAGTTGTAAATAAAAGAATTATAAAAAGAAATACAAGTACATTAGTATTTCTATTGTTTTGTTCTGGTTTTATGATTTTTAACTTCTAATGCAGGTTTAACTATTGGGACTACATTATCTTCACTATCGTGTATAGTAAGTTGTCTATCAATTGTATACTCTTTGATTAAGAGTTTAGCATACACTTCACTAGATATAGTATAAATAATATCATTATTATTAGGATTAATAGTTTCATCTTTTTCTATGCTAAATAATATATAAAATTAAAAACATTGGTATTATTTTCTATTAAAATTATACCAATGCTTCTTTTTACTTTTTACCATACCATTACTATATCTATAAAGTAAGTAATTATAATCTTCTTTAAAATCATTAGTATCGGTAGGTATTAAACTATCTTCAATTACATAGTCATTTTCATTTGTATCTGTAGTATATTCTTTCTCATTTAATAAATCAATATACACTACTTTATCTTTTGAATATAAAACTGCTTTTTCTATTTTACTATTTCTTTTTTTAGAATGAAATATATCTCCAACATAGAAATTATCTTCCATAATTAATCATTCCTTTAAATAAATTATTACTTAAAACATTAAGATCAAGTTCAAAAGATAAATCTATATTAAGAGTATCTCTAATATCTTCAATTATATACATATAATTTTTAATAATATTATATATACTAATAAATGATATAATAGTACAAATAATGGCTATAATATTAATTATTAAGTAATTAAAGATACTACTTAGTAAAAGAATAAAAGATAACTTAAAACATACTTGAAGTACTTTAATAATCATTTTCATAAAAAAGTAATTATAATTATATTTAGCTTCTTCTAACTGATTAGTTACATAACTCATATCCATACTATCACCTCTTCATAGGCTAATATTTTACAATAAAATAGTCATAAAGTCAAGTAAATCAAGATTATTTATGAATATGGTAAATATTATCTTTCATAATTTTATCCATAAGAGAAATACTAATAATGTAGTCTGTGAATATAGTTAAAGGAGATGTATTTTATGTTTTTTAAAAAAATAAAAAACAATGTTATTCTGCTGATACTCTCATTATTTATTATTCCCACTTATGCCCTTGCTTATTCAGACTATGTAATAGCGGGAGGAGAAAATATTGGTATTGAACTTAATTCTAAAGGTATAATTATCGTAGGTACTTATAGTGTTAACAATAACAATCCTGCTAAAGAAGCTGGACTACAGAATGGTGATAAGATAATTAAAATTAATTCTAAAGATGTAGATAATATTAAAGATATGATAACCACTATTGAGAATAGTAATAATAAAGAGAATTTATCTATTACCTATTTAAGGGGAAGTAAAGAGAATACTACCAATATTAAGTTAGTTAAATCTGAAGGTGATATCTATAAGACAGGACTATATGTTAAAGATAGTATAACCGGTGTTGGAACACTTACCTACATAGATCCTAATACTAAGTTATTTGGAGCATTAGGACATGAAATAATTGAAAAAAATACTGGGCAAAAACTTGAAATAAAAGATGGTAAAATATATAGTTCTACTGTAACAGGAGTTACCCGAAGTAGTATTGGTAGTCCTGGTGAAAAGAATGCTAGATATGATAGTTCTAAGATATTTGGTAATGTATTTGAAAATACTAATAAGGGTATATTTGGTACATATACTGGTGATATTCCCAATAAGAAACTATATACTGTAGCAAAAGATAGTGATATTAGTACTGGTAAAGCAAGTATTTTTACTGTAGTTAATAATGATAAAGTAGAAGAATTTACTATTAATATTATTAAAATTAATAATAATGATGCTGTTACTAAGAATATATTATTTGAAGTGACTGATAAGAATCTACTTGATTTAACTGGTGGTATTGTTCAAGGAATGAGTGGTAGTCCAATAATTCAAGGTGATTATATTATTGGAGCAGTAACTCATGTAGTAGTAGATGATCCTACAAAAGGATATGGTATATTTATTACTAAAATGTTAGAAGAGGCAGAAAACTAAAGAGGATATTATTCCTCTTCTTTTATATATCCTCTTGAGTCTAAAGTCTCTAAATTAAAACTTTTTCTTTATTATATTCATCACATTTAACTTCTAATAATGGGAAATTACAGCAGCGTTCATAGATATTTTTATATAATGCTCCACTAATATAAGCATTATATAATATTATAGATTTTTTTCTTACTATATCACTATTTTTATTTAACCACAATAATTGCTTCTTTAAAAGTGTTTGATATTCCTTTCTGCCTTTTGATAAATTATGTTTATTTAAAGTAATAACATCATAATTATCTTTATATAATGGTATCATATTATTAAAGTTGATTACTCCAAGTGTACCATTGTCAATTTTAAAAAAATCAATGTTATTTTTCATTATCTGATGCTTTGGTTTAGGACTAGAAAGAGGTGCAAAATATTCTTTATCACCAATAGAAAATAAAACACCAATAAAAGGTCTTAATTCCTTTTTACCTTTATTATAAACTACTCTTTTATCATACTTTCTTAAATAATCACAATACATATAATCTATTTTTACCAACTTAAAAACCATAAAAATTTACAAAACCTCCCTTCAATTTTTGCTAGCAAAATTATACTATTATAAATAAGAAAAGTCAATATAAAATTAAAAGAACTAGAGTGAAGTCTCTAGTCCCCGCATATATATGCTCCCAATTAATTTATGTCTAATTGGTGTAACGACGCTTTTTTAGTTTCCCGTTTATATGGCCGGACACACCGCTTTTTTAGTTTCCCGTTTATACGGCCGGACACACCGCTTTTTTTAGTATAGTGAGAATATTTCTCACACAACATAATAATACTATAATAATTTGTATTTGTCAATTATTTTTATTCGCTTACAGTAAAATCTTCTAATTTACCATTTTCAAGCATAATTTTATTTACTTTTTCAGTTACTTTATTTAACTTATCAGAGCATTCTTTAGCTAGTTTCATAGCTTCAGTATATTTATTTATTGCTTCATCAAGTGGTACTTCTCCTGTTTCTAATTCTTTTACTATTTCTTCAAGTAATTTAATTTTTTCTTCAAAAGTCATTTCTTCTTTTTCTTTTGCCACTTTTATTCACCTACCTTAATTATTTTACTTTCAATATTACCATCTTTAAACGCTATAGTAATTACTTCATCTTCTTTTACATCTTTAATACTAGATAACACTTTATCTTCTTTTTTAACAATAGCATATCCTCTATTTAATGTATTTAATGGATTTAATACTTCTAACTTTGATATAATATGATCTAGTCTTTGACTACTATATTTATATAGCATACTAGGATTATTTAATACATAACTATTTTTTACTGTATATAATCTTATCTTAGTATTATCTAATATTTTATTTATTACTTTATCTAAATTATCCATTAGATTATCTAGTTTTTGTTCTTTTACTTCATACATAGATAAAGGTTTAGTTAATATATAACTATTCTTTATATTATCTAGTCTTTTATAATTTATACTAATAATATTATTTAAAGCATTATAACTTCTATTAACTGCCGTATCTAAATATGTAATTATAGTATTAATATCAGGTACTGCAAGTTCTCCTGCTGCTGTAGGAGTTGGAGCTCTAAGATCTGCAACATAATCTGATATAGTAATATCTATTTCATGTCCAACAGCAGATATAACTGGTATTTCACTATCATAAATAGCTCTAGCTACTACTTCTTCATTAAAAGGCCATAAGTCTTCGAGTGAGCCACCACCACGGCCAACAATTAATGTATCAAGTTTAAGCTCATCTTTTAAACTATTAGCTAGTCTTATTTTATTAGCAATGTCATTAGCAGCCATATCACCTTGTACTAGTGCTGGAAATAAAACTGTCTCACATATTGGATATCTTCTTTTAATAGTAGTTAGTATATCCTTAATAGCGGCCCCAGTAGGAGATGTTACTATACCTATTCTATTTGGTATTCTTCTAATCTTTTTCTTTTTATCTTTATCAAATAAGCCTTCACTAGATAATTTCTTTTTTAATTGTTCAAAGGCGACATATAATGCTCCTATTCCATCTTCAAGCATTTCTTCTACATATATTTGATAAGAACCACTTGCTTCATATACATCTATTTTACCAGTAACTAATACTTTCATACCATCATAAGGCATAAACTTCATATTTTTGTTATTAAAAGAAAACATAACAGCATTTATTCTACTATTCTCATCTTTTAAAGTAAAATAAAAGTGTCCTCTTGAATGAGCCTTAAAGTTAGATATTTCACCTTTTAGATACACTTTCTTTAGTAATAAATCTTCGTTAATAACTTCTTTTATATATTTATTTACTTCAGTTACAGTAATATAATTATTATTCATAATTACTCCTCAGTATTATTATCTAATTTTTCATGATATATTTTATCTAGTACTCCATTAATCATTTTAGATACTTTTTCATCTGAATATTTTTTAGATAATTCTATTGCTTCATTTATACATACTAAGTCTGGAGTATCGGTATAAATAAGTTCATATACTGATATTCTAAGTATTGCTTGATCTGTTAATCCTAGTCTATCTATAGACCAAGACTCTATATATTTTTCTATACTTTTATCAATATCATCAATATTATTTAATACTCCATTAATTAAAGTATTTAAATATTCTGTATCTATTTTCTTTCTATCTTCTATTACAATATTTTCTAATACTTCTTCTATAACATTATTTATATCATAATTTATTTTATTTTTTTTATATAAAAAGATTTGGTATAAAATAGTCATAGCTTTTTCTCTAGTAATTGTTCTGTTTGTCTTCATAAAAATACACCTCTTATTAATTCTACCACAAAATATTAATATTTTAAATATATTATTATAAGTTTTTATATCTTTTTTCATTTAGAATTGCTATCTCTAAGTGTCATTTATAGCCTGTAGTCTATAAATGATATATCAGCCATATCTATCATATATAAGAGAGGTTATTATACCTAAAAAATTTATAATAAAAAGATTTGACAAAGAGATAAAAATACAGTATAATGTAATTGTAATTAATTACAGAACTGGTCGTGACCCGTAGGGTTGCGGCTGGGTTTTTTATAAATTAATATTACATCCTCATTCTTTTTAACAATAACCTTATCTACCCAATTAGTAGTTTTTGAAATATATATTTTTTCAATTTGAAATAACAAACTTTCTAGTTCCATTTTACTATTGGTAATATCAAATATAAAATTGTTTGATTGTTTTCTTTTCTTTTTTATTGCATCTTCAATACTTCTTTTTCCTGAGCCTTTAATTGTTTTTAAATCCCAATATTCATTCTTAAAAAGATAATCGGCGGTCATAATACCATTTGGATAATTAATTCTTGGCATCATATATACATTACTACCAAATGTGTTACATAACCATAATGCAATTCTTCTTTCTTGTTTTGAATAGTCTAATATAACATTCTTTTTGTCTACATTATATTTAATATTGTTATAAACATAATATTTAGCATCAATTACATTGCAATTGTTATGACCATACTGCTTATTTTTTAGCCAAGAATTAGTAATATCAGTATATTTGTCTGTTTTAATTGTATCAATCAATATTAAAATCTCCTTCCTTCTTTATGCTTGATTTTAATGTTTATTTTATCATTATGTAAGAATGTTGTCAATCAAAATATAGAAGAAAGTTTCAATAAAAATTTAAATTTAAAAAAGACAATATCATAAATATTATCTTTTATTCATTTGTTATAGGAGCACCACTACATATTGGTTCTTGAAGTTGTTCAAGTCCTAATTTATCAGTTTCTTTTATACTAAGTGTGACTATTAAATCACTTTGGCTTGTTTTAGCATTATCTTCAGGTATTATTTTATCTGTTATATCATTGATGTCATTTATATAACCTTTACCTTTAATATGGTATGTAAATTCATAATATTTACCTTGTTCTAACTTAGATTTTAAGTTAGATGGTATTATATGTGAATATGGAATAGTGGTTTGAAACTTTTCTAATATTACATATGAAACATCAGGATGATGACCAGTATAATTCTCAAGTAGATTATATACTTTCCAAGTTTGAGTAAAACTACAATCATAGTTTAACTCTTCTGCATTCTTGTTTTCATCATTTGGAGTAATTACACTATTGTTGGTACATTTTTCTTTTAATTCATTTCTTTCTATAATTAGAAATACACCAAGTACAACTATAATTAAAGCCATACAAATAAATATAATCTTTTGATATTTTTTCATTCATCTATCTCCTTTACTTAGGACTTCTCTTAATTAATTTAGCGTGAACCACTGTTCTTTCAGTATCCGAGTAACAAGTACTAAGAGTAAGTATTTTATCATTAGTATCTAAATTTGTATTAAAGTTATGAATACTTCTTTGTTTTATAGTATTTAAAAATTTATTATATTCTTCATTATTATTAAAATTAGTAGTAATATAATAACTTTCTTCAGGTATTTTGTATACTGAGAATATCTGCCACAAAGTATTTTCAGTATCCGTAGATAATCTAATAATATGATTATCTTTATTATTATACCAAGATGATTTTAATACCTTTGAAAGAGATCCAAACATAGTTTTATCAAGTCTACTATGAGCATATAAAATAGTATTTTTATTATTTAAATCATTATTATTTCTATAATCTAAAAAAACCCAGCCAGCTTCATTATATTTTTTATCAAAGGAATGATTCAAATAATAAGAATTATCTTTAGTCTGAACAAACGGATAATTTATATTAGTATTATTTACATTAATCCAGCCTACAGTATCTGAATTTTTTTCTTTTAATTCAGTTATATCTACATCTATTAAAGGAAACTTTATATAATACCAATAATCACTAGTTTCTTCTTCATTAGTATCATTAACTAATTCAGTATTATCATCATCATCTCTCAAAGTAACATTAACCGCATTAGTAATATCGTTTATTACTTTAGAAGTATCTTTATTATCTTTACCCCAAATAAATATTTTAATTAGGCAAAATACTATTATAGATATAAATATAGAACATAATATTACAAAAATCCAAGTAGTATTTTTTTTCTTTTTTCTTTTCCTTTTCTTATTATTTTTATCATTATTTATTGTATCTAAAATATTATCATCATTAGTATTTATATAATTTAAATTGTTATCAATAATTAAATCATTTGAACTATTTTGATAGAAATCATTTGCATGTCTTGGAGTATATTCATCATCTTTATTATAATCATTATATTCGTTATTCAATTACTATCACCATATTAATTATACTAATAATTTAAAATATTTACAAGGTAATAAAAAGAAAAAGAGGAAAATTCCTCTTTTAATATTATCTAGTTACTTTAGCAGATATTTTTTTTGAAGTAATAACTACACCTGCAGCACTTATTACGATTGCTCCAATAATTAATGCTAAGTTAATATCAGAAGTACCTGGATTCTTTTCTGGTTTAGTTTCTGTAGGAGTTTCAGTAACATTGTTATATCCTATAACACCATAAGTACTTAAGTGAGATGTAGTAAATACTACTTTACCATTTTCTAATTTAGCATTTAAGGTTTCAACTAATTTTCCTTCTTCATCAAAGTATACTACTTTATAATTATCATATTTTTGATCACTTTCAGGAATTGCAATGGCAATTGTAAATTTACCATCTTCTAATTTTTCAATTCTACCATCACCATTTAAAACATCAATTTCATATAAATTAATTAATTTAACTTCTTTAACTTTTTTATTATCTTTATATGCTTCAGTTACTTTTTCAGTACCCTTTTTAATTTCATCCTCAGCTTTTTCAGTTACTTTTAAACTTAAATCATTTCTAATAGCTTCTTCACTTTCAAAAATAACTTTTTCATCATTAGTTTCTAATACTTTATTTTCTACTACTGCATATGTGTTACCATTTTTGTTAACTACATATTTATCTCCAACAAATTTTGCAACATCTGTATTAAATGTTCCACCAGTTACTGTAACATTAACTTTAGCCCATGCTGTAGTAGGATTTCCTTGAGTATTATTTACATATAATGCTTCAGCACCAGTAATAGTACCACCTGTAATATTAACTTCAATAGGTAATTGTGTAGTATGTTGTACAACAGCTATACCAGCACCAGCAGTAGTAGCACCTTTGCTGTTTGCTTCTGATACTAATTTTTTAGCAGTACCAGTAATTGTTCCACCTTTAACATTTAATTTACCAGATCTAACTTCAATACCAGTAGCGCCAGTAAGTTTTACACCATCTTCAATATTATAAGTACCATTGCCTGCACAATATACAGCAATACCATCATTTCCAGTAGCAGTTATAACAGAACCTTTTTTAATATTTACTACTGGACCATTTTCGTTTTTAATTATTCCATTTGTTGTAATACCATAGTCTTCTGCTATAATTGTTCCTGCAAAATTAACTTCAGTATTATAAGCATTTTTTTCAGATTCATATATTGCAATACCTGTAGAACCCTTAATAGTAACATCCTTTTCTACATTTAAAATAGACTTCTCTTTTGATGTACTTTCTTCAATTCCCCAAACATTAATATATAAGTCATTCAAATTAACAGTTCCTTTTCCTGTAATTGTTAATTCGCCGCTTACAACAAACAATGTTTTACCATTAGTAAAATTTAAATTATGCCCATTTAAATTAATTGTTAACTTTCTACCATCAGTAAGTGGCAAATGATTAGTAGAATCAATATCTGCAGTTAATTTAATTGTATCACCAGTAGCAGTTTCAGAAAATGCTTTAATTAATTCTTCTTCTGTACCAGCAGTTTTTTCAGCAGCCATTACACTAGGAACAAATAATGCAAGTACTGCTACTAGAAATAATAATTTCTTTTTCATTTTTTTCTTTCTCCTTTTCTTATTTTTTTTGAGTAGCTTACTTCTCCTACCCTACAATTCAATTATAACATTAATTTTATCTTTTACAAGACTTTTTTCTACAAAAAAAATATTTTACAGATAAAATGTCAAATAAAAAACACTAACTTGTAGTGCCTTCATTATTAATAATAACTTCTCTATATTTAGTAATATCTTCATAAGCTTTGACAAATAAGGTTAAATTAAGCTGTTCATCATTACTTATCTCATTGACAATGGTAACATCTTTTACTTCTTTGATATTACTATATTTAAGCAGTAACTTTTCTTTAGCGGTTTCTACTGCTTTATTTTTAGCCTCTTCTTTAGTATATATATCATCAATTACTTCAGTTTCATATTGATATTCATAATTTAATGATATTGGATTTACATTATTATCAAATATACTTTTTATATTTTTATCAAAAGTTTTATACTTCTTAAAGTCAAATAGTGATATTCTTTTATTGATAAAGTTAAATACTAATACTTTTTTCTTATTACCAGTATATTTTACTTCATGATGATAATATGGATAATTTATATCTATTATATACCAAACTTCTCCAATTACCTTTCCTCTTGCGGTACTTAGTATTTTCTCTTCACTTGGAGTAGTAATATATGCTGATATTATAGTTTCACCTTTTTTAACATAAGTATTAATATCTCGTACTTTTTCACCAGACTCTGCTTCAATAACTCTAATAACAGCATTTTTTGAAGAAACTATATCATAGTTTTTGTTATCATCTATTTCTTTATTAATAATTCTCTCTTCTACTCTAACAGTATATTTAGTACCATTTCTTATTATTTCAAGCCATTCTAAATTATCTTTATTATTATTAAGTATTTCTTTTTCTATTTTTTCTACTTCACTATAACTTTTAGCGAAAGCATATTTCTTAATACCACGATCTTTTAACTCTTCAGTCACTAGTTTAATTATTTTACTATTTGAATGTATTACTTCAACGCTAAATATCATATTTGATAATATAAATATTATTATCATACTAAGTAATAAGAATAATAAAATAAATCTAT
>ENA-OPDA01001547-OPDA01001547.1-human-gut-metagenome-genome-assembly--contig:-NODE-1547-length-14969-cov-2.043717_pt1 | contig 14969 bp, 14 predicted proteins | sample MGYA00241253_ERZ501486 | MGnify/ENA primary metagenome ERZ501486 (study PRJEB25962, sample SAMEA2042510) | human gut metagenome | biome: human gut; feature: human-associated habitat; material: faeces... | reverse complement strand
GCGTCTTATGCAGACATTGCCGCCAAAGATTTATTTCCGCATGCGCAGCGCATCCCGCAAAACTCTTGGGAAGATGTATTCCATGCTGTTTTGGACGGAAAAGCAGATATCGGCGTCGTTCCGGTAGAAAATTCAACTGCCGGAACCGTCAATGAAGTCTATGACCTGCTGGAGCAGTATGGTCTGTATATCACGCATTCGCATATCAAGCGCATCCGTCACTGCATTGCCGCCTGCAAAGGCGCATCGTTTGACACGATCAAAGAGGTACACTCGCACCCGCAGGCATTGCGCCAGTGTCAGCAATACATCAAGCAACACAATTTGACGCCGGTAGAAGAAAGCAACACAGCGGTTGCCGCGCACGCCATCGCACAGAGCGGTGATTTGACTCGCGCTGCAATTTGCTCCGAAGCCGCAGCAAGGCTGTATGGTCTGGAAATTTTGGAAGATCACGTCAATGATGCAGATTTTAATCAGACGCGATTTATTGCGGTCTCTCGTTTTCTGTCCACACAGGAAGCGGATACGCGCGTCAGTCTTGTGCTGACACTGCCGCACATTGTCGGCAGTCTGTACGGTGCGCTCGCCGTATTTGCAGATTACGGCGTCAACATGACGGAGATTCATTCGCGTCCGCTGCGCGACATGCCTTGGAATTATTGTTTTTATATTGATTTTGACGGCAATCTCCTGCGTCAGGATACCCGCGCACTGATTTATCAGACCATGCAGGAGTGTTCGTATGTTCGCATTCTGGGTTCTTACTCTGTAACGCAAGACAGTGAGGTGAAAGCATGAGTTATCCACTGACTGCCGCGCAGTCTCTGCGCGGTGACGTAACGGTTCCGGGCGACAAGTCCATCTCTCACCGCGCTGTCATGTTCGGCGCTCTGGCAGATGCCGACACGCATATTACCGGTTTCCTGATGGGAGAAGATTGTCTGTCTACCATTTCCTGTTTCAAGAAAATGGGTGTGTCCATCGACGTATCTGAAAAAGAAGTTGTTGTACACGGCGTAGGGCTGCACGGTCTCAAGGCGCCGGATGAACTGCTGTACACCGGCAATTCCGGCACAACCACCCGTTTGCTGTGCGGCATTCTCGCCGGTCAGCCGTTTTCTTCCACGGTAAACGGTGACACTTCCATTCAAAAGCGCCCGATGGGACGTATCATGAAGCCGCTGCGCGAAATGGGCGCGGATATTTCCGGCAAAGACGGCAATCTCTGTCCGCTGACCATTCATCCTGCCCCACTGCACGGCATTCACTACACCATGCCGGTCGCATCGGCACAGCTGAAGTCTGCCATTCTGCTCGCGGGCTTGTTCGCGGACAGCCCGACAACGGTTGTTGAACCTGCTCCATCTCGCGATCACACCGAGCGCATGCTGCGCGGTCTTGGCGCACAGGTTGTTTCCAACGGAACGGAAATTACGCTGACGCCGCCGAAAGCACTGCATGCCGTCAATGTAGAAGTTCCGGGCGATATTTCGTCCGCCGCATATTTCTTGGTTGCCGGTTTAATTTTACCGGACAGTGACATTGTCATCCGCAATGTCGGCATCAATCCGACGCGAACCGGTATTCTTGACGCACTGGAGGCCATGGGCGCAAATATCGAGCGTCTCAACGAGCGCGGTACGGTAGAGCCGATTTGCGACCTGCGCGTTCGCTCCTCTCACCTGCACGGCACGACCATCTGCGGCGATATGATTCCGCGTTTGATTGATGAGATTCCGGTTCTCGCTGTCGCCGCTGCGTTTGCAGAGGGCGAAACCGTCATTCGTGACGCGCAGGAGTTAAAAGTAAAAGAGTCCAACCGTATCGCAACCATGACCGCGGAGCTTTCCAAAACCGGTGCGGACGTCCGCGAAACCGAGGATGGTATGATTATCCGCGGCGGCAAGCCTCTGCACGGCGCAAACTTTGCAAGCTATGCCGACCATCGCGTTGCCATGAGTATGGCAGTGTGTGCACTCGCCTGCGAGGGCGACTCCTCGATAGACGATCCGGATTGCGTTGCCATTTCCTATCCGACATTCTTTGAAACGCTGGACGCACTCAAGCAGAAAGGAGAATGAGCTCATGATTCTGACAATGGATGAATTCCGCAAGTATGTGCCGGAAAAGCCAACGTTTGCTTTGTTTGGTCATCCCATCGCACACACGATGTCTCCAGAGCTGCACAGCAAGTTGTTTCGCGCTTCCGGCAAAGACTGTGAATATTTTGCTGTCGATGTGCCGCCGGAAGATTTGGAAGAAGCCATGCGCATTGCATCGCAGACGTGCGGCGGTCTCAATCTGACAATTCCGCACAAAAAGGCGGTCTTTCAATATTTAGATGCCGTAGATGAAACAGCTAAAAATCTCGGCAGTGTCAACACGGTTTTCTTTCATGACGGCACTTCTGTCGGTTACAACACGGATATTTTGGGATTTTCCGGTTCGTTGGAATTTGACGGCATCTCCGTGGAAAACAAAACCGCTGTTGTGTGCGGATATGGCGGTGTCGCCCGCGTCATCTGCTACCATCTGGCAAATGCAGGAGCACATGTTCTGATTACCGGCCGCAACCTAACCAAGGCAAAGGCGCTGCGCAATGACATTCGCTCCTACCTCCCGCAGGCGAGCATCAACATTATGCCTGCGACACAGCTGCCGCGGGCTACAGCGATTGTCGTCAATGGCACGCCGCTCGGCATGTATCCGAATGAACATACCAGCCCGCTGGAAAAACTGCCCATCGGAACCGAATATGTCTTTGACACAATTTATAATCCTCCGGAGACTGCCTTGATGAAGCTGGCTCCGCGCAGCGTCAAGACGCGCAACGGACTGCTTATGCTGGTGTTGCAGGCAGCATATGCACAGACCATTTGGTTTGGCACGCAGTTTGATTCTGCGGATTTGACCCGCATCCTGCGGCTGTTATCCGGTGATATGGCGAAAAAGCGTCTGCACGACGTATACGGCAAGCAAAATATTGTGCTGTGCGGATTTATGGGCAGCGGCAAAACGACGATTGGCAGAAAGCTCGCGCGCGCGTTGCAGTATGAGTTTGTTGATATGGACGATTATCTGGAAAAGCGCGAGGGCAAAAAAATCTCTGATATTTTCGCAGAAGTCGGCGAATCCGGTTTCCGCGACATTGAGACCGATTGCGCACGCGAGATTTCCGACCGCACCGGATGTGTCATTGCTTTGGGCGGCGGTGCTGTCCTGCGGCAGACGAACGTAGCGCTGTACAAGAAAAACGGTCTGCTCATTCATCTCAACACACCGTTTTATCGCATCGTACAAAATCTAAGCCGCGACACCTCCCGCCCGCTGCTGCAGGGAGACAAAGAAAAACAGACCCGCCTGCTGTTCAACAAGCGCAAAAAGATTTATTTAAACTGCGCAGATCGCTCGGTAACCGGCACCCGTATTTCGGAAATCATGGATGCTGTATTCCGCGCCATCTAAATTTCAAAAAGAAAGCTCTGTCTGAGCTTTCTTTTTTTGTTCACATTTTATCAATAATTTTTTCTATTTTTGTTCATGCATTCTCGTTCGAAATCGTGTATGATAATACCAGTGCAGATGAGACCTGCACCCAAAACAAAACTCTTCCAATTGAAGCGGAAGTTCCTCTTTTCTTTCGTTTCAATCACCCTTATATTTTTTCATATTTTTCCTTTCTTAAAAGCACCGCAGGTATGTACCTGCGGTGTTTTTATGCCGCGCCGGATATCTTTACAATTCAGACATAAATTTTCCATGAATTATTTAAATTTTCTTTCAAATTTCGTCACCATTCCGGATGCAGGATCGTGTATGATAGTATCAGACAAACGAATGAAGCACTTTCACAAAAGGTCAGCTGCCCGACCTGAATTTCTATTCAAAAGCGGCAGACTACCAATCTCTCTTTTTTGAACAAAGACGTCAAAAAAGATTCCTATATATTTTTTCTTTTTCTTTCTCCTTTCCGAAAAAATTGCCGCATGACGCCGCGGCTTTTTTCATGCTGAGGTTCCGGATTTCCAATCATTTCTGCAACAATTTCGTAATAATTTCTACCGAATTTCTTCAAAAACTGTTCTTCATATGTTCACCCAAAGCCAGATATTTTGCGGTATACTAATACCAGAGTTAAGGAAAACAAAAAAACACGCGACTTAAAACATAGTTTAACTCAATCGGTTAACTGCCCAACCGCAGCAATCGCTGAAAAGAGGCAGACAACCTACAAGCTCCATTCAGCACGACTGAATGTGAATTGATGATATCTTTTCTTTTTCATTTTTTACTCCTTTCATTAAAAATCCCGTTGGCACTTTGCTTGTGTCCAACGGGATTTTTATCTCTCTATTTGTTTTACGCTGTCTGTCTTGCTTCCTCACGCAAATCACGGAAGCGCTTACCGAACAGAATTTGTACGATGAGCGGAATGACCATGATGCACCAGATAATCGGTTCGGACAAAATGACGCCCATATACGCCAAACGCGGCACCAGCAAAAATACAACGGCAACCTTGCCGACTAATTCAATGGCACTGGATACCAGCGGCGTCACCATATCGCCCATGCCCTGCAGCGAATTGCGCAGTACCGAAATGACCACTGTGACAAAGTACAGCACGGTATTGATGCGCAAGTACAGCGACGCTGTCTCGATAATCTCCGGCACATGTGTACCCGTCACCATATATACAAGAGACGGAACAATCGTGTATGCCATGAGAACAACAAGCAGACACCAAATCCATGACAAAATCAATGCCCGCCAGATGCCCTGTGTGATGCGCTTGAGCTTGCCGGCGCCCAAATTCTGGCTGCAATAGGTTGCCATGGTTGTGGCAAGAACAGAGTACGGCATCATAAACAGTTCCGTCAGCTTGCGCGCCGCGGTATGCGCAACGATGATATTGGCGCCAAACGAATTGATTGCGCTTTGCAATACCACAGAACCCAGATTGACCAGCGACAGCATAAAGCCCATCGAAAGGCCTGTGCTGTACATCCACTTAAATGTATGCGAATCGTGCAAAAATCGAGAAAAATCTTCGCGAGACGGAACCAATTCCGGATATTTGACCTTGATAAACACCAAACACATGATGACGGAAATAAACTGTGAAAATACCGTTGCACAGGCGGCACTGGCAACGCCCATATGAAAGACGCAGATGAGCAGCAAATCCAATCCCACATTGCCAACTGTAGCAACCAACAGAAAAATCAGCGGCGTGATGCTGTCTCCGACGGCGCGCAGGGTCGCGGCACATGCGTTATAAAACACAGTGACGATCATACCCAGCAAAATGACACGAAAATACGAGCATGCCAGCGGCAGAAGATTTTCCGGTGTGTTTAAGACGCGCAGCAGCGGTTTCAAAAAGCCCACAGACAGCAGCGTGAGCACAACAATCGTCCCCGCACTCAAAACAACCGTGCCTGCAATCGCCTTCTTCATGCTCTTTTTATCGCCGGAGCCGAAAAAACGCGCCGTGACAATCGCAAAACCGTTTGTCATGCCCATCAAAAAGCCAATGACCAACGAATTGAGCGAATTGGTCGCACCAACAGCCGCCAGCGCGTTCTCTCCCAGAAAGCTGCCGACAATGCGTGTATCTGTCAGGCTGTACACCTGCTGGAACAGCTGTCCGATGAGCAGCGGAATCGCAAATTGCAAAATCAGCCGCGTCGGATTTCCTTTTGTCATATCTTTCATGTATTTCTATCCTCTTGCAAAAAAATTGGTACCGAAAAATCCGGTACCAATTTATCCTATCACGTTTACATATTGTTTACAATCCGCATTCCGTACAAAAAATATACGGATTCTATGAGAAAATCTCAATTTATTTCATATCGAAATATTGCGGTTTTAGTCCTCCCACGGACGGATGCGGTACCGCGCGCCAATGCGGTCGCAGATCGCCTGACACTGCGCTTCTTCCTCATGGGAAATAGTCGTATCCACCGTTGTCATCACTACTTCGATGCCCTGCTCGCCCGCGCTCTTGGCAAATGCCAGCATCGCATCAAACGACTGTGCGCCGAACTTGCTGCGTGTCAGCTTGAGATATTCCTCCGCATTCGGCGTGTTCAGGCTGACCGACACGACATCAATGAGCCCGCGCATCTTCGGTGCAATCGGCTCTCCGTTGACCAAATCGCCCAAACCGTTGGTATTGATGCGGATTTTCTTATCCGGACATACCTGCTTGATATAGGCGGCAGTCTGGAGCAGCGTATCCAGCCGCTCGGTCGGTTCACCAAATCCGCAGAATACAATCTCCGTATAGTGCTTCAGGTCAACGCCGTCAATGGCTTGTTTAACTTCCTCCAAGCTCGGCTCATGCTCCAGCCACAGCCCGCCAGACTGGCCGACGGTATCCATCGTCTGGCGCAGGCAGAAGGTGCAGGCGCACGGACAGCGATTTGTCAGATTGATGTACAATCCATCGTGTACATCATATACAATCGTCATTTCTTTTTTCATCGTACAATGCTCCTTATTTCAAGGTAGTCAAATATTCTTCAAAACAAACACCGTCTGTTTTCGGCAGTCCCATTTCAATGGAACGCAAAATACATTTTTTGATAAATCGAGATGCCTTGCGCACAGAGGCTTCGAACGGTACCTGATTGACGGCATCCGCCGCAATGATAGAAGAAAAGACATCGCCGGTACCCGAGCGTTCGCTGCCGATGCGCAGTGTGCGCAGCAGCTTGGCGTCTCCTCCCTTTTCATAAATCAGATTGGAGACATATGCCTTTTGCGGAATGCCGGTAATGACAATCTTTTCCGGCCCCTGCTCCGCCAATTTTCGCGCGAGAACATCCAGTTCCTTCATGGTCCAATGCCCTTCGTGAAATGGCGTATCCGTCAGAATACATGCTTCCGTTAAATTCGGCGTCAAAATATCCGCATATGCCACCAGCTTTTTCATAGACTGGCACATGCCCTCGGTATACGTCGGATACATGCTGCCGTGATCGCCCATCACCGGATCAATGACCACAGTGGTATGCGCCGTGCAAAAATCCTCCAGAAATTTCTGCACAATGGCAATCTGGCGCTCTGAGCCGAGAAAACCCGTCTGAATGCCGTTAAACTGCAAGTCCAGCTTTTTCCAGTTGTCAATATATGCCTGCATTTTATCCGTGTAATCGTCAAAGAAAAACTGCGGAAAGCCTGTGTGATTGGAAAAAATCGACGTCGGAACCGGACAGCACTGAACCTTCAGAGCAGACAAAATCGGCATGGACACTGCGATTGAGCAGCGTCCAAAGCCGGAAAAGTCATTGATAACAGCAATCTTCTTTTGTCTGTTGTGGTCTATCATGCACGACCCTTTCTATCCGTGGTGAGGAAGGTGCGAACGTTTGCCTTTTCAAGCAGCGCACCGACACCGTAGCAAACAGCCAAATTGAGCACCGCCTTGACAGAAAGTCCCGGCGTAGATGCCAGTCCCTGTGCCAATCCGCCATACAGGAATGCACCGGCTACCGTGTAACCGACAACCATCCAGACCATGCCGACAACACAGGCGAGCAGCGTTCTGCCGGAAAACAGCTTGCACGCGTCATCCTTATACACAATCTTTCCTACAAAATATGCCATCAGAGACTTAATGATAAAAGTCGGAATCGCCCAGTACGCATAACCGGTCAGCAAATCAGCCAGTGCCGAACCGATGCCGCCTGCCCAAATACCGGACTTTCTGCCGATAAACAAAACAGTCAGCAAAATAAATGCATCGCCCAGATGCGCATATCCCAGCGGAATCGGAATCTGGATAACCATGGTCGCAATGCAAGTAATTGCAGCCATAACAGCCGTCAGACACAAAAACCGCGTTGTATACGTTGAATTACTCATGTCGTGTCACCTCTTACAGATGTAATTTTCTCATTGCAGCTATTATATCGCATAACTGTACACAATAAAATGTACAGTTTTGGCTTATTTTATCAGCACAGTTTTTCGGATGCATAATTATAAACTGTCATCATTCTAGTGAAACTATCTCATCAGCCTTTTCCATAATTTTTATGTGATCTGTATTTTTTCTAAATCCGATAACTTCTTCATTAGTCCGAAAGAGCATTATTGATTCATACATCTTTTTTCCGTCTACATTTTGTAGCATAATCTCAAACTCGTCCCGACTTGGAGACGTGAAATCTAATTTTTCTATACATGCATCAAAAATTCCCAAGACACCTTTCAACGAAATCGTTTGACCTAATAATTCATACTGCTTTTCAGCAGTAAATTCAAAATATATTGCCTTGTCTCTAGAAGATATATCATTTTCATCTTGAAAAATTCCCTTACCTCTTACCTTGCCATATTGTTTATATACTTTGTATGGTTTTTTTTGAACAATGCAACGATATATTTCTTCTGCGTATCTTGAGTCTCTTACCGTAACCCCATCCTTAATATCAAATTTAATCTCGAATATGTTCTCTAGCTCATATAATTTTCTCCAAAAATCTATTGTTTGCTGAGATATTCTCTTTTCTGGCAAAGCAGTTTCTCTTAAAAGTATCTCATTATCAATCTTTCCCTTCCCATCCATAAAGGCATTATAGATTCCATATGCAGATAAAATGTCTTGTACACTTTTAGCATTTTTAGCGCTAAGAGTAAACGTAATCGTAAATTCTTTTTTTTCCGTATTTACGTAATATACTACTGAAAGAGGATATTCATCTATACTTTCAAAATGTTGAATATTTAGACTATTATTAGGTAGTCTATGAATATGCATCGTTTTATCATATCCATTTCCACTGAACACTATCTCGAATGGCTGTGGAAATGGTCTGGGCTTCATGATTAATCGTATATCTTCTCCAAATTTAAAATCTTTAAGCGGTGCTTTGATAATATCCCGTGCTTTTATTTTTTTTCCGTTTATTTTGAAACATCCCTCTTTATCAGGAAAAATTGTTGCAACTGTTTGTGAGTTATATAAATATTGTTCAATTTGTTCTGGTGTTGGATTATTTGGCATCATAATATTTTCAGCCTCTTTCGGCAATTGAACGTTTTCTGCTTCAAGATTAAATCCTTCTGAAGAATCCAATCTGCAAATTCCTTCTTGCATATAGATATACTCAAACCCTTCAGGCAAATCTTTATTAATAGCCTCCATAACTGCCTTGGGTGGTGCAGATGAATATTGGGGTTTTTTAATAAAAGTATCTTTAAAATTAGCAAACATTATAAATCCCTCCATATTTCGGACCAAATTATTACCTTAGAAATAAGTTTATCGCTTTCACTCGTTCCTAATTTTTTGCTCTTAATGACTTCAGAAACCTTTGCAAATTCTTCCGTGCTATTCAAAATAATGTATTTTACGTCATCAGCGTTGAATTGAAGCCAACATTTCTCCGCCCCGGCAAGTGTTTTATTTAATACCTCTTTAACGAATAGATCATCTTCATCTATTGCTTGTGGTAAAGCTATAGATGATACATCAGGAATAAATCTCCACTCACATTCGTCTGTAAAGTTTTTCTGCACAGTGTCTCCGTTTCGCTCCATCGTTCCATCTATTGCTTTAAAGTAAAACATTTGTGACAGCAAAAAATCTTGTGCAGGGGTTGAGGTTTCGGCTTGATATGCGTATTGATATGCTTCACTGAAATCTTGTCTCAAAAGTGATTTAGGATTTATATATTGTAATGGCTGAATTCCTTTCTCAATGCCCCATTTTTTTGAGAAAGCAATGCCATATCCGCCATAAAAAGAAATGTGTTCCTGCATCTTATGTAGATTGATGTCGCAAAAGCACACCATTGGATATGCAATTTTATTCTTATTAATTTTGAGGTAATCTATATCTTCAGTGCAATACCTAGGTATAATTGCAGATTTTTCTATAATCGGCAGTAGATAATCCAGTCTATCAACAAAATGAAACAATGTATCTGCACTTTGCACTGGCGGAGTATAAGATGGTCTAGGTGTTTCTATTGCATCTTCAACTTCGCACAGAAGTTCATCACTATTCTGATTCATACATAATCACTCCTTTTCAACAAATAGTTTCTATATAAGAAACCCGAGCTTTCCGCAAGGCTTCTCTGATGATACCCGCCTCGCAAAAAGCCCGGAAATACACCACTTTTAGCGCTTATTTATCTTTTTACACGCCATTACAATTCCTGCACAAATTCTTCGATGCGTTCCATTGCAGTTTCCAGATGCATCATGGAATACGAATACGAAATGCGGACATGTCCGCGGCCGCTTTCGCCGAATGCACTGCCCGGAACCACGGCAACCTTTTTCTTTCGGAGCAACTCATCACAGAACTTCTCATCATCGTCCATATACTTCTGGATAGACGGGAAGATATAGAAAGCACCCTCCGGTTCAAAGCACGGCATGCCGATTTCCTGCAGACGATAATACATGAAGCGGCGGCGCAAATCATACTGCTCGCGCATGTACTTGATGTCCTCTCGTCCCGTGCGCAGCGCTTCAATGCCGGCAAACTGGCTGACTGTCGGTGCGGACATGATGCCAAACTGGTGAATCTTTACCAGCGGCTTTAGCATCTCTCGCGGCGCCATGACCCAACCGAGTCGCCATCCTGTCATCGCAAACGATTTGGAAAAACCATTGATGACAATTGTGCGCTCGCGCATGCCCGGCAGCTCTGCGAAGCAGACATGCTGCTTGCCGCCATATGTCAGCTCGCAATAAATTTCATCCGAAATGACAACAATATTGGTGTCGCGCAAAACCGCTGCGATTTCCTCCAAATCCTCCCGCGTCATAATGGCGCCGGTCGGATTGTTCGGGAACGGCATAATCAGCACCTTGGTTTTCGGCGTGATCGCCTTTTTCAGTGTCTCTGCGGTGAGCTTAAAGCCGTCCTCCATGCGTGTTTCCAGCGGAACCGGCACGCCGCCCGCCATCATGGCCAGCGGTGTATAGCACACAAAGGATGGTTCCGGAATCAGCACCTCATCACCGTTAGATACAAACGAGCGCAGGGCGTTGTCAATCGCTTCGGAGCCGCCAACCGTTACGATAATCTCATCGTGGTAGTCGTATTCCAGATGATAATTCTCCATCGCATAGTGAGAAATCTCTTTGCGCAGGTCTGCTAAGCCCCAGTTGGACGTGTAGAACGTCTTGCCCTGCTGCAGCGAGTCAATGCCTGCGCGGCGAATCTGCCAAGGTGTCTGGAAATCCGGCTCGCCGACACCCAGAGAGATTGCGTCCTCCATGGTATTGACGATGTCAAAGAATTTTCTGATACCGGACGGCTTGATGTCCCGTGCTTTGTCCGAGATCAGAGCCGAATAATCAATCATTCCGGAAATCCTCTCTTTCGTCAATCGGGTTAAAGGCAATGCCTGCGTTCTTGTAAGTCTTGAGCACAAAGTGTGTTGAGGTCGAGATAATGTTCTCCATCGGAGCCAGATTCTCCGATACAAAACGGGAAACCTCCTGCAGGGAACGGCCATTGACAATAATCGTAAAGTCAAACGAACCGCTCATCAGATACATATCTACAACCTGCTTGTGGTTATAAATGCGCTGTGCCAGCTCATCGAATCCGGCGCCGGTCTGCGGTCTAACGCGAACCTCAATCAACGCAGTGACGTTATCGCGCTTGATCTTGCCCCAGTCAACAATCGCCTTATAGCCCAGAATGACATCATCTTGCTCATACTTGCGAATGCTGTCCTTTACCTCCTGCTCGGTCATGCCAAGCATCTTCGCAATGCGAGCCGGTGTAATACGGGCATCCTGTTCCAGCAGCTGTAAAATTCTATGCATAAGAAAACCTCCTGCGATTCATAAAGTACTAATAAGTATACAACAGAATCGGCAGAAAAGAAAGCTTAACTGCGCATGTTGCAAAAATTTTTACCAAAATAAAACGGCCGCTCTTGCAAGAAGAACGGTCGTTTGCTGCAAAACTATGGTTGTGCGTCACGTGTGTGCCGCCATTATTGTCCTTTTGTCGCATCGGCAACCACGGTATCTGCACCCTTTACGGTGACCCATCCGTGCTTTTTGCGCGCCTCAGCCTCCGTCATACGAATCAAATTGTCCGTGATGGAGTCGGAGATGATTTTGTTTGCCTCTGCTTCCGCCTTTGCATTGGTAATCGTAACCGCTGCTGCGGCTTCTGCACGCGCCTTGTCCGCTTCACCCTGCGCAATGGCGGTCTGTTTGTCCAGCTCGGCTTTTTCTGCATCCTGCTTGGCCTGTTCCTTCGCCTTTACCTTTTCCTGCAGGGCGTCGTCCAGCTGTACGTCAATAATCAGCGCGGAGGAAATATTGATGCCGTACTCCTCGGTCAGCTTAGTGTTCAGATATTCTGTAATGGTCTTGCTGACCTCCGAACGCTTGTCGCTGTAAATGTCCATGACCGAAAATTGCGGTGTCACTTCCTTGATGTACGCGATGATGCTGTTCTGCACCATGGTATCCACAATCTGGTCGCCGTCCATGCCATTGAATTTCTCATACAGATCCGTCACGCGGTCCGGAATGAAATTGTAGTTGACCGTCATATTCAGCTTCACCATGCCGCCATTTGCCGGCGCGTCCACATGCCAATCTGCACTTTCATCCCCGTGGTAATCCTCCGGATTGTTGGACAGCACCAACTGCTGCTGTGCAACCGGATAATGCTTGACCGTTGCCCACGGCGCAATAAAGTGATAGCCCGGTGACAGCGTTTTGTCCTGCACGCCGCTGCGCATCGTGTACACGACGCCGACCTCGCCCTGTCCGACGCGATCGAGGGATTTTGCACAGAAAATGCCTGCGATAATAACAAGCACCGCAATTATCGCGATTTTCTTCTTGTTTCTCTTTGGCTTTTCCTGCTTATCCTGTGTTTCCTGCTTGGTCTCTTTTTCCATGCGTTCCTCCCAATAAATCGTTCAGTTTTGCAAATTGATTATATCATATATCAGAAAAATTTGAAACAAGAAATGAGATGCGTTACAATAGAATTCTACAATCACACAAGGAGACAGTATCTTTATGATATTTCAAGAATTTACCCCGCAAATGCTGGATTTTCTCGCAGAAAATCACATCCGCAACAGCAAAGTCTGGTACGAAGAACACAAGGCAGACTGCCGTAGGCTTGCCATCGAGCCGTTTTATCATTTGACCGAGCATCTGGCGCCGACCATGCTGGAAATCGACCCGCAGTTTGTCGTGACGCCGTACAAAGTGCTCAGCCGCGTGCGCCGCGACAACCGCTTCACAAAAAACAAAGACTTATACCGCGACCATCTCTGGCTGACCTTCCGTCATCCAAAAAAGCATTTGAGTGATTCTCTGTGCTATTATTTTGAAATCGAACAGGAAGGCTGGGGCTATGGCGTGGGCTATTATCACATTCCCACTGATGTCCGCGATGAATTTCGCCGGATGATTTTGCATCATGACATGCGGTATCAGCAGGCAAGACAAGCCCTTGAACAGACACCGGCCTTTTCCCTGTACGGCGACTGCTACAAGCGTCCGCCGTTTCCCGATGCGCCGGAGAGCGAACAAACATGGTTAAATCGAAAAAATATTGGCGTCAGTTACTTCTGTGACGACCATACCGCCTTGTTTGACGGCTCATTCTATGATATAATGATATATCATCTGAAGCGAATTGCGCCGTTTTACTATTTTCTTCGCACGGCCGAAGAGCGGGTTCGCCATCAATAAATCTGGAGGCTTGTTTTTGAAATTCACAGCAATTGATTTTGAAACCGCTAATGCATCCATGCTCAGCGCCTGCTCAATCGGCGTCGTTGAGTTTGAAGATAACGTTCCAGTCAAGGAAACCATCACGTTGATTCGTCCGCCGGAGGAATATGGAAAATTCAACTGGTACAACGTCCGCATTCACGGCATCAAAAAGAATATGGTAAAAGATGCTCCGACCTTTGACCAAGTTTGGGAGCGCATTCACAGCAGCATTGAAAACCAGCTTATTGTTTGCCACAACGCCGCGTTTGACACGGCCGTTCTGTGCAAGCTGCTGGAGTACTACGGCATTCCGGTGCCGAACTTCGATTACGTCTGCACGGTGAAAATTTCCCAGCTGCTCTGGCCGGAAATGCAGAATCATAAGCTGGATACCGTGTGCAGCGATTTGGACATTCGCCTCAATCATCACGAAGCATTGTCTGACGCGCGCGCGTGCGGTCTCATCTTTGCGCAGGCGCTCAAGAGTCAGCACTGTTTCCAGACCGAAGATTTAATGGATGCACTGGAAATGCGCATCGGACATGTTTCACAGGCAGGACGGCAAAGCTGCTCTACTTCGGCAGAAATTCGCAAAAAAATTCAGTCGGAAAAGAAAAAACAGGAAAGTCGGCGGCGCTACTATGCCAAGCGCCGGTTGACCGCAGAGAAAGGAGCCAAACACTCATGAGAAACCATGTATTTGAACAGACGGAAAAGTACCGCGATCTGGCGACCGCTCATGCGGAAGATCTCCGCAAGTATGCGCAGCTCGGATACAACACCGCGCACGACCAGTTGTCTTCCCTGCTCAGCAAGTTTGTATTGTCCGAAGTTTTTGTACTCAAACTGATGCTGATTTCTTTTGGTGTTTTAATCGGCACTGCTTTTTCTGACTTTTTCAAAAAGCACCGCGGTTTCGTCGTTTTTGCGTTTGTTGCATCCGTCGCTCTGTTTGTCTACAAGACCATCCAGTTGGTGGATTCTTGGGCGGACGATGACGCAGATTTTTAACCGATACATCCAGACAGCATTGTCTGGATGTTTTTTTTGAAAAATTTTCATAAAACACTTGCAAACCTTACCGCATTCCTGTATAATACATATTGTTATGTGCCGGTGTGATGGAATTGGTAGACGTAGTGGACTCAAAATCCACCGCTGGCGACAGCGTACCGGTTCGAGTCCGGTCACCGGCACCAAAAACAGCGAGAAGATTTTCTTCTCGCTGT
>ENA-OPDA01001542-OPDA01001542.1-human-gut-metagenome-genome-assembly--contig:-NODE-1542-length-15032-cov-2.030380_pt1 | contig 15032 bp, 19 predicted proteins | sample MGYA00241253_ERZ501486 | MGnify/ENA primary metagenome ERZ501486 (study PRJEB25962, sample SAMEA2042510) | human gut metagenome | biome: human gut; feature: human-associated habitat; material: faeces... | reverse complement strand
AAGCCGCATCCCTACTTCAATAAAAACCGGATTGCAGGAATTCATTGCGCCCTGCACAAAATCTTCTGCCCCATGTCCGCTTCTTTTATGACAGTGAATTCTTCTATCCTCCACTACTTTAAAACCAGGACAGGAAAAGCGGTCATTTGGTGTCACCACACCTTCTGATAAACCTGCCGCCATTGTGATTATCTTAAATGTCGAACCAGGTTCATAAGTGTCATTAACCGTTAAGTTTCTCCACATTCGGTTCAGGGCATCCTGTTTTTCTTTTTGATTTAAGTTTTCCTCTGCTTCCCCTAACATAAATGGTTCATTTAAATTAAATTCCGGTACATTGACGTCCGCATAGATTTCTCCATTCTGTGGATTTAAAAATAAAATTGAGACGGCATCCGCTTCTTTTTCTTCCATCACTTTTTCTGCTGCCTGCTGAGCATACATCTGAATATTTTTATCCAGACTGACATGCAGGTCATATCCGGCAATTGGCTCTATCCGGCTCTCTCCCAGTTTTTCCAGTTCCACTCCCCTTGCATCCGTAACCGTGAGAATTTTTCCATCTGTTCCTTTTAAAAAGTCATCATACTGTACTTCAAGTCCAATAATTCCCTGATTATCTGCGCCTGTAAATCCAAGTACTTTTGAAGCAAGTTCCTGATATGGATAATATCGTTTAAAGTCCTCATCTACTTTTACCCCATCCAGACCATATTCCCGAATCCGGTCTCCCGTCTCTTTCTCTACATTTGTCTTGATTCTTTCGATGGAAGAACGCTTTTCCACACGCTTTCTGGCTGTTTCCTCTGAGAGTCCAAGTTCCTTTTTCAGCATTGCAATCACTTTTTCCGGCTCTTTTATCTGACTATGTATGACAGAAATCGTACAGACTGCCTTATTATCTGCTAAAACTTCTCCTTTTGCATCAATAATTTTTCCTCTTTCTGCCTTAATGTCACGTTCTCTTTCATGAAGAGTCTGTGCCTTTTTTGCATAATACTCCGATTCAATGACCATAAGGTAAACCATGCGTACAATCAGACCTGTCAATAAAAAAAGACAGCTAAAGAATACGATTACGGTTTTCTTTTTGTGATAGACTCTGTTTTTGTTCATCTGCCTAAACCTGTTTTTTTTATATATATGACAGACAACAAAAAGGAATCCCATCTTGCAGGATTCCTTTTTGGCTTAAATCTCACTATTTTTAATGAGAGGATCTATTATTCTCCCTCATCTTCTTCGTAGGTACTTTCATCTTGATTTGAGGTATCTTCTTCATTAGAAGTGTCGCTTGAAGTATCCTCTTCGTCAGACACATCTTCAGAAACAGTTTCTTCATATCCGGCATTCTCACTTGCTACGCCGTCACTTTCCTCATCATTATATTCTTCTGATGAGCCGCTTTCATCTTGCACGACTTCGATATCCTGAGCATTATCGGTTCCGGTTTCAGAACCTTCTGTCTGTACGATCGGCTCATTTACTTCTACTTCAGAATCATCCAGTCTTAAAACACCTTTAAAACCATCCCATAATTTTGTAGTTTCTTCTGTCTCTTCGTCTGGATAAATGTTCATATAAGGAAGAATTTCATCCAAAATTGCCTGTGCAATAACAGAAGAATGGACAAGAATGCCATACGCTGAAGCATACTTGTCCACATATCCTGCAACCGCTGTGATAAATTCTTTCTTGTTCATAGCGGTTATTCTCCTTTCTCTGAACGGTCATGGAGCTGCTCCAAAACCTCCTTGATTTTTTCCGGCACAGGAAGTCCCAGATGCGATGCATTTTCCAACAGGCTCACGCCTTCATTGGAAAGATAGAAGAAGACCACCGCTGTCCGTAACACACTGCCCGTACCGATCACCTGCACATCCAGGATGTTTGCAATTCCGACAAGCAGAAAGATCAGGACCTTTCTGCAGATTCCACGGAAGCCTACTGCACTGGATAACTTCCTATCGCTGACCGCACACATCACTCCCGTGAGATAATCGATCACAACGAATGCAAGCAGTGCATAGATCAGACCATCGCATCCGCCAAGGAAATATCCTAGCCATCCTCCTACTGCTGTAAAAACAAACTGTACCGTGTTCCAAAATTCCTTCATAATGAGTTCCTCCTTTGATTTTTGGGTATAAAAAAAGCACCTCCGAAGAGATACCAGTTACTAAAATTATGCAATGCGCTTCCACATATAACAGGTGATATAAGGCGGGAGGTTCTGACCGTTTCCAGATCCAGCTGAACTAAGCGTACCTTTTGCCGTAAAGGTATGACTGTGGGCTGTCGAATCCGTTTCCTCTACCAGTTCGCTCTGTGGACTATAATTTCCATAAGCAGCATTATATGATTCTCCCTCTGAATCATTATTGGGTGCTGCTGGAACAGGGTATGGAAGCGTATGGGAATGCGCTCCTCCTGTTACTGTGACCGCCGTTCCGGTAAAGGTATGCGTATGGCTCTGCAAATATTTGCTTCCACCCGTTTTTTCCACCGTAGAAAATTCTGAATCCGATGTATTCACCCCAATGGGAACACGTCCGCTTCCCCATGACTGCCATGTGCCGCCAAACAAGGATGCCGGACTGGTATTATTCGCGGACATATAAATGCTGCCCACAGGATAAATCGCAGAAAATGTAATTTTCCCCTCTGCCACATTCTTCAATTCATCCAGCATATCAGCTACCTGAGAGCACAGATCATCATATATCTCCAGCCTTTCTGCTTCATTTGTTAAACGTTCCTCTTCAGCGGCTTCCCTATCGTTCTCGTTTGATACCCTGATTTTTTCAGCACTATTTCTATTAGCTTCCGCTGTCACACGGCTTTTCTCAGCAGATACATACCCTTCCACCTGTGTATTGATTGCATTGATGGAATCATAAATACTCTGCCTGACATCTTTTCCATATACCGCAGACAGGATCTTATTCAGATACGTTGTGACATTTGCCATCTTTTTCTCCCTCCTTCAGCTGCCTATACTCCATACACTTCATTTCCCGTACTTCTGACAGCACGCCTGTCAGGATTACATCAAGAAGACTTGCCGGAAGCCCGTATTTCTGTTGCAGTGCAACCACTGATTTTGTCATGTCCTCCCTTGCATGATCCAGAATCATGCCAAGAGGCATGGGATTCTGTTCTGTTTTATTCTTTTCCTGCTTTTCCACTAAATGCACCTCCCTCAAACAATGCTGTCATTTTTGTCATAGCTGATTCCATAGCAGTAACCTTACCTAAAACTTCTTCCAGCTTCATTTCAAGCGGTGAACCAGACATCAGTTCCACTGTTTTTTCTGCCATTTCTGTTTTTCCTTCCTTTGGCTTTTCCCCACGGGGAAGTTCCAGTTCGATTTCTTTTTCCACTTTATACCTCCTTAATTCCAGTATCCGACTATGATGCCGTTTTTTACCTGAAGCTTACTGTAAGTCCAGCTGATTGCCCCATTTCCTTTATCCGTAATATTCATGATGATTGGGATCGTTCCAGTAAATGCACTGTATCCGCCAGAAGAAACACCCGAAAGTTTAATGTTGTAGAGCGTATTCCACTCCCCATAAAAATCACAGCCCAGATGCAGCCCCTGTTCCGTGTAGATACTGTTTCCCTGTGAAAAACACAGCATCGTGGTATAGGATGAAGCTCCGCTTGTTTTCTGATAACACCATGCCATATACTTTCCGGTATATTCCAGATCAAACACCAGCCCTTTGTGTGCTGCATTGCTTGACCACTTGTTAGTTCCAATCTTACCTACATAAGTGCCGTCCCTGTAAAAATGTTCCCCATTATAATTGAACTTTGACACTAGCTGATCAGAAGTATTAAATACCTGCAGTTCCCCGTTCTTTAGCTGGATATAATCCGTGATTCCATTCCACGCAGTCTGTAGTTCTCCTGCAATAAAGGAATCTGCATAAATGCTTCTGGCAGCAATATATTTCCCCACGATCTTTCCATCCATCGTAATGGCTGTTCCAAATGTCCCGTTATATCCTGTACTGGAATATCCCAGACCATTTAAATTCCATCGCCACACCTTTTTTGCGGTATCCTTATCTGCAGTATCCATGATCAAGATCTCTTCTGGTCTTGTCACCACATGCCCCGTGGTTGCTGCCGTGATTAGGGCTGTTGCATTTTCTATCGCCATCCGCAGGGTGTCAGACTGTGGCGGCAGTGACTGGATCTTCTGTACAAGCGAGTCGTTCTGATTTGTTGTACGTTCTGAAATTCCTGCCTTTACACTTGTTCCAAGCGTTACCGTATTATTCTGTGGATTCTGCAGGTCAATGGTAAGTGCAGTAACCGGAAAATACCGGTCCATTCCGTGTGGTTTTGACACGACCCGGATGGAATCCCCCAGTTTGATCCGTTCGATATCCACATCCACCATGTTCAGGTCCACGGCATTGCAGGTCAAAGACAGGTTTTCAAACTGAATATCCGCCAGATATTTCTCTGCTTTCTTCTTCAAATTGGCCGGCTCTCCGACATCCTCAAAACTTACAGTCCTTGTCACCACGCCATATTCTTTTATGGCATCCGTGGATTCAATATACGGAACATCCTTATTCACACTCCTGATCGTGGTATATTCTTCCAGCCCTTCGATCGAACTTTCCTCCAATCGTTTACCAAGCGGGATCACTCTGGTTGCAATTTCAGATGCATCCGCATTTTCTGTATAATCAAGAAGGTTACTGCCAAACTCAATGACCTGTGTATTGGTATTATCATAATCTGCGATATAATCCAGGTAACGGGTCGTGCCGGAATGCCGGATCCGTAAATGTCCTCCAAGCCTGTCTACCAGCTTATCCTGAATATCATCCAGCGTGTTTTCCCAATTTGTATAGCGGTAGATGCTGTCATTGCTGTCTTCCACCGTAACCATCCCTGTAACAAACATTTTTGGATACAGGTCTTTCCTGTCGAACGTATGGGTGTAATGCCACAAAAGATTGGAACTGTTATCATACGGATTATGTGCACTCTGCATATCAGAAACTTTCTTTGTTTCCACTGCCGTATAAGATGGGAGTGCTGATACAACTGCCGTACCTGGAATTCCACTTGTAAACTCCACACTGTCTATGGAAAATCCATAATAGTTATTAACCGATGCATCCGTATGCCAGTACACATAAAAATCTCCTGCAGGTACAATAAATGTTTTCCCTGCCACATCATTAGCCCTTTTCTTTGCAAAAACGGCATATACCGTACTTCCAGACTTATAGAAGAGGGAAAGGTTATCAAAAGAACCGCTTTCTCCTGCACATTTGGAATTAAATGTGACAGCAAGACGTTTTTCCATCGTTGTCTGCATATTATGGACAGCAAGCAATGCGTTCAAGAAACTACGCACAGTATAGCTGTGGTATGCCTTCGGTTCCTGTATTGAATCCAGAAGATATGCAAGCTCCCCTTCACACACCACTGTCTGGGTATTATAAAAATTCTTCTCCATACTGAGGATGCGTCCGTAGAAGATACTATCCCCGTCTTTTTCCACCCGGATGACAGAAGTCAGCTTTTTCATCTTGTCACACATCGGATTCACTGCCGGGATATCAAACTCAAATGAACCGGATTTATTATCCGCCAGTTCCAGTTTGGTATTAAAAATGACCAGCTCCTGATCTCCTGGAAGATACAAAAGCTGATCGTCACAAAATACTTTATACATTTACAGACTCCCTCCCCGGAACTCAATACTCACTGTATATGTCCCGTAAAAATAAAGTCTGCCTCCGCTGACCGGAATGACCAGATCTGCAAAGCGGTTTCTGCCCTGCTGCAGGGTGTATCTCGTTCCATTAAAAGTAATGTAGTTTGACGCACTCTCATCAAGATTATTGACGTAAAATACTGGCACAACAGGGATACCGCTTCCTTCCAGAAGTTTACTGCTGCTGCCAGAGACGCTGATTCCACGGTAATCACGGATGATTCCGGTTTCAAAATTCAATGCATCCCACATCCAGTCCTCGGTCGATACATTAAGTTCCTGTTTATATGCGTCCGCATCCACCGTCAGGGTAAATGTGCCGAGCCTTCCACTTCTGGAAAATCCTGAGATTTCTGCCCGTCCGTGGTAAAATACATCCGGCTCCTGATCCAGAACAACCCACACTTCTTTTCCCTGATAGGTTTTCAAAAGCGTCCGGTAAAACAATGGCCATACATCCTCCCTTTCCATTTTTCCCAGAGAGAATTTAAGCTGTCTGGATTCATATTCCACCTGTCCGGTCAGTGTTTCCGTAAGATCGATTCTGATGCTGCTTCCCGGTACTTCGATATAATTGGTTTTCGGGGATGGCTCTCCTACGATATCCGTATTTCCGATTACAAGACCATAATCTTTCCACGTATGCTTTCCATTGATCGCAGCTCCAAATCCTGCGGTTGTATATTCATTCATCAGACCATCCCCCTTTCTGCCTTAAATTTCTGTATGCCCAGTTTCTGGTTAATTCCGGGTGCCAGCTTTCCAATCAGCGTTCCGTCATCCAGATAGATGCCCTTTCCGCTGTTTTCTGCTATCACAGCCAGATACTGCTCCATTGCCGAAGTATTCAGCCTGTTTGTCAGAATATTTTCCAACTGTTCATAGAATCCTTTCAGTGGAAGGACAGCTTCTTTTCCAGCTTCCCCTCCTGCCATAAGACTCGACCCATTCATACCAAAGATGGTTGGTCCCGTCATGATACCGCCTTCTTTATACCAGTCGATGCTCAGATGCGGTACACTTGGCGGGGCAAGTGACAGACTTCCGCTGATACTGAAATGCGGTAATTTGATATGTGGAAGTGACAGGTGCATGCCATTAAAGAACCCCGTGATCTTTTCCACGATTCCTTTAATGGTATCCCGTGCTGCCTCAATCGGTGTAACGATTGCACTCTTGATTCCATTCCACACAGACACCGCTGTCGATTTGATTCCATTAAAAATAGAAGAAAGCGTACTCTTCAAAGTCTCAAATACGGAAGACACTTTACTTTTAATGCCGTCAACAACCGTGCTGATTGCAGTTTTGATTCCATTCCACACCGTAACCGCTACCGTTTTTACTGCATTAAATACCGTAGTTACTACCGTCTTAATGGCATTCAGCACGGTAGATATCTTTGTACTGACTGCATCCCAGATGGTGCTGATTACGGTCTTTATGGTATTCATGACCGTAGAAATTACCGATGCCACGGCATTGATCACAGTCGAAACCGTGCTTTTTATCGTATTCCATACGGAAATAATGGTCTCCTTACAGTTCTCCCATATGAACCGGAACGGCAACGTAATGATATTAAACGCTGCTTCAAAAAGCGAACCGATAAAGAGAATCCCCACCTGCACAACATTCTTGATGGTCTCCCATACTCCGTTAAAGAATGCGGTGATTCCATTCCAGATATTCGTAAAGAATGTGGATACGGAAGTCCATACTGCATTCCAGCTTGTCCCGAACCATCCAAGAATCGTATCCGCAATCCCTCGGATAAGGTTCACTGCTGCCGTAAAGATTCCAGTGATGCCATTCCAGATGCCGGAGAATATCTCCTTAATCCCCGACCACATCTGCTCCCAGTTTCCTGTGAAAAGTCCGATAAACACATCAAGCAATCCCGTCAATACATCAAGTACTGTACCAAGAACCGTTGAAATGACACTGAATGCTGCTTCAAACACAGGTGCCAGGAGTTCGCAGAAACCATTCCAGATTTTTTTCAGTGTATTTACCACTGCAGTAAAATCAATATTAAGGGCTGCCAGCCTTTCCTTGATTCCTTCAACAAATGCCTGTATCTTCTTGACAATACCTTCCCAGATCGCTGTCATGGCATTTCTGAATTCCTCGTTGGTATCCCACAGATGTTTAAATGCAGCCACTAAAACGGCCACCACGGCAATAACCGCCAGCACAGGTCCTGCTACCGCCCCAAGTGCGCTTGCCAGCCCGGTTACCGAACCGCTGCTTCCTGCGATCTTTACTCCAAGACTTGCGATCCCTTTGGCAAGGGAAGAAAAGCCTTTCATCGCTGTCCCTACGGTTGAGATTGTTTTTCCAAGAATGATCAGGAACGGTCCGATGGCTGCAACCACCGCTGCAACACGGATGATCAGGTTTCTCTGGGATTCATCCATGCTGTTCAGCTTATCTACAAATCCCTGTATCTTTGAGACAAGACTCCGGATCACAGGCATAAGCGCCTCTCCAAAAGAAATGGCCAGACCTTCCACCGCTGATTTTAAGATGGTGATCTGACCGGACAGGTTATCAAGCTGTGTATCTGCCATCTGCTGTGCAGCACCACCGGATTCCATAATGGACTTTTGAAGGCTGTCCCAGGTATCCCCGGTATTTGCAAGCAGGGAATTTACGGATGACAGATCCGTTTTATTAAAGATCGTACTGATGATATTATTCTTCTCGGCAGAGGTCATGCCATCCATAGACTTATTAAGGTCAGAAAGGATATCGTTCAGACTCCTCATGTTTCCCTGCGAATCATAAACCTGAAGACCGAGACTCTCCATACAGGCAGCTGCCTTATCGGTCGGACTCTGTAATGCAAGGATCACGTTTCTAAGATGTGTTCCGCCCTCTGCTCCCTTGATACCATTATTGGCCAGAATACCAAGGGCTGTATTTAATTCTGCCGTACCGCCTTTTACGGATTTAGCAGTTGCACCAATGGTAAGGATTCCTTCCCCTAGCTGCGCCACGGATGTGTTCGTGGTCGATGCTGTTTTTGCCATCTGATCGACCATTGTATTGGCTTCATCCGTCTGCATGCCAAGGGCTGACATGGCATCCGTTACCATATCCGATGCAGATGCAAGATCGATATCTCCTGCGGCTGCCAGATTCAGTACCGTTGGAAGCGTATCACACATCTGCTGTGTATCATAACCCGCCAAAGCAAGGTAATTAAGTGCCTGTGCACACTCACTTGCAGAAAAGGCTGTTTTCTCTCCCATCTGCTTCGCCAGGGTACGCAGGGTATCCATTGTATTTACTGACTGTCCATCCACCTTTGACATGGAATCAGCCGTAATTCCCATCGTGGCCTGTACCTGGCTCATGGAAGAATCAAAATCTGCCGTAGTCTTCACTGCTGCCGTACCAAGACCTGCAACTGCCGCTGTAACGGGAAGCATTTTTGTTCCGACACCGGATATCTTATTTCCGACTGACTCCAGTTTCCCACCGACCTCTTCGATTTTCGCAAGGGCAGCATTGGAATTTACCGCTTCCTGTGCCAGCTTTTGGAGTTCCTGTTCCGTTTCGATGATCTCCCTCTGAAGGGCATCATATTTGTCCTGTCCCAGATCCCCGTTCTCCATCTGCTGCTTTGCCTGTTCCTGTGCTGTTTTTAAAGCATCCAGTTTTTCTTTGGTAGAACCGATGGCATCCTTTAAAAGTTTCTGCTTCTGTGCAAGCAGCTCTGTATTTGCCGGATCCAGTTTCAGCAGCTTATTGACATCCTTCAACGAGGACTGCGTCGTCCTGATCGTTGCATTTACATTTTTCAGGGCTTTGTCAAGACCAGTGGTATCCCCTCCGATCTCGACCGTGATTCCTTTAATCCTGCTTGCCACCTGCACACACCTCCCTCGTCATGGCAGAAAAAAAGCACCGATCACAACTAAATGATCGATGCCCCATTTTCATAAAAACATAATTTTCTAAGTATAGGAAAAGCACCGCAAAATGCGATGCTTTTCCATTCGTCATATCAGGTTTACATTACCATTCATCTTCCTCATCAAACAGATTTCCTGCCGATGATAAAAAACCAATTTCCCCTGTATCCATATCCATAACCGTATGATCAGATAACCTCATTAAAAGATCACCATCTTCATCCACTGCCATGCTATCCGATATTGTATAGCCCGTCTTTCCATTAAACAGGTTATAAAAAAAGTTTCCCATACAAATACCTGCCTTTCTCAAATCCTAGTCATCACACCATCCAAAACCAAGATCCGGCTCATAATAGATCATATCCTGGTCAAAGTGATTCCTTGTTTTTCGGGCTTTTTCTTCGTTTGTTCTTCTCGCCCGGTATGCCTTATTATTCGGATTATTCTGATTGGCATAATCATTAAGCTGCTGTTTCGTATGAGTTTTACCAGATACTCCTTTTCTCTTAGCCATAGTTATCCTCCTTTCTTCCTGATTCCATTAAACAACCTGCAGAAGATAGCGGACACTTTTTGTCACCTTCTAAGCTGAATCCATAGAATATTTTCCAAGGATTATCCCTGCATAATTATTTTCTCAGGAGTGGAGAATAATTTCTGTATTCTTTCAAACAGAAACTATACAATATCATAATAACATGATTTTTCTGATGCTGCTATCAGAATTTATCAAAATCATCCTGCGTGGCAATCTTATTATATTTCACGCTATCATTTGCTTTTTCCGTCCACATGTCGATCACCAGCCCCACCGTCAGAAGATCCAAATCCGATATAGATATTCCAATCTCTACGCTGCGCAGAAGGAACAGTGGTGTTGTCATTTCCCGTTCACTTCTGCCAGGTCTTTTTTTGCTGCCACCTCTGTTGCAAGGTTATCGCCCCACAGTTCCAGGATCTGAGGCAGTACCTCATAGATGGAAAACATATCAAACTGGTCCAGCCAGTCATCAATGGATGCCGGGATGCTGTTATCCGCATGGTAGGCCATGATATATGCAACATTCTCAAAGATCTCCAGGTCATCGATCTGGAACTCATCCCCATCCTCGGTCTTCCCCTTATAGGATTTTTCCAATTTCGACAGATCCTTAAAAATATCCCTCTTGAACTTTGCACGGTATAATCTCGGAACGGTCGCAGATGACCGGAACGGGATTTTTTTCCCACAGATTTCAATTTCTCTTTTTAACATATCCTTTCACCTTATCCTTTCGCACTGCTTTCTTCTGTTTCTGACGGAATATATACGGACTTATACCAGTTCGCATATGTTGTTGCATCCGTGGTATCTCCGGTACGGCTCTTTACCAGTCCGTCACTTCTGGGATCAGCTGTCAGTGACAGTTTCTCCGTTCCCGGTTCGATCGTATCCTCTTTTGTTTCGGATTCGATGGACGGACGGGATGCCGTACAGTTATACATCACATGGCGGATACTATTCACGTCCCCGTCAAATTCAAATAACAGGGCAAATTTTACACTTTCCCCGATGTTTGTACTTTCCACAAGCACACCTTTTCCATCCAGCTTCTCCTGTAAGATCTCCGTCCGGAACCACTCCGGGATCAGTGCAATTTCCAGATCACCACTGTATCCGTTATTCGTTACGGAACGGAAATATACGATACCATCTGCATAAAACGGTGTGGATTCCCCTTCTGCATCCAAGCTGATACTGACTGCTCCGGGGATCGCTTTTGGATTTTCATAAGAAAATGTTGTCTCACCGCTGCTGCTCACTGTTTCCTTCAGCTTTGCTGCATGGACATTTTTCAGATTATATTTTACTTTATTTCCCATGTCTAAACCTCCATCTCAAATGAATACAGGACTTCATACAATTTCTCGCTTTCAATCCATACCTCGGATTTCTCATAAAAAATACCCTGCTTATCCAGCACGGCTTCTACTTTCTGTTCTGCCGACAAGTCCTTACAGTCGGTATACAGTTCGATATGGACTTCCGTAATCTTCAGATACACCTTCCCGTCCGCAGAAAAATGATTACTCTGCGGAAGAAGATAGCATACAAACGGTGGCTCTGCTGCTTCCCCCTCTTCAAAGTGGTCGTAGGCAAATGGCAGTCCTGTTTCTTCCATCATCTTAACCAGATCATCCATTCCGGATCCTCCTCTCGATTTCTTCCTCAAGCTGCCGGATTCCATTCTCCTCTGCAGGTGCAATATGCGGTCTTGCTGCTACCCGGCCGCCTCCCCTTTTTGCATGTCCATGCTCCAGGAGATGAGCGATCTGGTATCGGTTTTTGGAATGTACCGTTACCTGCAGGGACTTACTGTCTTCCCCGGTCTTTTTGACCGCCCAGCTTTTTCCATAAGTTCCGGTCTTTTTCGGTGCTGTGTTTGCGATCTCCTCCCGGACTGTTTTTCCGGCATTCCTGACCGCCTTCTTCATCACTTCCGTAGTCAGACTGGAATAATCGTCCAGCTCCTTCATGACTTCCGATGCAAGGGCATCTGCTTTAATTTTCTTTGCCATCTTCAATTCACCTCACCGTTTGACCCGTTCCGCACGGATCCTGACGGATTTGTTTTTATACTGCACGTTATCAATAAACGTAATATTATAAAGATCCCCACGAAACTTGATGCGGTAATGCTCGCTGTCCAGGGCTGCCACCTCACTGCAGTACCGGATAATAAAGTCCAGTTCAGACTGGGCATTCAACTGCTTTGCTGCCCAGTATTCTTTTCCTGACAGGTTATTGGCATAAGCAGCACAGGAATACACATCTTCCCAGACTGCCGTGTGGTTTCCGATCTTATCTGTTTTCACGGAACTTTTCTGGATTGTGATCCGGTCACGCATCAGTTCGATCATTAAAATTTCTCCTTCCGTATGCCAAAGAGCAGATATTTCACGGTCTCCGTCATGGTCTTATGGTCGGCTTCCTCCCTGTGTTCATAAAGATAAGCGATCACATACAGCTCCGCTGTCCGCACAACTGCTTCATGCTTCTTAAGTACCGCCGGAGTCCGTCTCGTTACATTTTTAATCAGGGCATTTGCAGTTTCCATCAGACCGAGGATAAAACTATCCTCGTCTGACGAATCCACCCTCAGATACCCTTTGGCTTCCTCAAGCGTTACAATCATTCAGTCCACCTACTTTCCGGCAGTTTTCACATCGAGTGTTTTCACTGCTTCAGACAGGATCAGCTTGCCGTCAACACGCTCGGAAGCGAGAAATCCAACCTGTCCCGTTGTAGCATAAAGCTCATTCAGTCTCTTGAAACTTCTGCCCTGGCGTTCTGCGATCCAGTAATAACTGTAATCACCGAATGCCATCACACGTTTTCCTGCTGCAAGCTCCGGCACATAAATGGATGTACGGTAAGGACGGTTCAAGATCCTGTCCGGCTCTCCTTCCCTTACAGAGGGCTGCCAGATATAATTTCCATTTCCATCCTTCAGTTTTCTGATCGCCTTAACGGTCGAATCATTCAAAAGCCATACTGCCTTGTTACGGTATGGAGCACGAAGGGAATAGTAAAGATCCATGATATCATCAAACGTAATGGTGGTATTTGCAGCTGTCACTCCTGTTTCAGCACCGCCTGTTGCGTTGAAAATACCTGTAGGTTTTCCTGCTCCGTCACCGATGAAAAATGCTTCTTCTTCCTTTGCACCGATTCTTCTTCCAAACTCCCTGGAAATATACTGTTCGATATTAAACACGCTGTCATTTAAAAGCTCATCTGAAACTTTGATCATGGTTGCCAGCTTATGAGCACCAATGGTTGTCTGCCCAAAACTGTCATTGGATTCTGTAAACTGACCTCCTTCATCGATCCATGCTGCCTCACCCTTTGATGTGACGATTGGAATCTTACGGTCACCGCTCGATGTCTTGATAACAGTAGCCAGATTACGGAAGAATACTTCATCATTCAGGGCTTCCACCAGTGTTCTTTCATACTCATCCGGCACAAGATATCCACCCTCGGAATCCGTACCAATAGAAAGAGCGTTCTGTACTTCGTATGACATTTTGTTTCTCATACCATTCCAGAACGCTCTTCTGTATTCATCGGTTGCCCTTCCTGTTTTTGCCTCCCCGCCAGTTCCGGCATGCGGCTGGTTTGTGATCGGGGTGCTTGTTGCCTTTGCAAGCTCTGCATCAATGGCAGCCTGTCTTTCCAGTCTCTCGATCTCTTTTCCAAGATTTACGACATCCGCTTCCATCTTGTCATAGGTGGCTGCATCTTCTGCAGATACAAAACCTTCCTGTGTTCTCTTGGCATCGAGGAATGCCTTTGCAGCTTCCCATGCCTTCGCTCTCTTTTCTCTTAATTCTAAAATCTTACTCATTGTTCGTTTCCTCCCTTAATGTGATAACAATCTAAGTCTCTTCTCCAGCTGTTCTACCGGAGTGCGCTTCTCTACTGGCTTCTTAGGTGGAATCAGTTTGGAAAGCATGGAATTCATAACCGCCTGTCTGGAAAACATCACAGGAGCACTCATCTCATCGCTAACCGCAATCCCCTCACCAGCGTCATTAGTTACATCCCCCTGTCCGTCAGCGAACAGGATTTTATCTGCAAAGCCAAGCTCCACTGCCTTTTTCGCATTGAACCAGCTCTCAGCATCCATAAGCTTTGAAATCTTGTCTCTTGCAAGACCAGTCTTGATCTCATAAGCATTCATAATGGATTCCTTCACTTCGTCCAGCATCTTTACCGCCTTCTTCATTTCCTCAGAATCTCCGATTGCGATAGTCGCAGGATTGTGAATCATCATCATTGCAACAGGACTCATTTCTACCGTAGTTCCAGCCATTGCAATCACGGATGCCGCAGAAGCTGCAAGTCCGTCAATCTTGACTGTCACATCGTATGGATAATCCATCAGCATGTTGTAGATCTGTGCAGCAGCAAAAACATCACCGCCCGGAGAGTTAATCCAGAGGGTGATGTTTCCATCGCCTGCATGCAGTTCATCGCTAAATAGCTTGGGTGTTACTTCGTCGCCGAACCATGTCTCATCGGAAATTTCCCCGTCGAGGTAGAGTGTTCGGTCGGAGCCAAAGCTGTCCGGCTCCTCGTTTCGCACCCAGTTCCAAAACTTTCTGGTCATAGTGCCTCCTTCTTTCTGAACCGGGTGCTCCCGCTTTCGGGTTCCGGCTCGGTTTGTGTTTCCTTCGTTTCATCAGCTTCCTCCTGCGTCTGTGCCGAGGCCGCAAAAATGCCTGCGTCCTTGAGCTTGCGGTAGTTCTCCACGGTGGTGGCGGCGATATTCACGTTGACCCGGCGGATGGCGCCGTTTTTGTGCTT
>ENA-OPDA01001538-OPDA01001538.1-human-gut-metagenome-genome-assembly--contig:-NODE-1538-length-15084-cov-2.262692_pt1 | contig 15084 bp, 10 predicted proteins | sample MGYA00241253_ERZ501486 | MGnify/ENA primary metagenome ERZ501486 (study PRJEB25962, sample SAMEA2042510) | human gut metagenome | biome: human gut; feature: human-associated habitat; material: faeces... | reverse complement strand
GCTCACATGCTATCTTTCATTTTTTCTCTAAATACTCGATGACCTTCAACTCATATAAATAAAATAACCTATTTTCGTTTTAATCTCACCACAGTCTCTACATGTGAGCTGTGGCTAAATTGGTCGACGGCGCAGACTTTTTCGACTTCGTAGCCTTGTTCTGATAGTACTTTTAAATCTCTGGCTAGTGTTGCTGGATCGCAGCTTACATATACGATTCGTTTGGGTGCCATTTTGACCATTGTTTCTAACAGTTTGCTGTCGCATCCCTTTCTTGGTGGGTCAACGACGATCGTGTCTGCATAGACTCCATTTTTCTCGTATTCTCTTGGAAGTACTTCTTCTGCTTTTCCTACGAAGAATTCTGCATTATCAAAGCCATTCATCTTAGCATTTAATCTTGCATCGTCGATGGCTTCTTTGACGATTTCTACTCCATAAACTTTCTTTGCTTTCTGAGCCAGGAATAAGGAAATAGTTCCGATTCCGCAATAGAGATCCCATACGGTTTCTTCGCCTTTTAAATCTGCGTATTCCATAGCTTTTTCGTATAATACTTTTGTTTGTGTTGGATTGACCTGGAAGAAAGATAGTGGTCCGATCTGGTATTTTACATTGCCGATATAATCATAAATGTATGGTTTACCATATACTTCTTCAATCTTGCTTCCCAAGATCCTGTTTGTCTTTTCTTTGTTGATATTGACGCAGATACTTGTCATTCCTTCGACTTCTGTTAAGGAATCTACGAGCATCTCTAAGTTTCTCAGATTCTTTTTGCTCCCATTCACAACAAGACAGACCATGATCTCACCTGTTTTGAATCCGACTCTTGTTACAATGTGGCGGACCAATCCTTTATGGGTCTTTTCGTCATAAGCTGTAATATTGTTTTTCTTCATATAGTCCAAGACTTTTAATAAAATCTGTTCGTTCACTGGATGTTGGATCATACAGTGTGTGCAATCAATAATATGATGCGTCCTTCCTGCATAAAATCCTGTGATAAGATTCCCTTCTTTGTCATATCCGACTGGAAACTGAGCTTTGTTTCGATAGTAAAATGGTTCTTCCATCCCAAGGATCGGTTCCATTTTTTCTTCGATATTTTCTAAGCCTCCAATTCTTTCTAAACAGTTTTTCACTTTATTAAATTTATATTCTAACTGCTTTTCATAAGCTAAATGCTGTAATGTACATCCTCCGCACTGTCTTGCTTTGGAACAGCGTGGGCTGACTCTGTCTTTGGATGCTTCTATGACTTCTTCTACTCTTGCGAAGCCATAATTTTTCTTTGTTTTGATGATCTTTGCACGAACTTTGTCTCCGATGACTGCATCTTTTAAAAAGAGGGCATAACCATCTATATGGCCGATGCCCTCTCCTTCGTTCCCAATGTCATCGATATAGAGTTCTACGATCTGATTTTTTTTAAATTCCATACGCACCTCTGTATCTTTTTCTTGGTTAAACTGTTGTATTGATCCTATTTTATTATAATTCTTTTAGATAGAGGTCTTACGGATTCTTGTATCTAATAAACGCTGGAATCCTGACCATTCCTGATCTTCTTTTTGTTTCTCCATGATCTCTGCAAATGTTTCCATCTTCGCGTCTAAATTATCTGCCTGACTTAGTGCAATTGCTTCTAATAATGCAGGTTTCTTTGGAGAACCAAATTCTAATTCTCCGTGATGTGCTAACATACAGTGTTTTACTTCATTTGCAAGTTTTGGTGGGAAACCTGGAATCTCACGGATCAGACGGTCTAATTTGATTGCTCCCATCACAATGTGTCCAACTAACTGACCTTCATCTGTATAGTCATTCTCTGGAAAGCTTGATAATTCTTCGACTTTCCCCATATCATGCCATAATGCACACATTACGATCAAGTCTCTGTTTAACTGTGGATACAGATTTGCATAGCTTTCGCAGATCTTCGCTACAGATAAACTGTGCTCTAAAAGCCCTCCGATATACCCATGGTGTACGCTTTTTGCTGCGGAATGTACTTTGAATTCTCTTGCAAAGTTTTTATCCTCTATAAAAATCTTCTCTGCTAACTGTTTTAAATACTGGTTCTTTGTCTTGCTGATCATTGCAAGAAGCTCTTTGAACATCCCATCAATATCCTTCTTGGTACTTGGCATATAATCTGCCATGTCAAACTCACCTTCCTGAGCTTTACGGATCTGTTGGATGTTTAACTGGTTAGAACCCTGGTAACTTGTTACCTGTCCTCTGACTAAAATGTAGTCCATCGCCTCGAAATGTCCGATCGCATTGGTAAGTTCCCATACCTTTCCGTCGATCATTCCTGTTTTATCTTGTAGTGTCAGGGAATAATATGATTTTCCAAATTTGGATGTTCCCGGTGATTTTGTTTTGCATAAATAAATCTCGGAAACCTGATCTCCTTCGTGCAAATCACTAATATATCTCATTGCTTTGTGCCTTTCTAAATTCGTTCTTCGCCAGCCAACTCTCCTGGCGATTTTTAAATCCTCTATTTTTTACCTATGTTATTATGCCACAGTTTAGTTGTAAAATCTAGTGAAATTTACTTATTATGAACGTCATGATTTCAAAAGGCACAAAACTGTTTATGAATTTACATTTTCCGCATTCAAATATGCCTGCTTATAGAAAAATTCCTGTGAATTTAGTGGTGTATCCTGATTTTTAGGAATTTTATAATTTCCATTGTGATCTTCTTCTCTTGCTTTTACATTATCACTTAACATTGTAATAAACATCTCGATCAGCTGCATTTTAATATCTGTATTGTAGATCGGTACGGCTACCTCGACTCTTCTTAATGTATTTCTTGTCATAAAATCTGCTGACGCTATATAAACTTTTTCTCTGCCCTTCGTTCCAAAAATATAGATTCTTGAATGTTCTAAGTATCTTCCCACAATACTTCTTACTTGAATATTATCTGTTTCACCCTTTACTCCCGGAATCAGACAACAGATTCCTCGAATGACCATGTCAATCTTCACACCTGCTTTGGATGCTTTGATCAATTTCTCCATGATCTTTTTGTCTGTTAAAGAGTTCATTTTTAATCCAATATAAGCTGGTTCTCCAGCTTTTGCATGTTCAATTTCCCGATCGATCATATGGATCACTTTATTCTGTAGACAGTGTGGAGCTACTAGCAGATGATCCGTTTCTTCCACAGTCTCTCCCATAGATAATGCCTGAAAAACTTCCGCAGCTTCCAACGCAATATCTACATTTGCTGTCATTAAAGAAAGATCTGTATAAAGTCTGCTTGTCTTTTCATTGTAGTTGCCTGTTCCGATCTGTGTGATATAAGATACTTTTCCTTTTTTCTTTCTTGTGATCAGACATAATTTAGAGTGTACTTTATAACCATCTAATCCATAGATCACGCGGCATCCTGCATCTTCTAACTGTCTGGACCATTCAATATTATTTTCCTCATCAAATCTAGCCTTTAATTCTACAAGGATCGTGACATCTTTTCCATTTTCTGCTGCCTCGATCAAAGATGCAATGATCTTACTCTGCTTTGCGACACGATATAATGTCATTTTGATTGAAACAACATCTTTATCTTCTGCCGCTTCCTGAAGCATTTTTAGAAATGGCCGCATACTTTCATATGGATAAGAGAGTAACTTATCTTCTTTTTCAATCTGATCCATAATTGGCATTTCTTCGTTAAACTGTGGTGATCTTTGAGGAACTCTTTTCTCAAAAAACAAGTCTGTCTCTCTTCTTAAAATATCCTGAATCTTAAATACAAAAGACAGATCTAACGGTGTCTGTGTATAGAATACATATTTTCTTTCAAGTTCCAGATATTCACATAAAAGATCAATGATCTCTCCATCCATCTCTCTTGATAATTCCATTCGGACTGGTGCTAATTTTTTTCTTTTCTTGATCAGTTCTACCATGAAATCACGATAATCAAGATCTTCATCATACATAGAATCTGCATCAATATCTGCATTTCTTGTAATTCGGATCAATGTTTTTGCTTTGACATGGTATCCTTTGAAGATCCTTGGCACATAGTGAAGAATCATTTCTTCTGATAACATATAAGCATCTTTTCCAGAAATATTGATCAATCTGTCAAACGTTTCATTTCCACATGGGATAATTCCTAATTTTTCTTTTCCATTTTTAGTTTCTAACACAGCAACTGCGTAGATTTCTTTATTCTTTAAAAAAGGAAATGGCTGTCTCTTCCCTATGATCGTAGGAGAGATCAATGGCGCGATTTCTGCTTGAAAATAAGCTCTTAAATATTCGCTTTCTTTTTTAGATATTTTTTGAAAATTTACCAGATGGATGTTGTGTTCTTTCAGAGAATCCATCATCTCCTCATATACGCTGTCTTTTCTTCTATTTAATTTCTGTACCTGTGGAATGATCGCATCAATCTGTTCCTGTGGTGTCATCTTTGTCTTATTTTCTTTCATATTCTTATCAAGTAACATCTGATCGATCAAAGATCCAACTCTTACCATAAAGAATTCATCTAAGTTGCTCTGGTAAATGGATGCAAATGTCAATCGTTCACATAGTGGTACTTCTCTATTCTCAGCCTCTTCTAATACGCGTTCGTTAAACTTAAGCCAGGACAGTTCCCGGTTCATAAAAATCTTCTGCTGTGTTTTCATCTTTTCCTCCAAATCTCTATACGATGTAATTTCTATTGTACTGGTCAAATGTAAAATCATACTGCTTTTTATGTTAAGTTCTTGTAAATTAACGTCTGGAATTGCCATTTTCCCTATGTTTACAGTCCAAACAATCTGTGTTAAACTCTTTAGTGAGTTGCAATAATTTAATGTAAATGAGGAATTTTTCATGAATCAGAAAGTATTACAAACACTTGAATTTGATAAGATTATAAATATTTTAACAGGATACGCAACAACCGAACTAGGTAAGTTAATGTGTGCCAATTTAAAACCAATGACTGAAGAAGCTGATATCTTAAACGCTCAGGATCAGACACAGGATGCATTGACACGTATCTATAAACGTGGAAATGTGTCTTTTTTTGGAGTAAGTGATCTTTCCCCTTCTCTTGCCCGTTTGAAGATGAGAGGTACACTTGGAACTGGGGAACTTCTTGATATCGCTCGTGTTCTGGAATCTGTAAAGAATGCCGTTTCTTACGGAGTCCGCATGGAAGACGATCTTGAAGCAGATTCTCTCGACGAGCTTTTTGAAAGCCTTGTTCCTTTAGATGATCTTCTGCACGAGATCCGCCGCTGTATTATTTCTGAAGAAGAGATCAGTGATGATGCCTCTTCTACTTTAAAACATATCCGTCGTGCAATGAAACAGACAAACCAGAAGATTCATACACAGTTAACTACGCTGGTAAGCTCTGCATCCAATCAGGATAAATTACAGGATGCGATCGTTACAATGCGAAATGGACGTTACTGCATACCAGTCAAGCAAGAGTACAGAAGTTCATTCCAAGGTATGATCCATGATCAGTCTGCTTCTGGAAATACGCTGTTTATTGAACCAATGTCTGTTGTAACATTAAATAATGAATTAAAAGAATTGGAAGGAAAAGAACAGTCTGAGATTGAGCATATTCTTTCTATATTAAGTGAACAGGCTTCTTATGGTGTTGATGATCTTGCACATAACCAGAAGACCCTTGTATTATTAGACTTCATTTTTGCAAAGGCAAAATATGCGAAGGATATTGATGCATCCAAACCTATTTTCCGTGAAGATGGCATTATCAATATCAAACAGGGATGTCATCCTTTACTAGACCGCAAAAAAGTCGTTCCGATCAACGTATCTCTCGGCAAAGATTTCTCCATGCTGATCGTGACCGGACCAAATACAGGTGGTAAAACTGTATCACTAAAGACTACCGGACTACTAACCCTAATGGCAATGTCAGGTCTTATGATTCCTTGTGGTGATGAAAGTGAAATCTCTGTATTCAAAAAAATTCTTGTTGATATTGGTGATGAACAAAGCATTGAACAGAACCTTTCAACATTCTCTGCTCATATGACAAACACCATTGATATTCTAAAACAAGCATCAAGATTTTCACTTGTACTGATTGACGAACTTGGTGCAGGTACTGACCCAGTTGAAGGTGCAGCACTTGCAGTTGCAATTTTACAAAAATTAAAAGAAAAAGGTGCAAAAATCCAATGCACAACTCACTATGCAGAGTTAAAGGAATTTGCTATTACTACCGAAGGTGTAGAAAACGGTTGTTGTGAGTTTGATGTACAAACATTAAGACCTACATACAAACTTTTAATCGGTATTCCCGGTAAAAGTAATGCCTTTGCAATCAGCAAAAGGCTAGGTCTTTCCGATGATATTATTGAAAATGCACAACACCTTGTAAGCAGCGAAAGCAGAAGATTTGAAGATACTATTGAACAGCTTGAAAAACGCAGACAAACACTTGAAAAGCGACTAAAAGAAGCTAACGACACAAAGGCACTTGCAGGTCGTCAAAGAGAAAAAGCAAACAGTATTATTAAAAAAGCTAAACGAGAAGCCGAAAGAGAAATTGAAAAGGCTCATCAAGAAGCTGAAAGAATCAGCAGTCGTACAAAAGCACAAGCACAAAGTATTCTTGACAGACTGGAAAACCTTGAGAAAAAACAAAAAATGTCTGCCGAAGAAAAGGCAAAACTTCGTAAAAGCATTGACAAAATGGAGAATACTGCTGATCCAATCAAGGAAAAGAAAAATGAAAAATACACACCACCAAGACCTTTTAAGGTTGGTGACTCTGTGCTTATCTTTGATATTGACAAAGATGCAGAAATTCTAAGTATTAATGAAAAAGACGGTACTGCTTATGTTCAGGCCGGTATTATCAAAACCAAGGTTAAATTATCTAACCTACGACTAAACAAAGAAAAGCCAAAGGTGACTGTACAGACTTCCAGAAAGAGAAATATGCCTAGCAAAATGGATATGAACCCAACAACTGAGGTTGATGTTCGTGGTGAAACTGCTATGGAGGCAATTATGGATGTTGATGCTGCTATTGATAATGCAGTGCTGATGAACATTAATCAACTGACAATTATCCATGGTAAAGGCACAGGTGTGCTTCGTGCAGAAATACAGAAATACTTGCGTACCCATAAAAATATCAAGTCCTTTAGACTTGGTAACTTTGGTGAGGGTGATGCCGGTGTTACAATCTGTGAAATTAAGTAATCTATAATTTAATGCACTTGTAAAATAACTTGCACACTTTTCTTAACAAAGCCGACAAACAATTTAACACTACAAAAGCTAAAAGGCAGTTAGTTCAAAAACTAACTGCCTAAATTTTTGCCTTATTTTTTTAGTAGTATATCTAAGTCATGTTTATCTTGTTCATAATAATCAAAATCATCTTTTGTACAATCAACAACCTTGCGAATATTATAGCTTTGCAACACTTCATCTAGCTTTACCAGTTCACCATAGCTATCGTTATCATACTTTTCATTAGCCGTAGTTTGGGTGTTACCACCTATCTTATATTCTTCACCGTTTTTCATTTCAATAGTAATCATAGCATTTCCATGGTCATCATCACTAACATAATACTTCTCAGCATCACTATAATTTACAGTATTACCTTTCCAATCAGTTATGCTATATTCAATGATTTTGTCATTTCTATAAACCACTTCACCTCTAAACATAAAAAGACTCAAAGTACAGTTTGCAACTAGGAATATAGCTATTGCAACAATAACAAAAGCAATAGTTTGTTTATCTGTCCAACCTGACTCATCATCATCTAATTCTTTAAGAATTTTTTCTGTTTCTAACTGTTCTTGTGCAGTATTAATATCCTTTTTCTCTGTATATGCCTCTATAACCCACTTAATTAAATATAGCAACACAAAAATAATCAGTGCTATCTCAACAAAAAATATAACAAAACCTATATCCAATATTTTGCCTAAAGTAACACATATTACACCATTTTCATCACTATCAACCGGCATTATATTTTCCAGTAATTTAATAATCCTACTTGCCAGAAAAAATCCACCTACTGCTGATATTGTGGCAAAAATAATTTTTATAGGGCTTAAATTTTTGATAGCTCTTATCTGTCTAAATAACATAACTCACCTTTACTAAAATGCACCCTAAAAATAGGGTGCATTGATTAAATTAATTCTGTTTTCTAACAATTTTGTATTCATCATATGGGTCATAGAATGAGCAATCATCAAAGCTACCTTGCATAAACTTAACTGCCTCATCTTCATCTAAGTTTACATCACAAGTGTAGTAGTCAAACTCATCATCATACACATAATGACTACAGTAATCACAATTTGAACTTGCCATAACGGCCTCCTGATATTTTATATCATCTAAGTTTGTTAATTAATCTTTTTACTTTTAGTGGTGTATAACCCCATAAAAGTCTAGCATAATATTTCTTTCCGAGAGATTTTTTATATGCTTTTTCAAGGTTATCATAACCACCATCTTCAAAAGCTTTCAAAAGCATTTCTCTGTTACCACTTCTATGACTAGGCTGATTAAGTTGAGCATTACCTTTTTTCACTTTTTCAAATGTTGAATCCATTAAGTCCATTTTACTGCTTAGTTCTTTAACAAGTTTTTCACCTTTATCTGTATTTACAATTAGACAAGATACACCTTGTTTTGAATTAATATTACCACCATTGCCGGTTAAATAGTTTGGATGTTCCTTCTCAATTCCCCAATAATCACCAATTGTAAAATCAGCAGGTCTGTTTTCACTTGCATAAGGGCAAGTATAACAATTTTCTCTATAAATCTTGGATTCCAAAAACATTTTGTAATATGATGACAACCCAGACTGAATAAGTTTTACTTTTTCTACACCATCTTTTTGGTAAACAATCTTGGCATTCAAACCCCAACCGTTCGCCTTATCTCTAAAATAGAAATTAGTAACCTTTCCACCAAGTTTATTTTCTAAAGACTGTATATAGCCTTGAAAAACTTTTTCGTTTGGAACACCGTGACAAATAATATCAACAGTAATAAGGTTCGAATAGTCCTTACCTAAGTATCCTTTTAAGCCATCAACTTGACAAGGAGTACCTGAAAACAAAACTTCCTTACCATCCACTAAATCTTTTTTTACATTTTTTAATGTTTCTTCACCTACAAAGCTCTGTACATACTTTGAACCTTGTATTTTATATATGTCACTCTTATCTGTAATACGAATATGTCTTGGTAATAATTTACCATCTTTAGTTATAAAAGCACAACCGTATACTGATCCATTTTTTTTAATAACATTTTCAGCAAAAGAAGCAAACACGCCACCTGAGGCAGATTTACCAAGTAAAATTTTGTCCTTTGCTACAGCTACTTTAGTTATTCTATCCTTTTTCTTTTCAGCTGCAGGATCTTTATATGCACATACTTTCTCACACATTCTACAACTGACACATTTGTCATAATCAATCTGTGGATATATAAAGCCCTGACTATCCTCTACCATTGAAATCGCTTTCTTAGGACAAACATTTGCACAAGCACAACATCCACAACATTGACTTTTATCTTGAAACAAAACTACCTTATTCATAATTATTTCCTTTTCTCTTAAGCTTTGCTGTAACTTTACCCAACATTTTTTTACACATATTAAATATATTAATAATGAAATCTCTAAATATAAATGAAATTACTAGGAACTCTACAACTAGCAAAATTTGACCTACAATATTATCAATAAACATTGTAGTACCCATTACCACTAAAAGAATATAACATATAATATGTTTTTTCTTTAAAACATAAATCTTTAAATATTTTCTGGTATGTACTGCTCTAAACGCATATACGGAAAAATACCCACAAAATGTTGCAAATGCAGCACCTGATACCCCGAAAATTGGAATAAAAGCAAAGTTCAAAATGATATTAACTACTGCACCCATCATACCGGAAAGCAAAAATCCCATACTATCTTTATTCACAGTATATGATGTTGACAAAAATGTACCCAGTGTCATAAACAAGTAACCAATCATCAAATATGGAGTGTACTTCCAAGCTTCATAATAATCATTAGAAACATACAGTTTCATAAATATTTTCATAATCATCAAAAGTCCTGCCGTAATAATAACAACAGTCTTTACCATTTGGTCATACATTTTGTTGCTAAACTCTTCTCTATCGTCACTTTTATCTTCCTTAATAGCAGAATAAGACCATGCTTGATTAAAGATAACTGAAAGAGTAGAAAGAAGTGTTGGCAACTTATAAGCAACTGCATATAAACCGTTAGCATGTGTACCGATCATAGAAGAAACCATAATTCTATCAGATGAATTCATAATCCACCACATAAAAGAGGTTGGAATTAAAACAACTGAATAGGAAATCATTCTCTTTAATAACTTAAAATCTATTGAAAAATGACGTATTGAACTTGGAACACCACCAACAAAGAATGCATAACCGGTAGTAATAATGTTAGCTAAAATATAAGAAGTAAAGTAACCCGCAACACCTTGCTTTAACACAACTAAGAAAAGAATATTAAGTAGTGCTATACTTAAGGAATGCAAAATACTACTTACTGCATATTCCGTCAACTTTTCTCTACCACGCAGGTTACAGTTACACATTTGGCAAATACCTAAAGTAATACTGTAAAAATATATGTAATAACTATAATCTTGGGTTGATTTAAATAAAGTTGAAATAGGAACTATCAATCCACCAACAACCATTGAGATAATCATAAACAGATTACCTATGTTCATAATCTTATCGTAATCAGCATCTTCATCAAGTGCAAATCTCATTACAGATTCACCGATATTACAAGTCAAAATAGGTACTAAAACTGTGCAAATAGAGGCTATCAAGTCTGTTACACCATATTCACTTGTAGAAAGAGCATTTGTGTAAATTGGTACAAGGAAAAAGCTAATCATCTTTGTACCTATGTTACCTAATGCAAATAACGCTGTATTTTTGGCTAAATATTTTCCTCTTTCATTTTTCTTCATTTCTTATAAACCCAATCCATCCAAATATTCTTGTGTTTTCTGTCTGTTCTCTTTAATAATAGAATCGAAACTACTGTAATCACCAACAAAATCTAACTTTTCAACAATTTCCTTATTACTATAAATTAAATGATCTGATATACCTACACGGTTAACTAGGTCAAGCAATTTATTCTTGTTACTTTCTCTAACAACAACACCAACTCTTTTATGAAATTTTGATGAGAAAATTGTACCATGAAAAGTATCAGTAAGAACACACTCTGCATTTTTAAAATATGCTAATAATTCAAATGGTGTAAGAACCTTAAAATCATCTGCCCAATACTGGGAATCACCTAAACTAATAATTTTCATTTTATTTTTCTTTGCATATTTCTTAACAGTATCAATTAATTCTGAGTCTTTGAATCTGTTTTTGTAGGCATACACAACCATATACTTCTTAGGAAAGTTAATTTCCTTTTCAGCCTTAGCAACTTCCTCAGAAAAATTATACATTAATACCGGATCAAGATTGATTACCGGCTTAATACCACATAATTTTTCTACAAAATCAGCAGTATTAGCATCTCTAACAGAAATATTCTCCATACCGGATAGAGAATCTGCAATTGGCTTTATGTACTCTTTTGGAACATCACCATAATCTGTGTAACCACAAGAAGCTGCATAACTGGCAACTTTCTTTGCACAATCAATTTTACCAAATAACTGTAAACTGATACCGTATGGATTAGCCTTGTTACAGTTAAAAACTTCATCACTACCGATAATAGCCATATCGCAAGGAATTGATGTGCATATTTCATCAGTTAGCTTCAAAATACTTTTTCTTTTTTCTTCAAACATTTGATTTCTTTTATCAGCTCTTAATTTATAAATTAATCTTCTAAAAGAATATTTATCAAATGTTCTCTTATGATCTGCAAGGGTAGTACCCTTCTCTACTCTTACGCCTTCATGGTCACCTTGCTCAATATCAATAAAAGAAACTGTATGATTACCTTTGTTTTCTATCAGTTTCTTTAGACCATAAGCCTGTAAGAACGAACCATAGTTATAAACTCTCTGCATAGATAAAATATCAATTTTCATTTAACAATCTATTTGTATTTCTTAAATACAAATCCTTTCTATTTAAATCACTATTATTATAACTTTTTAAAGAATTAACAAATGCTAATCCTAAGAAAAACATACCTGAAAGATTTATTTCTACTGTACAACAAACTGCCATTCCATACAAGAATGCAACCATCGGAAATACCCTTTTAATCGGTACAATAGATACTTTTTTGTGGGAAAATACATTCCAGCAAACAATACCAAAGACTATAAGACCTATAGTACCAAAGTCTAGCATTATCTTTAAAATACCATTTTGAGCATTTCCCCAACCTAATATATCGGAAATATATGTACTATTCATACCAAAACCGTAAATTGGACTTTTCGCAAATGCAACTAATGCTAATGCAAACATTTCAACTCTACCTGTCCAAGTAACATCTCTTTTAAACACATTAGTAATTAAATCTTGGAATGCACTGCTTTGTAAGAGAGCATTTGTACCTATAAGTAGAAATGTAAGTCCGAATATTACCAAACAATAAAATAATGGTTTTGTAAGCACCTTGCTTAATTTACCCTTTTTATCACTGACAAATAGTAATATACCCATTAAAATCAAACCAACTAAACCTGTATTACATCCGGCTATTAGAGAAATCAAAGCAAAAACTACAGTCAAAGTTAATGTACCTATCTTTCTATGCTTAGGCTTCTTAAATATACAATCTTGCATATGACATAGTGCTAAAAAAGCCATATTAGTGTAACTAACAAAAAATTTATTACCGGTAAGATAATAAGATAAAACCTCATTACCACCAATACCATTACCCATAGTCACAAGTACACACAAACTTGATACTACAACAAACGGTAAAAAGGTTTTCCATACTGTATTAGCTACATTTACAAAACCTATTTTACCCACCAAAGTTCTAACAACACAAAACAGTAAAACATATTTATAATTTGTAACAAATGCTGTCATGGTAACTGAATCAAATCCATGATTAAGTATTGTACACAATACAGATACAACCAAAAACAAGCCTATTGCCCAGCAAAGTTTTATATTCTTAAAAGTTTCCTTGAACTTAAAAGACATTGCAGTAACCACAAATTCTAAAGCAAGTGTTATTATGTTGTTTATTGTTTGGCTTAAATACGGAATATTAAAAACTGTTAAAGAAAGTAGTATCAATAAAACAGTAGTATATTTGATTTTTAAATTAACTTTCATTATAAAAATACATCCCTACATTAAATATTAAATTTATTTTTTAATGCCATAAAATCATATAATAATTTTGTATTTTTATGTATTATCAAATTGTTAATAAATCTTGATTTTATAGGTACTAAATTGTTTTCATATTCAGAAAAAGCTTTTTGCAACACTTCATCATTACAAATAGCTTTTATATTTTCTTTTGCTTTTTTCTTGCCATTTTCATTAGCAAATTTCTGTTCCAACTTCACACAATATCTTGTTACGGAAATAAATGTTGTCATTAACCTTTGCTTACTTTCATTGTAAAGATTAAGTTCTTTCATTCGCTTAACCATTTCAAGATAAAGAGTTTTCTGTAGTTCAAATCTATTTGATCTATATTTAGTTGTTAATGAACCCTCGTTATCACAATAGCAGTAACCTGTATCACCACTCATTACAACTCTTTTTGCATATCTGTAGTATTCCGTATCAAAAATTATATCTTCGCTAATAAATACTCGTTCTGATGGAAACTTTAGATTGTACTTACTGATAATATCCATAGAAAACAGAACCTTCCATACAGACATTTCAATATAGTCTGTAAGGTTATGTTTTTTACCAACCATTCTAACTAATACTTCTTTAGGTACGTCATCACCTTCATAAACATTGCCAACAAATTTATTAGCAACAACAACTTCCCTATCACTATATACTCTGCGAAAACCTCCGATGGCAGTATCGGCATTTGCTTTTTTCAAGTCATTATATAGGTTTTCAACCATATCTTTTTGTATATAGTCATCACCGTCTACAAAAATAACATACTTACCGGTAACATATTCCAGACCGGTATTTCTAGCAAAACCAAGACCTGCATTCTCTTTATGTACTACCTTTATATTAGAATATTCTTCCTGATATTTATCGCACATTTCTCCGGAATTATCCTTTGAACCATCATCAACAAGTATAATTTCTATATTCTTATATGTTTGATTTACAACACTGTCAACACAACGATTTAGATATTTACTAACATTGTAAATAGGTATAATAATTGATATTAGTTCCATAAAAAACCCCTAAATATTTTCTATAATATCTTTAAACTGCTTACATGAATTTTTCCAGCTTAGAGTTTTTAAGTAATTATGAGAATTTTCCATCATCTCAGCAATATGATTAGGATTCTCAACACTTTTTATAACTTCTTCAACAAGACTGTTATAATTATAATCCACAAGCATTGCTGTATTCTCCGGAAAGAAGAAAGGAAAAGAACCATCTTTAAATTCTACAATAGGAAGACCCATAGCCAACATTTCATATGGTACAAGTGAAATATTTGTCATTGATGCCACAATACCAAAATCGGATTTCTCATAAAGACTCTTCATCTCTTCCTTATTTAGCTTTCCAAGGTTGTTACCAAAAGATAGCTTTGTACTTTTGTTAAATCCAAAGAAATTAACTTCTATTTCATAGCCTTTTTCGTTAAATACTTTACTAGCTTTTTCAAGCATTACTTGTAGCAAATTAGGTATTCTCTTTCCATCTTCTTTAGAATAAACAGCAAATGAAATTTTCTTCTTACCACTATATGAAGAGTAATCTCTTTCACCGGCACTATATTCTTTTGGCTCATACGGAAAATCTATATAATCCAATTTCTCATTTTCAGGCACATTGCAATTTCTCTTAATTTGTTCTAAATTCCATTTTCCTAAACTAATAATATGTAAACCAAGT
>ENA-OPDA01001528-OPDA01001528.1-human-gut-metagenome-genome-assembly--contig:-NODE-1528-length-15140-cov-1.817435_pt1 | contig 15140 bp, 15 predicted proteins | sample MGYA00241253_ERZ501486 | MGnify/ENA primary metagenome ERZ501486 (study PRJEB25962, sample SAMEA2042510) | human gut metagenome | biome: human gut; feature: human-associated habitat; material: faeces... | reverse complement strand
ATCCACCAGTGGTTTTACCACCAGCTGACGCCGGGCAGTCCGTTCGTCTGATGAAAGACCGGAAAGCTTTCCTTCCTCCCGGTAAATCGCACGGATCTGGTTCATGATGAGGTACAAAACAGACTGTTTCCTCAGATCTTTCGGTATGACCTCCAGTGCCTCATGGAACTTGCGCCTGTAATGTACCCAGCACCCTGCGATCTTCAGATCTCCAAAATATGATGTTCCTCAACTTCGACTTTTCAGGCACAAAGCGGTAACATCTGGATATGGCATCTGGAAGCTGTTTTCATTCTTTTTGCCGATCTGTTTTTTCTTTTTGGCTGCTCTTATTGGACAGCACGATCTGTTCCATCATCAGCTGCATCTTATCATTGCGGGTCTGTGTCTGTTTTGTCAGTTCCTCCATCTGATCCTGAAGACAGAGAAACAGAAGAAAATATATCTGCCGAAAGTCCATTTCCGTTTTTGATACACATCACTGGAACTTTGGGCACAGTTGCTGTTCTTTTTTTGCCTTTTAACGCTAAAAGGTAATGTTTTTCTTGTGTGCAGTAAAGTGTTAGAGTATAATAAAACCAGTTTTTTTGCATAAGTTTAGGCGGAGAATCCTGCCGTAGCAGGATCCTTTCTTACGGTGTTATTTCACAGACGTAACCATAATAGTTTTACTGCAGGGGGGATAGAAAATGAAAACAAAAGAGATTCAGGAACTCTATCAAATAAAATTACATAGTATGGACACGATCCTGCATCAGATATCGCTTATGGATCAGGTGGAAAATGAGCAGGAGCTGTCAGAAATTATTCACTCTTTGTTGCAGGCGATTGGAAACTATACAGGGGCAGACCGGGTATATGTTTTTGACTGGGAAACCGATCAGAAGGACAGTCTGAGCAATACATTTGAATGGTGTGCCGATGGAGTGGCACCAGAGATAGATAACCTTCAGGCAATCCCGGTCAGTTCGATGCCGAACTGGGTGAAACGATTTGAAAACAAGGAAGTAATCGTGATTCATGATCTGGAAGCGACAAAAAATTCTGAACCGGAAGAATATGAATTGTTAAAAACACAGGAAATATGTTCCTTGATTGCGGTGCCGATTTATGCCAATCATCAGATGAATGGATTCATCGGGGTAGATAATCCTGATTTGAGGCAGAATGAGATTTCCATTACACTGCTGTCTGATGTTGGCGGACATCTTGGATGTGTGAGGGAAAATCTGAAAAGTACGGTACTGTTGAAAAAGGCTCTTGATGAGGCGACAAAGAGGTCAGAGATTATTGCCGCAATTGCTACGTTGTATGTAACAATCGTACAAGCCAATGTTAAAGAGCGGACATATGAGCTTTTGAAAGGCCATGACCTTGTGCAAAAAATCCTTGGACAAAAGGGGAAAATTGATGATGTTATGGAAAGACTTCCAACAGCATTTGCCGCCCAGGAAGAGAGAGAAAAATACCGGGAGTTTCTTGACTTTGATACATTGACAGAGAGACTTCGTAATACGAATTCTGTTTCGATTGAATTTATGGGAGTAAACGGAGAATGGCGGCTGGCCAGATTTATTGTAAAGAGCAGAGATGCACATGGAAACGCTGTGGATGTGCTTTATGTCGCCCGGGATATTACGGAAGAAAAATCACGGGAACTCATGTATCAGAAACAGCTTAAGGAAAGCATGGAAGATGCTCATCGCGCGAATCTTTCAAAAACAGCCTTTCTCCGGCGTATGAGCCACGATATCCGTACACCGCTAAACGGAATCGTGGGGATGATCCATATCGCTGAAAAATATAACAATGATGTGGTCAAGTTAAGGGAATGCAGGAAGAAGGTACTTCAGTCCGCCGATTATCTGCAAAATCTGATCAACAATGTCCTGGATATCGGCAAACTGGAATCCGGTTCCCTTGTGTTGGAACATAAATCCTTTGATCTGGCAGAACTGTTAAGGAATAATCTGACGGTTGTTGCAATGAGTGCTTATGAGAATGGTGTAAGATTTGAAGGCGGCGTGGAAGCAAGCACAATCCGCCACAGATATTTGATTGGAAGTCCGGTACATCTGAGCAGGGTTTTAATGAATCTTTCTTCCAACGCGATTAAATACAATCATTTTCATGGAACAGTGAATGTTCATTGCGAAGAATTATCGGATGATGGGAATATAGCTGTTTTTCAGTTTGTATGTTCAGATACCGGTCTTGGTATGAGTGAAGAATTTCAAAAACATGCGTTTGATGCTTTTGCGCAGGAAGGCAAACAGTCAACTACAACATTCAGTGGCTCCGGTCTGGGACTTTCGATTGTCAAAGATATTGTTGAACGGATGGGTGGAACGATAGAACTGGAAAGCGAAGAAAATGTAGGAAGCACGTTTACGGTTACGGTTCCATTTGAAATAGATTATTTGGTTGAAAATAATGATTCACAGAAGGACAGCTACTCACAGGATATGGATCTGTCAGGAAAACGGGTGCTTCTTGTTGAAGATAATGTCATTAATATGGAGATAGCCCATGAAATCCTGGGGGAGGAGCATCTGAACATTACAGAAGCGAAAAACGGAAAAGAGGCACTTGAAATATTTCAGAATTCCAGGTTGGATGAGTATGATGTCATCATCATGGATGTGATGATGCCGGTCATGGATGGGCTGGAAGCAACAAAAGCAATTCGTATGCTGGAACGTGAAGATGCCAAAAAGATTCCAATCATTGCCATGACGGCAAATGCTTTTGAGGAAGATCGGAAAGCATGTCTGGAGGCCGGGATGAATGAACATATTGGAAAGCCGATTGATATTCCGCGATTAAAAAGAGCGATCACAAAACTGCTGACAAAAAAGGGGTAGTAAACGCAAAAACATAATCATTCATTGAAATTAAGAAAAACTATAGTAATTTTATTAGGACTTTTGATATTTAGCAGTCACCCTGGCAGGGTGCAAAAACACAGATAACACGAAAGAAGAAACCGAAAAGCCTGTTATTACCCTCGGCAGTGACAACTATCCACCATACAATTATCTGAATGAGGATGGTGTACCGACGGGAATCGATGTAGAACTGGCTACAGAAGCTTTCAAAAGAATGGGATATCAGGTGGATGTTGTCCAGATCAACTGGGAGAAGAAAAAAGAACTGGTGGAGAGCGGAGAGATTGACTGTATCATGGGCTGCTTTTCCATGGAAGGGCGTCTTGATGATTACCGCTGGGCAGGACCGTACATAGCAAGCCGTCAGGTGGTCGCTGTAAATGAGAACAGTGATATCTATAAACTGAGTGACCTGGAGGGAAAGAACCTGGCTGTTCAGTCCACAACCAAACCGGAAGGCATCTTTCTGAACCGGACGGATGAGAGAATCCCAAAGCTGGGCAATCTGATCAGCCTGGGACACAGGGAGCTGATCTATACATTTCTGGGGAAAGGATATGTAGATGCAGTTGCCGCACATGAGGAATCAATCGTCCAGTATATGAAGGATATTTCCGGGCTTTCTTTGGCGGAAACGTTGCTGGAGCAGGGAAACCAGCTGGAAGATTTGCAGGGACGCGATCTGGAAGCAGAGTGGGATGCTGCCGAGGAATCGCTGAAAGAAGAGATTTTTCGCCGGAAAAAGCTTCAGGATAAAGACTGGGATGGAGAAATTCCAGAAACACCGTCGGATGCGGTGCGGGCGACGCGCAGCGAGGGAATTCTGGGAGCAGCGGCGCAGGGAATGCAGCTTTCCAGTGCGTGTCTTTCCGGGGCGGGCAGACCGTCTGTGCGGCATTTAAACAGTGGAACCGGTTTGTCGGATGGAAAGGAAGCTGTGAACAGCCTGGTCGATCAGGGGCTTTTGTATGCTTATATCCTGAAAAAATGCGGCAGCTTCGGGCAGGAGAAAGAAAACAGCGCGCTCGCTTACGAGGTGGAATATATTTTGCAGCAGCAGACGCAGGATCGGGAAAATCTGAAAAAGACGCTGCAGGAGATTTTGTTGCTTCGGGAAGCTGTGAACGCAGCCTTTCTATTTGGAAGCAGCTTAAAAGTAGAGGCGGAAACCGCAGCGGGCGTTATTGCCATACTGCTTGGCTTGCCTGAGATAAAAGATCTTGCAGCGACCGTGATTTTATTTGCCTGGGCATACGCGGAAAGTGTCAAGGATGTCCGAATTTTGCTGCGGGGGGATAAGATTCCGCTTGTCAAAAGCGAGGAAAGCTGGAATACGCCGTTTTCTCAGCTGCTGACCTACAGAAGCCATCTGGATTCCTATCGTTCATCTGCGGACGGGATGAGCTATCAGGATTATCTCGGCGCGCTGCTGGTATGTCACGGTGCAAAAAAGGCGATTGCAGGACTGATGGATGTGATGGAGAGCGATATCCGGCAGACGCCGGGAAACAGCAATTTTCGGCTGGATGGGCTGATCGACGGGATGCAGGCATGTATCCGGGTAGTCAGCGGCTATACCGGAAGCTATGAAATCACAAGGCGGTACGAGTATGAATAAGCGATTAAGAGGGGAGGGTCGGGCCGGATGCCTTTTTGGAGAAACCTATTATCGAATGCGCTGCTGTTTTCTCTCCAGGACAGCAGTATAAAATACGGACAACATGCTCTCAATTCCCGGAAGCCCAAAGATCGAATTGCCGGATGGATACGCAGGTGGATCTGTCCGGGGCGAAAAAAGGCATCTCGCCGGGCGCTTCCGGCTGGCATGACGGTGGAGGCAGCAGTTGTACTGCCGGTTTTCCTGTTTGCAGTTGCCAATCTTTTATCGCTGTTTCTGGTATTTTGGACGTATTCCTCAAAAGAAGCGCAGCTGCATCAGACGGTCCGTCAGCTTGCGCTGTATGCCTATGGGCAGGAGGATGGAGAACCGGATGTACGGCTGATGCGGCTGACGCCGGTCTCTGCGCCATTGGGACAGCCGCTTTTCGGAGCAGCTATGTCGTAAACGGGTGCGTGATGCACAAATGGATTGGCTACAGCGGGGACGGGACGGGAGAAGACTGGGAACGGCAGGAAGAAGAGCTGGTTTATATTACAAAATCAGGAGAAGCCTATCACCGGGAACGGAGCTGTCTCTATTTGAATCCGTCCATCCGCCTTGCAGACCGGGAGGAAATAACAGCAGATTATACACCATGCAGCGTATGTGTTGGCAGGGGACGGTTAGAAAATCGGCTGATTTATGTGACGGACGGAGGAAGCAGATATCATAATACAGTAAGCTGCAGCGGGCTCAGACGGACGATTGAAAGCGTCACGCTGATGCAGGCGCTGGAGATGGGCAGACATGCCTGTCCACGGTGCGGATGACAGAGAGAAAAATATGGAAACAGGATTGGCGGTTTTATTTGGAGTGTGTTGTTCGGTAACGGACTGCAAAAGGCGGAAGATTACATTGTCGGTGCTTTTGGCTGGCGCGGCCGCAGGATGTATTCTGTCCGGGATTCGTATCTGGCAGGGAACGGAGAGTGCTTGGGAAATGCTTGCAGCAATTCTTCCGGCGGTATGTCTGGAAAGCGTTGTAATCCTGACTGCCGGAAAGGTCGGGAGCGGAGACGCGGGAATGCTGCTGGTATTCGGGTTGCTGCTGGGGTGGAAAGCATGCGTTTCAATTTTGTGCATGGGCTGTCTGCTGATTGGTGTTGTAGCTGGCTGCGGAATGGGGATCGGTGTGCTTCATCAGAACAGTAGGCTGCCGTTTGCCCCGTTTTTGTTTGCTGCGACGGTGATTACGCAGCTGTTGCAGACGTAAAGATGAGAAAATTATGGAAAAAAACCAATATCAGAAAAAAAAAGAAGCAGACGGTTATGTGGTCGTAGAAGCGGCGGTGCTTCTTCCGCTTGCCTCGATTTTCATTGTGCTTTTGATCGGACTTTGCAGTTATCTGTATCAGGGCTGTTTTCTGATGCAGGCGGCATATACAGTGGCTTTTCGGAGTGCGGCACAGGAACGCCCGGACGCCGGTTATGCGGATGGGCAGTTAAATCAGCTGTTGGAGGGGGAGGTTCTGTCTTTTGGAAAAGAAGAAAGGCAGATCAAAGCCGGAATGCTTCGGGTTGAAGTGACTTTGAAACGGGAAACGCCGCTTGCACGGTTGGCGGCTGTTGGCGACAGAGGACGGCTGAAGGTAAAGCAGACTGCGTATGTCAGGAATGCGGCGGCTTATATCAGAGGAATCAGAAGAGGAAAGGAACTGGGGGATGAATAAGCAGATAGAGCGAAAAAGTGGACAGGATCGGATTGCGGAAAACGTGATCTATAAACGGGAATTGAACCATAGCTATATGGTATTACCCTGCCAGGACAAGGATATGGCGGAGCGGTATGATTACCGGATTATGCAGCACAACCGAATTGGAGGGCTGCTTCCGTGCAGCCTGCGGTATCTGGATGGGGAAGAGCTTTTATACTATGACATTACTTCCCGTCAGCCGCTTGCACGGCTGTATGAAAGCCGGAGGATGAAGGCGGCAGACCTGGAACGGATTATCCGGGATACAGCAGCGGTACAGACACAGCTGGGGGAGTACATGTTGGATGAGTCTGGGGTTCTTCTGGAGGAAGAGGTAATTTTTGCGGATGTGGAGACAGGAGAGCTTTATTTTGCTTTTTATCCAGGCGGACTACAGACTGGAAAACAGTATGTAGAGCTGGCGGATTTCTTTCTGGAGCATATCGATCATGGACAGGAGCAGGCAGTAAACCTTGCGTATGAATTCTATAAGCTTTCCAAGGCGGATTACTTTGTGCTGTCCTCTTTTCTGCCGTTTCTGGAGAAAGAGATGGCGGCTTTGAAGCAGACCGGGCGGGGAAAGGAGAACGGTTGGTGCGTGTCAGGGGCGTACACGGAAAGCGGTGGACGAAACGGCGGAGAGGGAGATTGGAGCTGCAGGAGTACCGTTGGGGCGCGCATAACGCTGCCGGATGGCGAATGGCCTGTAGAGCTGCGAAAAAGTGAAAGTACGTCAGAGTCGGGAGCTGTAGGGCAGCGAGGTGCTTTGACAGGCGTTTCTTATCAAGACGCTGAATACGCCTCAGATATCATGACAGAGGGGGATGAACAGAAAGCAACGCACAAGCCCTGGTGGAAGCGGTTGTTTTCAGGATTTCGGAAGAGCAAGTCTGTCGGGGAGGAATGCGAGGAAGTGTCGGTCAGCAGGATGGATCAGATGGTATGGGACAGCTATGAGCAGCAGCTGTATGAAAATGGCAGTCAGGAGACGGTCTATTTTGCCGATCTGGACAGCATGACAGAGCAGTACGATGGGCTGTACTGCCTGAATGCGCAGGGGAAAGAGCAGCGTCTTGTGTTAAAGGGACTTCCGCTTACGATCGGAAAGCTGAAAGGAAGAGTTTCCGTCGTGCTGTCAGACCGATCGGTCAGCAGAATCCATGCACGGCTGGAGGGATACGGAGGAAGAATCAGTGTGCGCGACCTGAATTCCAGAAATGGAACGAGCGTCAATGGACATAAGCTTTCTCCGAACGAAAGCGTGCAGTTACAGGAGGGGGATATGGTATGCTTTGGAAGAGAGCGCTTTCGGTATGAAAGAGTGCAGGAACAGCGTTGACACCAGAACAGGTAAGTGATACCCTCATTTCAGGAGGAAAACGGCTATGGCATACCGGGAAACGATGGAAAACAACGGGATGGAAGCTGGTAGAGCAAAGAACCAAATCCCTTATTGTACAGTGGTGCTGGTAGCGTTGAATGTCATTCTTTTTCTGATCGGACTGATCCTGCCCAAAGCAGGAGAATGGATGGAATCGGAGGGCTGCTTCAGCGTGGTGTATCTTCTCTATGAGCACAGCGGGTTTTATCGACTGATTACGGCTGCATTTCTGCATGCCGACGTCGAGCATCTGCTCAACAACATGCTGCTGCTCTACTGCTGCGGCGATGTGGTGGAAAGATGCCTTGGAAAGGTGCGCTTTCTGATCCTGTATTTTGGCTCTGCGATTTTCGGAAATCTGCTTTCTGCGGCATATGAGCTTTCAACTGGAAGCTTTTATGAATCGATCGGAGCCAGCGGAGCGGTTTTCGGGCTGACGGGTGCGTTGCTTTTTCTGGTAATTGTCAAAAAAGGAGCGGCTGCGGGAATTTCTCTGAAAAGAGCGGTATTCGCCGTTGTCCTGTCTCTGTATGCAGGGTTTGGCAGTGCGTATGTGAACAATGCGGCGCATGTAGGCGGACTGTTGAGCGGTTTTCTTCTTGGATTTTTATTAAGCATTATACCGCCGGTATTTAGAAAGAAGGGATTTTCACATGAAAAAAGATGATTGTATTTTCTGTAAAATTGCAAACGGAGAGATTCCGTCCAATACGTTGTATGAAGACGACAGCTTCCGCGTGATCCTGGATCTTGGACCTGCGACAAAGGGACATGCCCTCGTGATGCCGAAGGAGCATTTTGGAAATCTTTATGAGCTGCCGGATGACTGGTGTCAGAAAGCATTTTCCCTGGCGAAAAAGATGGCAGGTCAGATGACGGAGAAGCTGCACTGCGATGGCTTTAACCTCGTTCAGAATAATGGTGCGACAGCAGGACAGACTGTTCCTCATTTCCATATCCACCTGATTCCCAGATATGAAAATGACGGACAGACGATCAACTGGAAGCAGACCAGCCCGACCGCAGAAGAGCTGGCAGCTGTAAAAGAAGAAATTCTTGGATAAGACAGACGCACGTTCATCCTCTCAAATATCAGGAAAAAGCGCTGTGCATTTGATGTATCCGGAGTCTGGAAACTGCCGTTCCTAAAAGGAAAGGCTGTTTTCTGCCGAATCGTTCATTTGCACAGCGCTTTTTATTCATGTTCAGCCCGTTATCTCGTTTATAATTTCCAGAATAGAAGGAATTGCATTGGTCTGGCGGCTTTTTCCCATCGCGTCAATATAGGTCTGTCTGGAGCAGTACAGTGCATGCACTTTTTCTATCAGAAGACCGGGTGACAGGTAGTCTTCGTCGATCACCATGGAGAAGCCCTGTGCCTCAAAGGAGCGTGCGTTTAAAATCTGGTCACCGCGGCTTGCACCTGCAGAAAGCGGAATCAGCAGATTGGGCTTTTTGAGGGCGAGCAGCTCACAGATTGCATTTGCACCTGCGCGGGAAACGACGATGTCCGCCATGGCGACGATGTCCTTTAAATCGTCTTTTACATATTCGAACTGCTTGTAGCCGGGTGTTTTTAATAACAGGTTGTCAATTTTATCCTTGCCGCAGATGTGCACGATCTGGAAATCATCCAGAAGCTTTGGAAGCGCTTCACGGACGGACTGATTGATGACTGCAGAGCCAAGGGAGCCGCCGATGATCATCAGAACCGGCTTGTCGGAATGAAAACCGCAGAGCTTCCTTGCTGCTTCTTTATTTCCGTGCAGCAGTTCTTCGCGGATCGGGGAGCCGGTGAGGATGCTCTTTTCAGCCGGAAGCGATTTTAAGGTTTCCGGGAAGTTGCAGCAGACCTTTCGGGCAACCGGGATACAGAGCTTGTTGGCAAGTCCGGGTGTCATATCGGATTCATGGATAACGCATGGAATTTTCAGGGAAGCGGCAGCGCGCACAACCGGGACAGATACGAATCCGCCTTTGGAAAAAACAACGTCTGGCTGCAGCTCTTTTAAAATTTTACGGGCTTCGGAAAATCCCTTGAGTACGCGGAACGGATCTGAGAAGTTTTTCAGGTCAAAATACCGCCGGAATTTGCCGGTAGCGATGCCGTAATAAGGAATGTGGTAATCTGCCATCAGGCGTTTTTCCATTCCGTCATAGGAACCGATATAAAATACCTCGTAGCCGGCTTTTTCGAGCTCGGGAAGAAGGGCAATATTCGGGGTAATATGACCGGCTGTTCCGCCACCGGTAAGTACGATTTTTTTACTCATGATGGGATCTCCTCAAAATTACTTTCTGTCGTAAAAATTACTGCGCCTGCACGATTTCTTCCAGCGCGCGGGCGAGCTGATCAGGACATGACGTGGGTTTGAAGCCGCATTTAATGCCCTTTAAACGTGCGATTGCGTCCTCGGCTTTCATGCCGACTACCAGGCTGGAAATGCCTTTTAAGTTGCCGTTGCAGCCGCCGGTAAAAGCGACAGATTTGATTGTATGCTGATCCGGTTCCATCTCGATATCGATCATGGTAGAGCAGGTACCTTTTGTCTTGTAGGTCATAGAATCCTCCTTGTTTTGCCGTCGAAAATTCGATTTTCTTGTTCCGATAGGGATTATAGCAGTTTTCCTGTGAAAAAGAAAGGCGGAAATTGGAAATCGATTGTGCGCCTGCGAGGATTGCAGCCGGGAATCCAGGGGCCTTATACTAAAGAAAAAGCGGAACCTGCGCGGCATCAGGACGCAGGAAAGCAGGATGGAGGAAAGCATGACAAGATATCTTTTGATGGGAACAGCAGCGGCGCTTTTGTTTTTTAGTATTTTATGCAGATTTTTTCCGGGTATGCGGCTGAAACGGCTGCTTGGGGAAACGGCGAATCTTTCTGTTTCACCGAATACAATTTTACGACAATGCGTGTTGAAATACAGCAGCCTGTGCGAATTAAACGGCGGCAGGATGAATACATCGGTTTATGTGGAAAAATTTCTGCGACAGTTGAAATTCGGACGGTTCAGCCTGCGGTTCTGGGACAGACTTGGCGGGCAGCTTTTGCTTCTGTCTGTTTTTGCAGACGGAATCGGAGCCTGCATGGGGCTGATGGGCGGACAGACGCTTGGGAATGTGATCTGGTTTTATCTGCAGGCGTTTTTGAGTCTGTATCTGTATTTTGCGGTGATTGGGATGATCGATACGGCGTCGACGGCAGAGGAACTGAAAATCACGCTGGCGGATTTTCTGGAAAACCGTATGTCGGAGCGGCTGGCGCAGGTAAAGCGGGATAACGACTATCTGGATGAACAGGAGCGGGAGGTGCGTAGAGAGGTCGAGAGCGTGGGGCAAACCGCTGCTGTTTGCAGGATGCAGGAACCCGGGGAAGCCGAGTCCGAGCTACAGCGTTGGAAAGGCGAAATAGCTCCGCAGCTGGAATCCGATCAGGGATGCCGCGAATGCACGACGGCCGAGCCAGTCGCACCATCCGAGTTGACAGAGCTTTTGCGGGAGTTTCTGGCTTGAAGTGCTGTGCGTTTTTTGCTACTCTTATAGGAAAACAGCAGACGGCGCGAATACGCCGGATGAAAAAGAACCCAGGCGGTCGAAGGAACGAGCCGCAGAAATGAGAGGAACACATGAAGATTGTAGTATTAGACAGAAGCAGTGTCGGTGAGGATGTCTCCGTCGAAGCGATAAAGCAGTTTGGCGAGGTGGATTTTTACAATAGCACACCGGATGAGCTTGTGGCGGAACGGATCGCGGACGCAAATATCGTTGTGGCAAACAAAAGTCCGATGAATGAATTCACAATGAAGGATGCAAAGCAGGTGAAGATGATCTGTCAGCTTTCCACCGGCTATGATAACGTAGATATTGAATATTGTAAAAACAGAGGCATCCATGTGGCAAACGCGCGGAATTATTCGACGGCTGCAGTTGCGCAGCATACAGTTGCTCTGGCGCTCTCTGTGCTGGAAAACCTGCCGTATTATGACAATTACGTAAAATCCGGCGCGTATGCATCACAGCCCCGGTTTGCTCATTTTAAACCCTGGTATGAGCTGGAGGGAAAGACCTGGGGCATCGCCGGAATGGGAAATATCGGGAGACGGGTTGCGAAGGCGGCAGAAGCACTGGGCTGCAAGGTTATTTTTTTTGCAACCTCAGGACACAGCGACTGCAGGGACTATGAACGGGTGGATTGGGATACCCTGCTGGCACAGTCAGATATTTTGTCTCTGCACTGTCCGCTGAGCGACAGAACGTTTCACCTGATGAATGCGGACGCCTTTTCCAAAATGAAAAAGAGCGCAGTGTTGATCAATGTGGCGCGCGGTGCGGTTGTGGATACGGATGCGCTGTATGAGGCGTTGGTAAACGGAGAGATCAGAGGAGCGGGCACGGATGTGTTCGAAAAGGAGCCGATCCTTGCAGATAACCCCCTGGCGACGCTGAAAGAAACCGGAAAGCTGCAGCTGACGCCGCATATGGCCTGGGCGAGCATCGAAGCGCGGGAACGCTGCGTGGAGGAGACCTGTAAAAATATCGCAGCATTTATCAGCGGAGAGGGACGCAACCTGGTTGTGTAAATTTTTTACAACACTTTGCCCCTGCCATTCGTTTTCCTAATGAAAGCAGAATTACAAAGCTGCTCCTGTACAGGATGCCGGAAGACGTTCCGGTCAAGGAAAGGAACAAACTGGATAAATGATAGCGGGATTATACAGGCGCTATGCGCCGGAACTGGTGCGTTATATACGAAAATATACCGAAGATCAGGCTGCGGCGGAGGATATCGTGCAGGAAACCTTTGTCAGAGGCATGGAACATGGCAGTCAGCTGGACATGCTGGAAGAATCTCAGCGCCGGGCCTGGCTGTATCGGACGGCAAAAAATATCTGCATTGACCGTGCCAGAAGGGCACAGGCAGAGCCGCCCTGGGAGGGAGAAGCCTTTCAGAACGACGACCTGACAAAGCCGATGGTAATGCAGCTGTGCGAAATTTTGGAGCCGCAGGACAGAGCGATGTTCTGGCTTCGGTATTTTGAAGATTACACAGCAGCAGAGCTTGGAGAAATGTTCGGAATCCCGGCAGCGACCGTTCGCAGCAGAATGTTAAATGCGCGCAGAAGACTGCAGAAATATTATCCGGAAATCAAACGATGAAAAGGGGAAACGAAAATGGAAGAAAAAAAAGTACTGTCAATCGATACGATGATTTGCGATCTGAGAACGGTTTCGGAGGAAACGCTGCAATCCTATGAAAAAATCAATATTTCCGCAATGACGGTGTTTGTTACGGAAAGAACGCAGGAGCTTTTCCATCGCTATCCGGTTAATCTGGATGCAATGGCAGTTGAAAAATTAGATGAAAATGTCCGACTGGTGGAACAGAATGGTGTCTATAAGATCACAGACCAGGTGCAGGCGGGCGAACCCACCTACCTGACGGTAAGCGGACAGCTGCAGATTGCAAAGGGCGCAGAAAAAGCACTGGAAAGCTACGTGAAAATTGTTGTAAACGGTAAAGCGGTCTATCCAAAGAGCATTGAAAAAGCACTCGTTGGGAAGCTGACCTGCAACGGGGCGATGACGGTTTATCCGGATGATTCGATTTTTGTTGAAAAAGAGCTGACTGCAGATAAGGTGTTTGCAGCCCGGGCACAGGAAAATACAGCTTATTATACGGACAGAAAGGCATACCTGCTGGATGCAGATGCTGTAGAAAAGCTTGCAGAGAAGCATGTTCGGATTCTGACAGGCAAGGCGATCGCAGCAGAGTCTCTGTTAGACACTGCTGCGCTGCTTCTGGATGAGGAGGCAGAAATAATTCTGGTTCCAGAGGGCTGCAGCTGTGTAAAGGGCGATGTATGCCTGGATCAGAAGCTGGTACGTCGTTATGGAAAGAAGCTGCTGATCGCGGGCAACGTGACAGATGCGCAGCCTGGTGTCGCAGCGACGCTGGAATATCTGCAGGTGACCGGAAGAACTATGATTCCGGAGTCCGAGATGGAGGCGTTCGATGCGGTTTGCGAAAGCAGCGGTGAAGTGACGACCTACAAAGGAAAGCTGCTTCGGGATATCGGCGAGCTTGCAGTGGATCAGAAGCTTCTGGAAGCTGCAAAGGAATTGACTGTTGCAGACTGCGGCTGTGTCAAAGTGGTAGAAGACGTGACGGCAGAGCAGATCAAGGACAGACTGTTTTTAAAGGACTGCGGTGCGGTAGAATGCGCAGAGGAGCTTCAGGGAATCCTGCGGCTGCAGTCGGATGGAGTCGGGGCTTTTTCTGGAAAAGAAGCTATACAGGGAGTAGAAAACAGCACCGGGGAAGCTGATGGAAAAGTGACGAAAATTTCTGCTATGAAATATGTAATGTAAGTTTGAAAACGCAGAACCTGCGGATTTTCTGTATCGGAACGGGTTCTGCGATGTCCTGCATCCGGCACGGCAGGGATGGAATAAGTCCGTAATTGTAACATCTATTAAAATCCTGGACACAGCCGCTTTCCGGCGCTGTCAGATGCGGCAGCAGGGAAGCGGCTGTGAAAATTTTGTTACTGTTTTACTTTTTCAATGGAAATAATTTCACCGGTAAAGCTTTCGATTTCGGATAAAATACCGGTATAGGTGACAGTCACGCGGTCGCCGGATTTGATCTGGTCGATCCCGTCCGGGCGCTTATCGGAATCATAGGAAAATGCGTGGGGAGTCCCGTCATCGGAAACGACGACGAACATAAAGTCCTTCATTTCCTGAATTATGCCGGTTACGGTGGATGTTTTGCCGGATATCAGACCGTCCTGCGTTTCGGCGGCAGTTCCGTTGGCTGCGCTGTTTCCATTGGAGTTGGAGCCGGATGCTGTTTCGGAAGGCGCGTTTCCGATAAGATCGGTGGCGCTGCTCTCCGGCGTGATGGAGTTGGTCTGTCCGCTCATGGAAGTTTCTTCGGAAAAATCAGCCTCCGAAGCGGTATGGGACGGCGGAACAGTTTCAGTCGCAGTGTTTTTGCCGCATGCCGCAGCGAACAGCAAAATCGTGGTTAAAAGAATGGGACTTGCAAAAGAAAGTTTTTTCATAATTTCCCTCATTTCTGCGCACATTTTTTGCGCATGTCGAGTTTGTGTCAAGTGCGCACAGACACAAATCTCGCGATTGAAAAATTTTATTTTTCAATCTTTATACCTCCGTTTTTTTATTATGTGCAGAAAAAAATGAGATATGCGGTATTATTAAAAAAAGGGCTTTTGGGGGTTTGGCTTGAAAAAGCGAGAGGCTTTTGTTACGATGGGAGCAGAAAGAACGCCGGAGAGAGGGGACGACATGACAGCGCTGGAATTTATTCACAAACATCAGAACGACGAGGATAACGGGGAATGTCTGATTCTGCCGGACGGCAGTGTGGAAGAGCCGTTGCCTTCGCATATTGGCAGGCTAGTTGAACTAACCGGGATGGATGCCGGCGCTTTGCACGGCAGAATGGAAAAAAATATGGAGCCGCTGTTCTGGCTGGTGGAATACACCGGCTG
>ENA-OPDA01001521-OPDA01001521.1-human-gut-metagenome-genome-assembly--contig:-NODE-1521-length-15169-cov-3.357615_pt1 | contig 15169 bp, 6 predicted proteins | sample MGYA00241253_ERZ501486 | MGnify/ENA primary metagenome ERZ501486 (study PRJEB25962, sample SAMEA2042510) | human gut metagenome | biome: human gut; feature: human-associated habitat; material: faeces... | reverse complement strand
GTTACATCGTCAACACCGATACCACTCCACTGAAGAAACAGTATGAGGAAATGCACAAGATTGGCGTAAATATCAACCAGATTGCGAAGAAAGTGAATACCACCGGAGATCTGTATCCGGAAGAAATGCAAGAACTGAAAGAGATGGTAAAAGAGATATGGCATATATTAAGATCTTCCCAATCAAAGTAACGGACAAAAAAGCTCTGGACTACATTACCAATCCTGATAAGACTGATGAAAAACTATTGATTTCTAGTTTTGGCTGTTCTCCTGAAACAGCTGATCTGGAATTTGCCATGACGAGAGAACAGACAAAAAAGAACGGAATGGATAAAGGTGATAATCTGGCATTTCATCTGATTCAGTCCTTTAAGCCTGGTGAAACAGATGCAGAAATCGCCCATCGCTTAGGACAACAATTTGCAAACGAAGTACTGAAAGGAAAATATGAATATGTGATCAGCACCCATGTTGATAAAAATCATATCCATAACCACATCATCTTTAATGCAGCAAGTTTTGTTGATCATCACAAGTATGTTTCCAATAAGCGGAGCTACCATAAAATCTGCCGGATCAGTAATCGTATCTGCCATGAAAATGGACTTGCCACCAGTATGCCAACCGGAGAAAAAGGCAAAAGTTATAAGGAGAACATGGAATATCATCGTGGCACCAGCTGGAAAGCCAAGCTACGTGTTGCAGTTGATAAAGCAATCTGGACTTCCATCAACTATGAGGAATTTTTACAAAAAATGCAGTTAGCCGGATATGAAGTCCGACAGGGAAAACACCTGTCCTTCCGTGCACCGGAACAGAAAAACTTCACTTATATGAAATCTCTTGGAAGCTATTATTCAGAAGAAAATGTCCGCATCCGTTTGGCAAAAAACCGTAACAAAATAAAAGCTCCAAGGCATCTGTCCAGAGAAGCTCGCCTGTATATCAATATCTCCACTTATGTTACGACCGGCAATCGAGAAGGATTTGAACGATGGGCAAAACTCAATAACCTGAAAGAAGCAGCCCGCACCTTCAACTATCTTTCCGAAAATAACCTGCTGAATTATGAAGATTTCCAACAGCATGTTTCTGATGTTGATGCTTCTGTTAAAGCGGCTGATCAAAGAATAACGCAAATCAACAGTGAGCTGAGCACACAGAAAATCATTCAAAAACACTGTGATTCTTACCGTCTCTGCCGAAAAGTGATTGAAGATTGCAAATCTGCTAAAAATCCAAAAGCATACCGAACCAAACATCAAGCAGAATACCAACTGCACGATTCACTAAAAAAAGAGCTTCAGGATCTCGGTGTTACCAAAATCCCAAGCTCTAATAAAATCCAGAATAGGATAGAAAATCTTGAATCTGAACAAGCTGCTACTGTCCGAGAAAAACAGGAATTGCAGAAAAAACAGAAAACACTAGATATCATCCAGCAGAATTTCACAGTACTGCTCAATGCTCCTCATATATCAAACAACGATATCAATCGTACCGTTGCACCACCACTTCAACACTAATATCAGAAACGTTTTAAACCGTATAACACAAGAAAACTGATTCCACCGCAATGGATCAGTTTTCTTTAAATAATGGCTACTTCATTTTTCTCTTTTTATATAATCCTACAATCAAACCAAGACTAACAATCGCTATTAAAAACCATGCAACTATATTTGTTGTATCTCCGGTTTTTACCGTATTTATTATTTTCTGAATAGTATTTGGCTTATCTGGTTTTGAAGGTGTCGGATCCTTTGGCTTATCTGGATTGCTCGGTGGTGTTTCTGATGAAACCCATTCAGCTTTTGGCTCTATCGTTACATTATATTCTACATTCCCATTGATTTCAGATGGAATATTAACAAGGAATGGAGCAGATTCAAATTTATCTGTACCATTTTCCACATTTCCAATCTGTGCAATCAGATAAATTCCTTCATTCAGTTCTCCAAAACTCGTGCGTCCCGAAGTATCTGTTTCTTGCATTAATCCGGAAATATTATTTTCTTTCGCAAATGCAAACAATTGTTTTGCTTGTTTTTCTCTTGCTTCTGCACTGGTATCTTGTAATGATATACCTGAATCTTTAAAACCATCTTCCCAGACTAACTCATCATTCTTCATATATTGAATTGGAAATATCGAGAACTTTGCTCCGGAAAGAGTCACTTCTTTATCCGAACTATTTCTCCCTTTATAAATAATTTGAATGCTTCCTGTTCTGCTTCCTGCTTCAGCATGGATTGTTGAAATATCTATAAAACTACCTACAAGAAAAAGCATAACGAATAAAATAATGTGAATACTTCTTATCTTCTTTCGCACCTTGCTTTCCTCCTTTTTCTATCTCGTATACTATAAATCACAGCTATCATCAGCCCTATGAAGATTACTATAATTGTTACAATCAGCACTTTAGCAGTAAAAGATAACTCCGGTTTTATATTTGTATCCGGCTCTTGCTTCGTTGCCTCTTCATAAGGTATTCTCTCTCCACGTACTAAAAGTCTGTGTGTATTGATTGCAAATGGTGTACAAGTAACAAGTGTTGCATAATCCTTACCAGGTTCAATGGACAAGCTATCTGTCTCTTGTGGCAAAACCGTTAATATCTGATCAATCTGATATGCCAGGGTTTCATCTAAGACTTTAATGTAAAAAATATCCCCTACTTCCAGTTTATCCATATTGGTAAATAGTGTTTTTGTCGGAAGACCTCTATGTCCTGTCAGAACTGTATGTGTACTTTCTCCACCTACAGGAAGAGATGTACCCCAGAAATGTCCGACACCTGCCTGTAGCACAGCTTCACTTGTTCCGTGATAGATTGGAAGTTCTATATTAATCTTAGGAATACGAATGTATCCCATCATTCCAGAACCATCTACGTTCAACAGTTCCTCATAGCGAGCATCTATTTCCACATCTTCCTGCGAAAATGGATCAATCAAATCAATATTTCCCAGCATTTCCTTATTGTATGCTCTCGCATCTTCCAGCATTTGCTCTTTTTCTGCCTTACTTAACTTTACACTTTTCTCATCATATTCAGATACTACTTTTGAACCATTCTTTTCATTCAAATACCTGCTGTATGTCGGATATAATAACACGGCGAATGCAACCAAAAGCACAAGTAAACGAATAATATCTTTTATTGTAATCTTACCTTTTTTCTTACTTTTCATTGCATTCTCCCTATCGTTATATCGGAACTGCGGCTATCCAAAAGGATACCCGCAGATTCCATTTATTCTGTCTTATGTTTCTTGCCCATTATTCTTAACATTATGCTGCTTTTCTTTTATCACGGATAAAGCTTACTACTACACCAAATACAAGGATTGCAGCGATAATACCAAATGCGATTGCACCTTTACCACCAGTTGATGGAAGAAGAGAACCTGTGCTGTTTTCGATATCGATGATCTTATCAGCTTCGTCATTGTCATCTTTGGAAAGAGTCCATGCTGTTTCATCACCTGTTGTACTCTTTGTAATGACAATTTTTACATCTTTTGCCAGTTTGTTATAACCATCTGGAGCCTGTGTCTCTACTAAGTAATAAGTTCCTTCTGCAAGACCATTGACACGAAGGTTGTACTCATTCTCGCCAATTTTTGTAGCCGCAGATTCAAATACTGTGTTTTCAGATGTTGGATCTACTACATAGTTTCCGTTTGTTCCAGTAACTTTAATAGCCTGTCTTGTATCCGCATCTTTATTATATTCTGTTTCTGTATAAAGGCTGAATTTTGCACCTGCTAATAATTTAAATGTTTTATGATCTGTTTTCTTAATGTTCAGTGGATATGTAGGTGTTTTTGCTTCACTCGGAGTTGTCTCTGTTGTATTCTCTGGATCATTACCATATTCCAATGTAGCACTGTTCTTTTCTGTTACAACAGCTTTATCATTTACCTTTGCATAATATGTTACAGTAAATTCTTTGCCTTTATTATTTTCCTGATTTTCTCTAACCCATGAGGACAGGTCAAGTGTCATCTTTCTATGATTGACTTTATCCAGTGTTGCTTCTTTAGGTGCTGTAGATGCACCTGTCACACCTGCATCTTTAAAAGTAACTACAACATTAACTGTTGTAGCACCTTCTGCAAGTGCAGTTCCATTAACATCCTTTACAAAATCAAGACCATCTGATAATGTATCGTTAATTTTGTATGTATACTGAGCATATCCTGTAGTATCCGGAATAGAACCTGTTACGGTATAAGTAACTACATTTCCGATTTCTACTGTAGTTTTATTTGCTTTTTTCTCGATGCTTGGAGCTTCACTTTTCAGATTAACTGTAGCCACATCAGAATCAACTGTTACTAATGAAGACTGAATCTGTTTTCCACCGGTTACATATACAAGATAATAACCGTATGCTAAGTTTGAAAAAACATAAGAATCTTTGTTTGTATCTGTGAGTTTTTCAGAGTTTACTGTTTCTGTTACATTATTTGTTAATGCGTAAGTTGTAAATGCATTGGCAAACTTCTGTACTGCGGAAGAGTCATTTTCTCCAAGTTTTGCTACTTCATCCGCATAATCTGCATCTGTAGAAGTGTCAGTAATAGTGCTACTTCCAAGTGCTGATTTAATTGCCTCTTTGTAACCATTTACAGTATTTATCGTATAAGCATAGTTCTTTGTAGCTCCACTTCCAGATTCTGTTACATCAAATAATTTATACAGATAAATTGTCTGTCCGGTGAGTGTCTGTCCTGATTTTACATTTACTGTAAGTTTTCCTGTTGTTGTTTCTGCGGCAAATGTTGTGACAGACATAGCCATCATCATAATCGCTGCCAGCATTAATGCCATGATTTTTTTCATTCTCTTCATGTCCTTTATCTCCTTTTCTTGAGAATTTTTTTTTTATAGTTTTTCTGCTTTTTTATTTTCCTTGCATTTTTTATATCTCATTACGAAATATACCAGGAAAAGCAGAACAGCTATCAGGTAAATCAAATAGCTTCCGTATCCTCCGGTATCCGGAAGACCTGGAAAATGTCTATTAGTTATTGTGAAGGTAAATCCATCTTGCGATTTATCTATCGTTGTTGTATAACCATCCACTTTTGCTTCTGTGATGGAATACGTGTAATAATAAATATCATCTCCAACTGTCTTGTATGTTGGAAGTTCCTTTATCACCTCCTGCCACTTAGATTTATTGATGGAACCTTCTATTTTGTAACTCTCGTAACGTGGAACTGTTTCTGTCATTTCATTTCCTGCCTTATCTTTCCAGGTACGTGATATTGTTACCGTAATACTTTTTGGTCTTGAATTATCAAAATTGTTTAAATCCTTCCAAACTTTATTGATTGTCAGTTTGATGTTCTCACCACATGGATCCTGTGACTCGGATGGTTCCGGTGTATCACTATCTCCTGTGTTCAATGTTGTTTTAGTATCTGACATCAATACTGCTTTTGCAGGTGATTCATAGGCATTAAGATCTGCTTTCACTGAGTCACTCTTGCTTGTCAGAACAGCATTCTTTAAAGTCTCAAAGGTCTTTACCTTATCCATATGTCCTATTGTATAAATATCCCATCCGCTTGCTTCATCCTTTTCATGACTGCTGTTCAAGATACTGTTATTCTTTTCAATTTGATCTAAAGATTGATCCAATTTTCTATAAATACGGTAATTGTTGTCCTCACCTTCCACTTTTTCCAATGTGTTGAACTTATATTGTGAATCTAATTTACTTATTCCGCTAAATGGACCGACAAGATTTTTTGTTCCACGAACCACATCACAGTAATACATGTTGTTATTCTTCAAAAGTCCTTCATCGTTGAACCCAACAAAGCCACCACTTCGTCCGTCTTTAGCATTACCGTCATTGTCATTTCCGGCTTCACCGGCATAGACATCATATCCATGACTGACACCGTAGACATTACTATCTGTAATTCTAGTTCGATTGGCCTTAATCAGACTCACACTGATATTGGATTTGGCATCATTATCATTCGAAAGTCCATTTTCATCACATGGAAGTTTGATGGATGAATCTCCAATCGTAATAATTGCAAGGTCTGTCTGTTGACCGTTATCCGTTGACTTCTTCGAAAGTCCTACAGAGATATCCAATCCAAGCAGATTTATATGAAGCAGTTTGCCATCATACAGCGCATCCACTTTGATAATTCCAAGATTAATCTTCAGAAGATCAGAATCCTGGATTTTATCCAAATATAATGCTTTTACAAGTTGATTAACAACCGAGAATATTATATTCACTGCTCCAGAATCCAACTTCAAATCTGCAAGATAAGCGAAACTTGTTCGTCCTGCAAATCCGCCAGCTGTTCCACCTGACGCTACCTGTTTTAGTCCAATTTTCTGGTTCGTCTTGTCACCTGCTGTACAATTCGACATTCTTGCAAGATTTGCATATCCGATAAATCCACCGGCAATCTGCTCATCTCCGCCAGTACTTTGTACTGTGTAACCATCATCCGTCCCTGTAACTGTACAGTCATCAATGTGAGAACCAAAAATGTCCATAACTCCAAGAGCACCACCAAGTAACTGTCCTGTATTGTCTCCAATAACGTCTATCTTGTCTGCCTTAACTACTCCGCTTTTTCCAGAATAGCCAACAAATCCTCCGACACTATTTAAACCTCTTACATTACTTAAATCCGTTACTTTACTGTTTTTCACAGAACCATTTAACAGTGAGCCACCAAAACCTCCGGCTGTTCCGCTATAGGTAACCTGATTGTTCTGTCCGGATTTTATCGCTGTGTTTGCACTGACACTTAAACCGGCATCCTTACTTCCGCTTACAGTTCCGTAATATACATAACTTCTAAATGCATCCAGCACATCGGTTCTTCCAAGCTTTAACAATTTATCAAGTAGCGAGGTTTCATTTCCTGCGCTGATATTGGCAACTCCGGCTACATCAGCAACACCGAAGCATCCTCCGGCATATTCACCTGCGACTACGGAACGGATATTCTGTACAGAAACTCCTGCCTCTTCCGTATCCTTCTTGCCAAGTACCGTTCCTTCCAGATTTCCGGCAAATCCTCCGGCTGCTTTTGCATAAGAAGTGTTATTACTTCCACTTGCATAAGCACCATTTACGATAATTCCCCAGTCATCCCAGGCTTCCACATCTGCATAACGGATCGTTGCGACTGTAGCATTTAATACTTTTATCAAATCTGCCGGTGTACTTAACAGTTTATTCAGAAGCTGGCTGAGTAATCCTTCTCCTGCAGTTGGATTCAGTGTTGCTACACTTCCCGGTCTTGAGCTTCCGGCAAATCCTCCAACGTAGCTTTTTCCATCAACTCGTCTCAACTTTGTAACCTTGCAGCGTGCATCATTTTCGCCCCAGATCTGTCCACCAATCAGTTTTCCTACATAACCTCCGGCATAACCACAGATATTCTTGTCATCTACACCTTCTGACTGGACAATCAGTCCACTCTGATAACCCTCTACCGAAGATTTCTTGATTACTGGCACAAAGACATTAAGTACCTGTAGCATTTGTCCTAATTGCAGATTAAAACCGAGGATATCAACTCCTCCAAGCTTTGCTGCTCCGCCGTTTATCATTTCTCCCGCAAAACCGCCGGCGCATCGAAGCCCTTTAATTGTCTTCGCCTGATAAGCCTGTCCATTTGTAATGGTTCCGGTCTGCATTGATCCAACATAACCGCCAGCTGCTCCGCCATTTGCCAGTTTTATCTCATCCCGATAATTTACTCTTCCTGCTACGACATTGTATCCGTAAGCATATTTTCCAATAATATTATCCAGTTCTTCTTGATTTTTTACTGTTCCATTCGCAGCAAGGTCACTTCCGTAACCACCTTTTTTACCGACAAATTCCACCCATTTGTTCCAGGTTTCATAATCCATCTGGGCAAGTGGTCCATAAACTGCTGTGTCTTCTTCTGTCGGATAGACAACGCTGAGTGCTCCCAGGATATTATCTACTTTTACCAGTCCCCACAACAAGGACAGGTTTCCGGTACTTGCCGTATCAGCTGACTCCATAAGTCCTGTGAAGCCACCAGCAATTTCTTCTCCGTATACCGAGCGGATTCTTACTGCTTTACAAGTACTTGTTGGTCCGGTATATTCTTTACCTTTCCATTTCTTTGTATTGTTTCCCCAGATGTGACCGCCTTCATTATGTCCTGCATAACCTCCGGCCATACCTCGTTGTACTTGTGTTGTTGAATCCGCATCTGCACGAACCGCACCACCACAAGGAATACAAGTCGTAGAGCTGTTTCTGATCGTCGGTACAAAGTCCTCCGCTAATGATGCCAATGTATCTGACACATCAACAAGACCACCTAAGATACCCGTATCACCAAGTACATTTGCCACATTTCCGGGTTCAAGATCTCCCACGTAACCACCGGCTGTAATCTGTCCAATGATATAAGAGAAGTTATTTGCATTAGAGTCCTGAATATGTCCACCGGAAATCTTTCCGGCGAATCCTCCAGCATCTCCAAGAACGTCATTTGCTGAAGCATCGGATGCTGTATTTTTCCAGGTCGCTTTTACTGCAAAACCTCCAACATTTCCTGTAACATCAGAATGTTCTATTGTAGAAACAACGACATTCAATGCATCCAGCACATTATTGATTCCTATCGATTTACCAAGTACGCTCAAACCTTTTCCTACAGAAGCTGCTGACCCAATATCCATATATCCGATATATCCACCTGCATATCTGGCACCGGTTACTGCATATGTGCTTTTACTTTCATCATAGTATGTTGGTGCTTCATTTGCTTCCAGATCCTTCGGTTCCTTTACAGTAGTATGCTTCAGATTCGTAACATCACAGTAGCTTATCTGTACACCGCTTCCATAACCGATAAATCCTCCGGCACTTCCGGAATTGCTGTCATCTGTTTTCGTTTTGTTGGCAGTAACAGTAAATCCGTTGTCTGACTTAACTCCTGCATACTGCACATATGGAATGTAGGCATTGATCAGATTTACAAGTTCTCCAATGTTTATATTCAACCCATTAAGATTGCCTAGAATACTAATTCCTTTTCCGGCATCTGCTAATGCACCGGAGTAAACATTTCCTCCGAAACCTCCTGCATAAGACTGTCCGTTAACGGCCGCAAGATTATATACAGAATAATAATCCGCCCCCCGATCAGAATTATTAACTACACCACTTTGAAAATCTGCTGTAAAGCCACCTGCAACATCAGCCGTTACACTTCCACCATCTACATAACTTACTGTACAGTTTGTATAACGAGGAATTAAATAACTGATCGCATTAAGTAATCCGTTTGCTTCAATCAAGGATTTAACTTCCGTATCGTCTCCAACTTCAGCAAGTCCTCCTGTTTTGGAAATTGCAACAAACCCTGCTGCATAACCACCTACATCTGCGGCCTCTACAGATTTCAACTTTGTTACGTGTGCATTTTCTACCTTTGTACAATTACTTCTAGCAATAAAACCGGAAGCTGTATAATCTCGTACAGAATTATCTTCACGTACACCCGTAGCTTTTACTTCAAATCCTTTTTCTACACCATTAACCTGAACATTTTGAATCTTAACTTCTACTGCTTGTCCTAAAGAAAGTAGATTGCTAAGCTTCAAAAGATAGTTAAGGCCAAGGAGATTAACCGTTAATCCTCCATCTGTTCCTGCTAGATCCCCCGGCCCTGACAATCCGATAAATCCACCAACTAGATTATCCCCGTTAACAGATACCACATTGTTAAGGGTTACATTTTTTATGCTTCCACCAATCGCATCACCAAGTCCGGCACCAACTCGTTCTCGACCTTCAACTGAGAAGTTCTCGTTGCCCTGTACTAAAACGTTATCCACGGTAAATGCAAGATACGATGCCACACCAAGCGTTGTGTTAAGAAGCCCCGCTACACTAGCTGTACCTAAAGATCCTGCAATCCCACCTACATAATCTCGCCCTGAAATATTGATATCGCCATTTAGAACAACATTTTTGGTTGCAATTGCTCCTGTTTCGTAAATGTTATTTCTCCAGTAAGATACTTTTTGTAAATATTCTGCACTGGATGGTGCTATAGAAGATCCATTACCACTTCCTACGATACCACCTACATAATCAACACCACTTACTTTAAGAGGTGCTTTTACTGTACATCCTAGAATATATGACGGACTTACACCTGCTAAAGAAAGTAATGAAGATGTTGCACCTGGATTACTACTTAAAAGCTTTACAACAAGATCTACAACACCACCTAATAAGTTATCCTTTGTATCTCCTTTTCCTATATCCGCTGCCCAACCAAGTGCTGCAACGCCGGCAAATCCGCCGGCATGATTTCCTGAAGCCTTCACTGTAAGTTCATTTTTAGCTTCTACTGTACAATTCACCGCAGTAGAATTGGCAAATCCGCCGGCAAATCCGCCCACGTAACTTTCACCTGATACTATCATTCGAGCATTATTTAGTGAGCAATTCAAAAGCAAACTTTCTGGATTCATTTTCGGCAATTTTGTTTCAATATCCAATGCACCAGAAAGTGTACCTTCTATCGCATCATCACGAGCTATTCCAACAAATCCACCTGCAAAAGACTTTCCGTTTATCGTATAATCACTATTGGAAATGGAACATTTTTCTACAATTGTTCCTTTCTGTTGTCCAATAAATCCACCTGCATACTCTTTATCAGCAGCTGTAGAAATACTTAATCCATTTACAGTACAATTCATAATTTTGGCATTGATATAACCTGTCGGGATCAGTTTTTCTAAAGGGATAGCGTTTCCAAGCAGAATCGTGATTAAGTCACCTAAACCTAATCCTGGAATTACATTCAATATATTTGTAAGTAATTTGACAAGTCCACCAAGTGCGTTTGATAGCCCATCATACTGTGTTTTACCAACGATATATCCAACAAATCCACCTGTATTGTTATTCACGTTTTCAACATTAGCATTGTTTACTTCAAGGTTAGAAAGTTCTACCTGGCCTTCTACACGACCAACAATCGCACCAGTTGCTAATGCTGTCGGATCTTTCTTTCTCGCATCAAGAACATCTCCTAATGTTTTTCCAAGATCAATTTTCACCTGGCCGAACGTTAAAATAAATGTTAACCCACTTAAAACTCCACCAAGCAACTTACCCAGAGTACTTGTTAATGTACTTATGAGAGTGTCCGGATAATATGTTTCAGAAGTTGATGTTTGAACACTAATATTTTCAAACTTAATATTTGAAACTTGCACTAATCCTTTACTAATACCGATATCGTTATCACTTACTTCACTCGATATTGTAGAGAAAAAGCCTACACCCATTTGTTCTCCAACATTGAGTCTACTTGATTGCACAACTTTTACATTAGAAAGTGCTGGTTTCGTACTAGCTGTAATTTGACTGGATGATGAATCCCAAAGGGACTCATTATCTTTCGCCTTAGCTCCAATCATTGTTCCTTGAAAAGTAAGAGGCTTCCACTCTTTACTGCTCAAATCTATATCTCGGAAAATAATATAATTTGCGTTTGCTGTATATTTCTGTCCTGTTGTTTTGTCTATATCTAAATTAGGGTCAATTTCACCTGTTATTTGATTAACTCCGCATCTGCCTCTGGTATGTACCCAGTTATGCTGACTGTATTTGCTATCAGCATCTTTAATTTGTCCAAAAGTAAAATCTGCTACTCCATTCTGGTCTCTTGTCAAATCAGCATCACCACTATAAAGCATGATCGGTTTGCCACTTGAATCTGTATCACGTTTCCATACCAAACCATCTAGATATGCCTGATAAACCGCACCATTAACTCGTTCATCCGTACCAATTTTCCTCAGCTGCTGCTCATTTCCAATTAAGATATAGGTCTTATCTCCAATAGTCTTAACAACTTGTCCCTTAAAATCTCGACCTTCTGTACCTTCTGTACTCACTTTACTCAACTGATCTGCAACCAGTTCTGGTTTATCCGAATTAAACTTCTGCGATAACACATAATTATGAGACTTACTATAAGTCAGATACGCCTTATCTTCACCATCCGGATAGATCATCTGCCCCATACCAAACTGTGGTGCATCATAATCTAATGTCATAACAGGTTCTGTTTCAGATTCTTCCTGTGCAAGCACCATCAACTGATACGGATTGTAAATGTAGATGGTATCCGTTTCTTTGTCATATAAAGTCGGTATTTCATTTTCCTCAACTTCTGTTCCTGTAATAGTTCCGGTAAAGGAATCTGACACTGTCCAGATCTGTTCAGAATTCATCTGGATATCATTCATCAAAATGTATTGGGCATCTGCACCGTATTTCAGCTCTGTGCCTTCACTCTTTACTACATCTCCAGAACCTATCTTTCCGTCCTTATCCCCTGTATATACATAGGCATCCGAACCTATCTGTTTTAACTGCTCGTAATTATAAATGCATATTTTACTATCCTTATAATAAGCATCTATATTATCTGTTGATTCTGCTTTAACATTTCCATCGGAAGATCCCGATTCGTTATTCTTCGAGTTTTCATTTGTTTCCTCCGATATCGAAGATTCGGACTCCGTGGTGCCATTTATTTCATCTGAAACTGTGGATTCGGTTGATGCTTCATCATTGCTCATATTGGTTTCATTAGAAAGGACCACTTGACTCGTGTTGGCACCTGATGGATTCAGAGCTGCTGCATCCGCAATATTCACTTGAGAAAATAAGATAGCCATACATAGTATTACTGCGATAATTCTGTTCTCTATCCTTCTTTTTTTCTTCATATCTGGACCTCTAATCTTTTTCCTTCACTTGTTACTTTAATTTTGCCTTTTTAACCAGTTTTGCTGCTTTGCTGCCTCCTGAAAGCATTGCATCAGCTGATTAGAAAACGCTCCGCATTCACCATTTGAAATCATCCGTATCGCCTCTTCTGGTTCATATTTTCTTTTGTATGGACGATCATTGATCAATGCATCGTAAGCATCAACAATCCCAACGACCTGTGCACACATCGGAATCGCATTCTCTTTTAAACCGTCTGGATATCCTGTTCCATCATATCTTTCATGGTGGTGTCTGCATATTTCATAGCTATATTTGCTCAGCTTTTCCGTTGTTATCCCCTCTGGGAATCTCTGGGTCATCGCCGCACCTACTAATGGATGTTGCTTTACTACATTCATTTCTTCATCTGTCAATTTTCCATTCTTATTTAAAATTTCAATTGGCACTTTTATCTTTCCAATATCATGAATCGGCGCTAAATGCGCTACTGACGAAATTTCTTCATCTGTAATCCCATATTCCGGATATTTTTTCTGCAATTGAAGATATACCTGTTTTGTATAGAAGCTGATATCATCTTGATACCCTGATTCAACTAACTGATTATGATTTAATACAGTAGTTAAAAGTGATACCATATCCCAATACTGCTTTGCCATATCCTGTTCTTTCTTTATGAGTTCCTGTTCCATCTTTATAACTGTGTTCTGAACAATCTTCTCATTATGTAACGTAATAATTGCAGTATTCTCATTTGCATCTATATATTTTTTTGCTTCCATCCAAACATATGCATTCTTATCTTTTCCAGTAATTCTGCGATACGGAAGATCTTTTTCCATACATCCATCAACTAGTCTTTCTTCTAATCCTTCACTTGATAAGAAGTCATGAACCATTTTTTTGTCAGAAGCATACACGTATCTTTCTACATATTGGCTTATGAACTCTTCATAGCTTTCTGTTTTCCTTACTTTCTCATACACTTCACGGATATGTGAATATACACACTCGTAGCTTTTTTCCTTCAAGTTCAGTTTTAATACAACATAAAATCGTCCAAAATATTCATCTTCTCCAGGGCGGATAACATCTGAAACTTTTACGCTCTCTAATTTATTATTGTATGTATTCTGCAAACTCAACAATATTTTATGTATCTTGCAGGTATCTTCTAAATTTCTGGAACAAAAACGATCTTCTTCCAAACAACGATTAATTGCCATTGTTTCCTCTACACACGATATAATTTCCATCAGAGAAATATTCTCCGGTTGTTTTGCCAGCATATAGCCACCATTTGTACCTTCACAGGCTTTTATGATTCCTGCTTGCTTTAACTTTTTTGTTATTTTTGGAATATAACTGGATGGAACACTTAGTTCCTGAGATAATTCTGATGTAGAGATCATCTGCCTTTGTGCTGCCAGATAACATACGATTCTGATAGCATAATCCGTTGTACTTGCAAGCTGCATAGTTTTTCCCCCTTCCCTTAACAAAACTAAACCATTTCAAGTATTAGTTCGTCCAAAAAAATAGTGGGTTCCTGTCGGACGATGAAATTGATTATTCAAAAATTTCCATCAATTTCATCAAGATATGGGGGTCGTTCTACTCTATCATCAGATATAAGATCTAGAATTCTATAAATAATAATATCGCAACATATAGTAATGCGATGATGGCTTTTCAATATAATTTTTTCTCATTGTCTATTTGAATCAGAGAATGTTTCTCATCAATATTTCTGTATTGTATACCATTTTAATTTTTTTTATAATGTTCCAAATAGGAAAAGGTTTTTTATTTTTTTGTAAAATCTGTTCCATTGTATCGATATTCTCCATTAATATCTTTTTATGAACTTCGTTCAAAAAAAAAAGAAACCATGCCTCAACACGATTTCTCTTTCTTTTTCTATTCTATTTCTTTTAACATTTTATAAATAATCAGACCATTACTGACTGCCAGCACTTCATTTGCATTGTCAAAATTAATTCCGGAAATTTGTTTTATTTTTTCAAGCCTGTAAGATATCGTTCTATAATGAACAAACATTGCACCTGCAGTTTTCTTGATGCTTTGGTTATTTCTAAGATACATCTGCAAGGTTGTAATCAATTCTCCCTTATGTTCATCATCATATAAATATAATTTCTTTAATGTTTCCGGAATGCATCTTTCCAATTCCGTCATATCATCAACTTTGCCGAATATCTGGAAAAATCCGAGGTTCGAATAATGTACTACTGACTTATTCTTATCACCAGTCACCTGGCGGATAATCTCAATATACTTGATAGCCTGACTTGCTTCGTAATAAGATTCTTTCAATCGTTGATACCCTTCCACA
>ENA-OPDA01001507-OPDA01001507.1-human-gut-metagenome-genome-assembly--contig:-NODE-1507-length-15255-cov-4.582303_pt1 | contig 15255 bp, 13 predicted proteins | sample MGYA00241253_ERZ501486 | MGnify/ENA primary metagenome ERZ501486 (study PRJEB25962, sample SAMEA2042510) | human gut metagenome | biome: human gut; feature: human-associated habitat; material: faeces... | reverse complement strand
TCTAAACTGACATCAAATCAATATTGTATGCCGGTGCTTGGTCTTATCTTTTTACGTTATGCGTATAGTCGTTTCAAATTAGTTGAGACTGAAATTTTAAAAAATCGCCCTTCCCGTGGTGGGTGTGTATTACCAATAGAAGCAAGTGATTTTGCGGCAAAGAGCGCTCTTTATCTTCCGAAAGAGGCACAATATGAGTATTTGTTAAATCTTCCTGAGGATATTTCGGTTGCAGGTCTTAAAGACAAAGACGATAATGACATGAAAAGCCTTGGTGAAGTTGTCAATAACGCTATGTCTTTAATAGAGGAACAGAGCGAGCAGCTTACCGGGGTGCTTCCGAACAGTTATACTGATTTCTCTGATGAAATTTTGTCGGAACTTCTTCGTATATTCAATAATTCCGCACTTGATGAGGTCGGTGGGGATGTTATTGGGCGTATTTATGAATACTTCCTCAACAAGTTTGCAAAAAATATTGCTTCTGATGACGGAGTGTTCTTTACACCGAAATCACTGGTAAAAATGATTGTTAATATCATTGAGCCTGAAAGAGGCATTCTTCTTGACCCTGCTTGTGGTTCCGGTGGTATGTTTATTCAGTCAGGAGATTTTGTAAATGCTATGGGCATGAATGCCAATAGTGCAATGACATTTTATGGTCAGGAAAAGGTAGAATACAATGCGAAGCTTTGCTTGATGAATATGGCTGTGCATGGTCTTACCGGTGTTATCAAATCGGGTGATGAGGCTAACAGTTTTTATCATGATGCACATAATCTGAACGGTTGCTGTGACTATGTAATGGCGAATCCTCCGTTTAACGTGGATAAAGTAAAATCCGAAACCTGCGAAAATGCAGGCAGACTGCCATTTGGTATGCCCGGTATTAACAAAAGCAAAGAAGTCGGAAACGCTAACTATCTTTGGATTTCCTATTTCTACAGTTATCTGAATGAAAAAGGCCGTGCCGGCTTTGTTATGGCATCCTCTGCAACGGATAGTCAGGGCAAGGATAAGAATATCAGAGAACGCCTTGTGAGAACAGGTCATGTTGACGCAATGATTAGTGTAGGAAACAATTTCTTTTATACAAAGTCTCTCCCTTGCTCACTTTGGTTTTTTGATAAGGGAAAAGCCGACACTATTAAAGATAAGGTACTTTTTATTGATGCGAGAAACTACTATACAGTGGTTGACCGTACATTGAATGAATGGTCTGACTGGCAACTTAAGAATATGAATGCTATTGTATGGCTGTATCGTGGAGAACCGGAAAAGTACACAGCATTACTGGATGAATACCGAAGGTATTTGATGTATCTTGCAGCAGAATTAAAAGCTGATGAAATTTGTCGTATTATCACTCCTACAACAGCATTTTCTGATATATTGTCGGCATTTAAGGAGTTTGAAACAGGGCAGAAACAGCAGGCGAAGTTTGATATGGAGCATGTTGCACGTCAGGATAAGAAAAAACAGCAGGCTTTTTGGGATGAAAGATTAGCAGATATTTCTGCAGGAATCACTGTAGCAAAAGAAGCGGTATGGCTTTATGAGAAATTCGGTGACGGTGTATATGCTGATGTTCTTGGTCTTTGTAAGGTGGCAACTATTTCTGAGATTGAAGAAAAAGGCTGGTCTTTGACACCGGGGGCTTATGTAGGTGTTGCACCTGTTGAAGATGATGGTGTGGATTTTGAGGAACGCATGGCCGAGATTCATCGGGAGCTTTTATCTTTGCAAGCAGAATCCAATGATTTGATGGATACCATCTCGAAGAATATGAAGGAGATGGGGTTATGATGTGGGAAAAAGTAAAAATTGGAGATGTATATGAAGGACTGTATGATGGTCCTCATGCGACACCTCCTACCAGTGATGATGGAGCGATTTTTCTTGGAATATCAAATATAACAAAAGATGGTCATATCGATCTTTCTGATATTAAATATATCAATGAGAATGACCTCCCAAAGTGGACAAAGAGAGTTACTCCAAAAGGCGGAGATATTGTTTTCTCGTATGAGGCAACGCTGAATTTATATGCTATCATTCCGGATGATTTTTGGGGATGTCTTGGAAGAAGAATGGCACTAATTAGACCGGATGAAACCAAAGCGCATGGGAAATATTTGTATTATTATTTTTTTTCGGAGGAATGGCGGTCTACTGTATCATCACATATAATTACTGGAGCAACAGTAGATAGAATACCTATTGCTAAATTTCCGAAATTTATTATTTCCTTGCCTCCAATGGAGAAGCAACATAAAATTGCAAATATTTTATCTAATTACGATGACCTAATTGTAAATAACAAGAAACAAATCAAACTGCTTGAAGAAGCGGCACAGCGACTTTATAAGGAATGGTTTGTTGATTTGCGTTTTCCGGGATATGAGGATGTGGAGATTGTTGACGGTGTGCCTGAGGGGTGGAAGGAAGAGAAACTGATTGATATAGCGAATGTTCAATATGGATTTGCATTTGATAGTTCTTTATTTAATTCTCAAGGAAAGGGCAAGCAAATAATTAGAATTAGAAATATTCCTAGTGGAATTACTGATGACTATACCACGCAGGAAGCAGATGAGCAGTATATAGTTTCAAACGGTGACATCGTAGTGGGGATGGATGGTGAGTTTCATATTAATTCATGGTGTGGAAAGACAGCATATCTTGTTCAGAGAACTTGTAAGTTCATTCCTAAAAAGGAATTGATGCGAGGCTGGTTACTCCAAGCAATCTATGGACCAATCAAATATTTTGAAAAAACTGTTGTTGGTGCAACTGTTGCCCATTTAGGAAAAAAACACATAGACACGATAGAACTATTAACCGGTCCAGACGAATTATATATTCCATTTAAAACATTGTTTGATAAACGCCAGCTTTTATTAAATCAGAATATTTTACTTTCAGAAGCTCGTGACCGCTTACTCCCTAAGCTCATGAGCGGGGAAATTGAGGTGTAACAATATCATGATTCAAATCATCAAAGATATGTTAGGGGAAAGTTGAGAAGGGGTGAAAAATATGGACAAGCTTGATGTTCTTAATAGAGATACATTCGTTGAACAGTTAGTTCGGCTAATGAATAATCTATCCGATAATAAATCCTCCACTTGTTTTGCTATCAATGGGGCATGGGGATGTGGTAAAAGCTTTTTGCTTGATATTTTTGAAGAAAGACTTGGAGAGATTCAATCGGAAAACACATCCAAAGATAAATATTTTGTTGTTCGATACAATAGCTGGAAGTACGATTATTATGAAGAACCGCTTGTGGCTATTGTATCTACTATGATTTCTATCGTTGAAGAAAAAACAAAGCTATTTCCAAGTAGTCAAAGAAGGGAGGAAATTCTTGGTATACTGAAATCTGCGGGCGTGGTTCTTTTGTCTATGGCAGATGAGGTAGTAAAGAATAAGATTGGCGTAGGTTTTCAAAAGTGTGTGGATATTGTTTTAAACGGGAAACAAAATGGCACAGCAGACTATGAGGATAAACAGGAATATGATATTTATTTTCACTTCAATAAGGTGCTAGAATTATTAAACTATTTGCTGCAAGAGATAGCTCAGGAGTACACGGTAGTATTTTTGGTAGATGAATTAGACCGTTGTATTCCTGAATATGCAATTAAAGTTTTGGAGCGGCTGCATCACTTGACAGAAGAGAGTACCAATCTTATAACAATCATTGCAATTGATAAACCCCAACTTGTTTGCGGCATTAAGAAGATTTTCGGAATTAATAATCCTGAAAAATATTTGCAAAAGTTTATAAATTTTGAAATAAAATTGGATTATGGAACCGTTTCGGAAAGAGTATACGAAAAGTACGCGGAGTTTGCTGAATTATTTGATGAAAATATTTTTCAATTTGAAGATTCTGTGGAGGAGTGCTTGCAGGCCATATTCAAGGACATTGATATTCGTACGCAGGAACAGCTTGTAAAAAAAGCCATGCTGGCACATAAACTTTTATATACAGAGAAGAAGGATTATTCATTTATGTGTATGGAATTGATACTTGTGGTTATGACTTATGTACATAATTATAAGGCGTCCAATTTTGAAGATACACCTATAGATGTTGTTTCGTTCGGTGGGATGTTTAGGGCGCGTGGAAAAGAAAGTTTTGAAGTCGGATTTTCAAAATTCTTTGAAGAACAATTTAAAAAAATAAATTTTGCGGAAAATACCGTCTTTCCAGATTCTATCAGAGAGCGTACACTTTTGGGAGGACCTAATTTGTATGGAGCAATTCTACTTTCGTGGTATCAGATGCATAAAAAGAGCTCAAAGTGTCGTCTATACTATGAGGTAGAAGGAGCGTATAAGACGGTTGCGAATAATTACATTGAAAAAATATGTCGAAACACTTAGTCTGATTGTATGAAATGATAGGTTATGTAATTTATCTTGGTATGGCGTTAGGAGGTGTCAAGTTATGAGCTATGATTATTCCGAAAACATTCTTGTGCAGGAAAGTGCCGGCAATCTGCTCCGTGATGAACTGGGGTGGGATGTACAGTTTGCCTATAACACAGAAACATTGGGCAAAGATGGGACATTTGGAAGGACAAGCTACAATGAAATTCTCCTTTTTCGTTATTTTAAGAAAGCTTTGAAAGAATTTAATCCTTGGATAAATGACAGCCAGATTTCCGAAGCACAGAAGATATTGGAACAGAGATTGTCCACTTCTTCTTTGTTGCAGATAAATGAGGAGAAATATTTTTTGATTCGTGACGGTATCCCTGTAACAGTGAAGAAACCGAACGGACAGACTGAAACCAAGAAGGCGACAGTGATTGATTTTCAGAATCCGGAAAAAAACTATTTTCTTGCAATCAAAGAATTGAAAATCCATGGCGATTTATATCGTCGCAGAACGGACATTGTAGGTTTTGTAAACGGGATTCCGTTACTTTTTGTTGAGCTGAAAAAGAATACGGTGGATGTGCAGAATGCCTATGATGACAATTATACAGATTATCTGGATACGATTCCGCACTTGTTTTATTACAATGCTTTTCTTATGCTTTCCAACGGTATGGAAGCAAAGGTGGGTACTCTCGGAAGTAAGTTTGAATTTTTCCAGTGCAGCATTTTGGTTATCTGCCCTTTTATATCGGACAGATTTCTGGAACCGTCTGATATTTTCAGCAGGTACATTCTGCCATTCCTGTGGTGCATTTTCACACATCATCAGGCTGGTATAAACAACTTCTTTTTTGGAAGTGTAGTAGCTGATCCTGCCTGTTTCCTCATTTTTCATTACATCTCCGTTAAGATATGCAGATGCGGATATGACAGATTTTCCTTTACTGCGTCCGACAATCTTTACTGTAAAGTGAAATATCGCCATGATACGATTCCCCCTTTCTGCCGTATCCGGCATTGATTTCCGACAGCATCTTCTTCTGGTTTTGCAGGAGTGAAGCTGTCGGAACGCCCTCTGCGCAAGAGTGCCCCCTGCGGCATGAGCAGGTCTGGCTGAAAGCCCCGCCGACGGAACGAGCCCGGCAAGCGTAAGCGCAGACCGGTTGCCACTTGTGGCAAACTTATAAGGACGACCTCTGGTTGTCCATAAGTGCGCCCTTCATAAAAAAGCAATGAAGGGAATGGAAAACCCACTCCCTCCGGCATTACACTTCCTCCGTATTTGCAACTGGCTCTTTCTGCATTGCCTTTGAGAAAAACTTTCCGTTTGCTTCCTGCCTTTTTAAGAAGCCGATCAGCTTCGGGATATCTTCTTCCTCAATCGCAGAACCCAGCACCGATTCCACCGCACCGCCAATCTGGCAGAGCCTGTGTGTCCGCTTTTTGGTTTCCACATCTTTCTGACGTTTCTTCAGTTCCCGTTTCTGTGCTGCATACTGTTTTGCCTTCTCAAGGCTTTCCTGTTCTTTCTTTTCCAACTGGAGCATACGCTCCTCATAACTCTTTGTTGATCTTGCCATAAATATCATCGTCCTTTCATTTTTCTTCCAAACATAAGTTTCCTGTTGTCTGTCAGACGAAGTACATGGTATAATCTGCTTGCGTGTAGGTATATCATGGCTCCGGTCTGATAGAACCTTTGGCGGTTTCTTCGGGAACCGCTTTTTTAAGTTGAACCGTTTCTTGTGACTGCTTTCACATTTCCCTTATCCCTCAAGTCCCTGCCCTCGTTGGCTTCCATAAAGAGTTCCAGCATATCTGTTTTGATCAGGACTTTTCTCCCAACCTTCAATACCGGAAGTTTCTTCCACTCTACCAACTTTCGCAGGGTGTTCCTGCCAATTCCCGTATAATCAGCAGCTTCCTCAATAGATAAGGCGATCTTTCTTTGCGTCATATGACCACCTCCTTATTGATTGCATTATGCAATTTCGTTTGTGCTGTCAGTATAGCGTGTTTGCATCTTGTTGTCAAGCATTATGAAATTATATTTCTTTTCTTTAAATTGCATATTGCAATATATGTTGTTACGTGGTATAGTAATGACATACCGAAAAAGGAGGCACATCAGCATGAAAGATAAAGAACTACGCAAGCTGATCGGCAGCAGGGCAAAACAGCGCCGTCTGGAATTAAATCTGACACAGCCTTATGTCGCAGAGAAGATGGGAGTTACCGCTTCCACAATCCTGCGTTATGAGAACGGTTCGATTGACAATACCAAAAAGATGGTACTGGAAGGTCTCTCGGAAGCACTTCATGTATCAATCAAATGGCTCAAAGGGGAAACCGATGAATATGAAACTGATATTACGGATAAGAAAGAATTGCAGATTCGTGATGCGATGGGCAACATTCTCAAACAGTTACCTCTTGACCTCAATAAAACAGAAGACGCTTTTTCTAAAGACTTACTGCTGTTACTGTTAAAGCAATATGAATTGTTTCTGGATTCGTTTCAGTTCGCCTGCAAAAATTACAAAGGCAGTACCAAAGATGCGGACATTGCCAAAGTAATGGGATTTGAATCGAAAGATGAATATAATGAGATTATGTTTCTCAGGGAGATCACGCATACTGTCAACGCATTTAACGATATGGCAGATGTGATAAGGCTCTATTCAAAGAAACCGGAAGCAGCAGAACAAAGGCTTGCCAATCTTTTATCCGAAGTTATGTATGAGGATTCTGAATCGGTATAGTAAGACAACCGGAGTTGTGATATACTTACACGCAAGAAGCATTTCAACAGTTCCGATTGTCTGATATCGAAAGGAGACATACGATTATGGCAAAAGGATCTGTTAGAAAAAAAGGAAAAAAATGGTACTATCGCTTCTATGTAGAAGATGCAAGCGGTAAAATGGTTCAGAAAGAATACGCCGGAACCGAGAGTAAAAGTGAGACGGAAAAGCTTCTCCGCAAGGCACTGGAAGATTACGAAAATAAGAAGTTTGTCGCAAAGGCAGATAATCTTACCGTAGGAGAACTTCTGGACATGTGGGCAGAAGAAGAACTAAAAACTGGGACACTCAGCAACGGTACAGTAGAAAATTATCTTGGTGTAATCCGCTATATCAAAAAACACCCGATTGCAGACCGCAAACTGAAAACAGTTACTGCCGAACATTTACAGGCATTTCTTGATCTGCTTACATTCGGTGGTGAGTTTCCAGACGGGAAAGTAAGAAAAGGATACAGCAAAGATTATATCCATTCTTTTTCCGCAGTGTTACAGCAGTCATTCCGTTTTGCAGTATTTCCAAAACAGTTAATCAGTTTCAATCCGATGCAGTATATTAAGCTGAAAAAGCAGGCAGAGGAAGTTGACCTCTTTTCCGATGATGAAGTGGAAGAAGGTACACAGCCGATTTCACATGAGGATTATGAACGGCTTATCCAATATCTGGAAAAGAAAAATCCACCTGCTATTCTGCCGATTCAAATTGCGTATTATGCCGGGCTCCGTATCGGGGAAACCTGTGGTCTTACATGGCAGGACATTAACCTTGAGGAACAATGCCTGACCATAAAACGCAGTATCCGCTACGACGGCATGAAACACAAAAATATTATCGGACCAACGAAACGGAAAAAAGTAAGGATTGTTGATTTTGGAGATACGCTGACTGAAGTACTGAAAGCTGCCAGAAAAGAACAGCTCAAAAACCGGATGCAGTATGGCGAATTATATCACCGCAATTACTACAAAGAAGTGCATGTGAAAAACAGGGTATATTATGAATACTATCATCTTGACGGAACACAGGAAATCCCGACAGATTACAAAGAAATCTCCTTTGTCTGCCTGCGACCAGATGGCTCTTTGGAACTGCCGAGTACACTCAGCATTGTATGCAGATCAGTGGCAAAGAAGCTGGAAGGATTTGAAGATTTCCATTTTCACCAGTTGCGTCACACTTATACCAGCAATCTGCTTTCCAATGGAGCTGCACCGAAAGATGTACAGGAACTGTTAGGACACTCTGATGTCAGTACCACAATGAATATTTACGCTCACTCAACAAGAAAAGCAAAACGGGATTCCGCAAGACTTCTTGATAAAGTAGCGAGCAATGCTTAACTAAAAATTTCCCTTATTTCCCTTGCGGATTCCGCATAAGGGCAAAAATAAGGGAAAATACATATCATTTCACTATCTAAGGGGCTGTAAGCCTTGAAAAATAAGGAAAGTTCAGGAAATCTCTCCACAAATTCCGATTTACACATCAAATCGTTTTCTTCATTCTATCACAGACCATCTTTGAAGATGCTGCCGTTGAAGCAATACTTAATGCAGGCACTCAATGATTGTGAACTTGGATGATGTTATAATTCCTCATTCACTTTATTTGAATGAGGAATTTTTAATCTGCTAAACAACACCTCCCTAAAAAATAAATTTTTCTATTTTCCCATCAACACTGTCATAACTCCCATTTGCATACTCGAACCGGAATCTATCCTCACCATATAAATCAACGCTGAAAAACATTATCCTATTCCACTCCCGTATCCCATCTCTAGTAAATACTATATCCAGCTCAAATTCAAGGGTACTATCTGGGTTTTGCCCTCCGTTCACATGCGTATTTTTAATGCGCAATTCAGAGGGATACAAATTTTCCTCCAAGTCAATCTTACTGTTGCCGATTGTTGCAAAGAGGTGTGTGTGCTCTTCCTGATCCGCTGCCTGATTTTCAATATACTCTCGCATATTGGCCGCACCGACGTTCCCATACAAAGTGCCTCTTGCCTTTTCCAAAGAGAATTGCAACGTAATAAAGCGATGGTTTCCTATACTCAGAATATAGGCATTCTCACCTTTTTCGCAAAAGCTGTACTTTCCCAATTCATTAACATTTTCCAGTACGCGTTTCTTGTCCGACAGGAACTTTTCAATGCTACCGGTTTCTTTATCTTTTTTCCACTCGTCTACGCAGGACCACATTCCGTTCAGTACACCGGCAAACATATACAGATTGATGAAATTACTCTCTGACAGATATCCTCTTCTCTTGTGTGCATCTGCTGCTTCGATTTTACTTTCCACGCTCAAATGCATCTGATTCAGGTCAACGATCCGCTCAATACACACTGTTCTGTATATTAATTTTATGTCACCGATGTAAAAAGATAGTATATTTTATATTGTACACATTTCAATCAAAAAATCAATATACAGGGAACCTTGACTCATTGCTCACACAAAAAATCCGTCCAGACTAGATTGTATGTATCTAATCTGAACGGACTCTTCCAAAATTCAATAATGTTCCCTGGGGGAATCGAACCCCCAACTGCCCCTTAGGAGGGGGCCGTTATATCCATTTAACTAAAGGAACTTCTATACAGGTTCTATCAACCCACCAACTGATAAAACCTTAGGTATTATACCACATTTACATATACGTGGCAAACATATATTTCAATAATCTGCAAATAATCTACAAATAATCTAAAAAAATCTGCAAATAATCTGCTTAAAATACACCTTAAATTTCACACTCAATTTTACATTTAATTTTATATTTTATCTGTTATCCCTTAAATGCAACACTTCCCTGCAGCCATACCTGACCCTTAAATCTTCTTCCGACTGCAGGTTCTCCAAGCAGATCTGCCTTATTTACAGCAACTGTCATGCTAAGATTATTACATTCAATAACCATAATATATACGGTTTCCTTAGTGTAGTGATTTATTTCCTCTTCAAGCTCTAATATTTCTCCTACAACCTGATACTGGTCACATTCAACACCACAAGGCATAAACGATGAATCAACTATTGAAAATACATCTTCTTTTAATATACGTTGTGACAGCTCATTATATGTATCAATATCCTCAATTGTCAAATTCTCTATTGCTGTCTCATCACCCTTCTTAGCTGCCTGTATAAGTTTTTCCCTTTCATCCTGTTCCTTCTTTGCCTTTACTGGTTCTACTTTTCTGTGAGAAGGCAGGAGTATCATGCCACCTATAGAGAGTGCCGTCAGACTTACCTTTTTATTTTTAATAGGTATTCTATATACTGAACCCTTTCTATCAATATTATACTCTTTCTGCTTAAGCCCATTCTTATCAAATATAAATTCAAGGTAATCCATAACATTCTGCAAATAAAATATAAGAGTAACTCCTGTTCTTGACTCATCACATACAACAGCAAACGACTCCTTATCAAGATGCCTTTCAATGGTTATCTCATCATTGTCACAGCTTGTTTTCCCCAGTATAAACGGAAAATAATACTCATATATAAACTCATCACCCTTGAATCTTCCATATATATACAATCCTGTTGATTCACTTACTCTTACTATTACTGCTCCTCTGTTAAGCTTTGTATTCTTTATAACAAAACCCTTTTCTATACTGTCTAATATTCCTGCGTGAATCATCTCTTCTTCAAAATCCGCATCAAGATACTGGAACCCTATAGCCCTTATATATAAATTCATAACTATCCTTCTATTTATAGATATATATCTTATTTTATTATAGGCCCATATCACATATTTATTACAGACCTATATCACATATTTTAACTATACAATCTTTAATAAGATCTACTCCGTATCTACTATAAACAATGTAAGATACTCCATAAGATCTTTCTCTACGTCATCCTTATATTGGGAACCATCTGCATGCTTAAGCATCCTTATAACAGGTCTGTCTGTAAACTTATGATTCTGTCTTACAACAACACCCATTTCACCTTCACTTGTTATAACATTTATTCCCACTGGATATACAGCAACTGATTCAAGCAATTTATCCGTTATTGTGGCATCATACTTAATACCCTGATTAGCCTTTATGTATTCTATTGCTTCATATATCTTAAGCTTTGGTGAACCAACTCCGCTTATCAGACTCTCAAAATCATCACATAAAGATACCAGTTTTACTTCTGTCTTTATTTTATCGCCCTTATGTTGGAATGGATAGCCCTTTCCATCTATTCTTTCATGATGAAGCAGAATAATCTCTTTTGCAATATCTGGTATCCATCCCTCATCCTGCAAAGAACTGTAGCCAAATATTGTATGTTTCTTATATTCCAGTGCATCCTTTACATTCATATATGTTTCATTGGTATTCATATATGGAACTTTAATATATCTAAGTCCTATATCATGAAGAATTGCACCTATAGATATATTTCTTACCTGCTTCTCACTCATCTTTAATCTTAATGCCATGATAGTTGATAAAGCACATACATTTATACAATGTGTGTACATATCAGTAGAAATATTTCTCATCTCAGTTATATTTGTAATAACCTCAGGCTCTTCTATGACTGATTCTATTATCTTTTCAGCCTGCTCACCTATAATCTTTAAATCACTATTATGTCTATATATATGCTTCTCAAGTACATTTTTTATTATAGTTCTTGAATTAATAGCAGTTTCTTCTACCTTATAAATGTGATTTTCTATATATTTATTATTATACTCAGTCTTTTTTTCATTTTTTACATCAGCACATTCACTATCGCTAACATCCTGACCTTCATTATAAACATCATCATAATCGTCTTCTGAGGATATAACTATATGATTATAATTTTCTTTATTTATTACTTCCTCAGGGTAATCCTTTATATAAAGAGACTTTATTCCCAGGCGTATTGCTCTGTTTATAAGCTCCGGCTTCAACTCAACATCTGCATGTATAAGTACCGTGCCACCATCTGTCACTATAGGAAGGGCTAATATCTCATTCCCCTTAAGACTTTTTACCTTAACCTTTTTCATACATACTCCATTTCCGCTTGCGAGCTACTTTCCATTTAAACAACTTAATAAACTCCACACTCAATATTCCCCTGCTCATATATATTTATAAAGATAACACAAATCTCTCTATATATCAAATACCGTGTCATTATTTAATAATGGCACGGTATTTTTTCTGTTATTTTATTATCCTGATGCAAGGATTGCGTGAATTAAAAAGTAACGAAACAAACCTGATATCTCAGCCATTGTCAAATTCTACTTTTAACAATCACATTTTATCATGCATTTTCAATAATAATATTATACTTACTTGCTAAGCTCTGTCTTACCACCCATATATGGCTGAAGTACCTTAGGAATCTTTACACTTCCATCTGCCTGAAGATTGTTCTCTAAAAATGCTATTAACATTCTTGGAGGTGCCACACATGTGTTGTTAAGTGTATGTGCAAAGTACTTATTCTTATCCTTTCCCTGCACTCTTATCTTTAATCTTCTTGCCTGTGCATCTCCTAAGTTAGAACATGAACCAACCTCAAAGTACTTCTTCTGTCTTGGTGACCATGCTTCTACATCTATAGATCTTACCTTAAGATCAGCTAAATCCCCTGAACAACATTCAAGTGTTCTTACAGGAATATCAAGTGAACGGAAAAGATCCACTGTATTCTTCCAGAGTTTATCAAACCACATTTTGCTGTCTTCTGGCTTACATACAACTATCATTTCCTGCTTTTCAAACTGGTGGATTCTATATACGCCTCTTTCTTCTATACCATGTGCACCTTTTTCTTTTCTGAAACATGGTGAATAACTTGTAAGAGTCTTTGGAAGCTCTTCCTCTGGTGTTATTGTATCAATAAATTTACCAATCATAGAATGTTCACTTGTACCGATAAGATAAAGATCTTCTCCCTCAATCTTATACATCATTGCATCCATCTCATCGAAACTCATAACACCTGTAACCACATTACTTCTTATCATATAAGGAGGTATGCAATATGTGAAACCTCTATCTATCATGAAATCTCTTGCATAAGATATAACTGCTGAATGAAGTCTTGCTATATCTCCCATAAGATAATAGAAACCATTACCTGCAACCTTACCAGCTGCATCTAAATCAATACCATCAAACTTCTGCATAATCTCTGTATGATATGGAATCTCATAATCTGGAACAACTGGTTCACCAAACTTTTCAACTTCTACATTCTCACTATCATCTTTTCCTATAGGAACACATGGATCTATGATATTAGGAATAGTCATCATAATCTTAGTAACTTTTTCATTCAGTTCTGCTTCTTTAGCTTCAAGCTCTGCTAATCTGTCAGCACTTGCTGAAACCTGTGACTTAACATCCTCAGCTTCTTCTTTCTTACCCTGAGCCATAAGTGCACCAATCTGCTTAGAAAGCTTATTCTTATTAGCTCTTAATTCATCGGCTTCTGTCTGTGCAGCTCTTGCCTGTGCATCAAGCTCGATAACTTCATCAACTAAAGGTAACTTTCTATCCTGAAATTTATTCTTAATATTCTGCTTTACGATGTCTGGATTTTCTCTGACAAACTTTAAATCTAACATACTTTCCTCCATTATTTCGTATTCATAATTATACTTTACTAATTATGCACCTTTTTATACATAATTTCCAGTACTTTATTGCATACTTTTTAATATACTTTTTATTCTCACGTTTTATTTATTTTTATAGTTATTTTTGTATTTTCATTGTATTCTTTTTATTTTTTATTACTTACGTTTTGTGTTTTGCTTTATATTATTATCAAAGTTTTTTTATTTCTGATTAACATTATTCACTATATCATTTACTTCCTGGCTCAATTCTTCATCACCCATTCTTCCAGCTACTGCCTGCTTAAGTGCCTTTTCTTCTTCTCCACCAAGTTCTATAAATGATTCTCCGTTAATTATCTCCTTTACATATGCAAAACATCCATTATTACTGTGCATTACATTAACCAGATAACCATTGTTGTTATTATCGAGCATGCACAACGCAAAACTTAGTTTTCCGCCCATCTCATGAAATGCATCATATTTGACAATTCCAATTTTCTGGAATGTATACTGCAGCTTTTCATATATATCCTTAATAGCAGCTGTGTTATCTTCATAAGTACTTTTAAGCAGTTTAACATCAGCTGTATAGTCTTTTATTATCTGCTCTATACTCTTTCCATCAGAGCCCTCCATCATTTTATTATATTTCTTTTTCATTGATGAAGACTTTGCTATAGCAACTATTGATAGAACAATAGCTATCACAAGCAATGCAATTATTCCTATTAATACATATAGCGTTTCAACGCTAAATAAGCCAAATACATCTAACATTTTTTCTCCTTCGGAATATTTCTTTCCTTTACTTTATCTTTCACGGGTGGGGCTTTTCGGCTAACCCCACCCATTAAGACCAAAACGATGTGAGTGTTTTGAACCCTATATTAGAGTTTCATACCAACAAGATAGCCGTCACGGACTGCTTCGAGGCAGCGCTTGTATTCGTCAGTCTTGTAAGGGTCGTTCTCCTTAACGCCTTCCCAGCCATCGTGTGGAGAAGCGTTACCAATAAGGTGAACATTGTCTGCCTTAACCATGTCATAGAGAGCGGTATTGTCAACACAAACGGTACCAGCAATGATGGTGTCTGCAGGAACAGTAAACTGCTTGCCCTCAGCGTCTTCGCAAAGAACGCCTTCCTTGGTGTAAGCCTTAACCTTAGTAGAAGTAAGGATCTTAACGCCTTCCTTCTTGAGCTTGCGAAGCTCAGGGTTCTTATCGATGATGCCGATTTCAGCACCAGCCTTCTTGTTAGGCTCAATAACGGTTACTTCGCGGCCTTCGTTCATTGCAGATGCAACTTCGATGCCAGCAAAACCGCCGCCGATAACAGCCATGCGCTTCTTAACGAGCAAGTGAGTACCCAAGCCCCACTTCATAAGTCCAAGTGGTGCACCAAGAATACCCATGCCGAAGCAAGAGAGACCCCACATGAAGCCCATACCTGGAGTGT